>Ga0208328_1000275_pt1 | contig 25943 bp, 29 predicted proteins | sample DeeseametaMP2633_FD_184170 | JGI IMG/M metagenome (GOLD analysis project Ga0208328, IMG submission 184170) | Marine microbial communities from the Deep Atlantic Ocean - MP2633 (SPAdes) | ecosystem: Environmental > Aquatic > Marine > Unclassified | place: Northeast of Antigua and Barbuda, North... | reverse complement strand
ACCGCATTCATGATCACAAGATCAACCGGCTCGAAGAACTGCTTCCATGGCAATGGACGCCATCACACTAATCCGCGGTCACAATCGGGCGGTTACGTTCCAACTGGAGATATCTGAATTGAACGAGTTTCCATTGAAGAACATTCGGTAGAAGTTCGTTGCGTTTGAGACGTCCCAGGCTGAAATGTCGGAATTAAATGCGTGAGCTTCTTCAAACATCTGCTGAAAGCTGTCGCTGCTTGAGGTGTCCCAATTGGATAGGTCGTGACTAAAAGAAGATGAGCCCAAGAACATTCTGTCAAATCTTCGCACGCTTGACACGTCCCAATTTGATATGTCTCTGTTGAACGCGGGATTTTCACTAAACATGGACTGCATATTGACAACTGAGCCAGTGTCCCAGCCACTGATGTCGCCATTGAAGTCGCTTTGAGCAAATGTTCGATGCATGGTCTCAACCTTGGAGGTGTCCCATGTGGACAAGTCTTGATTGAATGACGATGCGCCGCGGAAAAGGTAATCCATCGACTGGACAGACGATACATCCCAGTTGCTAATGTCACGGTTGAAGGAAAGTGCCTGCCGAAAGGTGCCCGTGAGTGATACTGCGCTTGATAGATTCCAGTTTGAAATGTCGACATTGAACGAATCTGCATTCGCGAAGGAAAAGTCAAAGTTTGCGATGTTCGAGGTGTCCCACTTTGAAATGACTGGGTCGTTTATCGCTCTCGCGTAGGCAAATATTCTATTGATGGATGATACTGAGCTGGGTATTTGGTCCGGGACGGTGGTAATGTTGGTGGCGCCATAGAACGCATTGGAAAGATCCGTCAGACCTGTATTCCCCCACTGGATCATCCTTGTGATGTCAGCCTTGTAGGCTGCCGAGTAGAGCTGTCCGTACCCCGTCATGTCTCCCGTAATTGCGATCTGGTAGATTCCTGCCTCTGGGTAGTCGCAAGTCAGTGGGGTATTTGGGTCGATCACGTAGGTCGTCGTGCAGGATGCATTGGCGGTTTCATCGCCCCAGTCGATCTGGATGGTTCCGCCGGACGAGGGAAAGATTGCGCCGGTCGCTGTGCTAACCTCGAAGACGAAGGCGTCCGGATCGAGCGAGTCATCAACTGTGATACTTGCATAGGAAACCGCGTCAGCCGAACGGCCAAACAGATTGGAAATTTCGTCTCCTAGTCGCTCAACTATAGGAAAGCCAACGAGACCGACGAGACCGAGCACAAGTCCATATTCGACAAGGCTTGCACCCCGTCCGGTCCGAACGATGGCCGGTAGTCTTTTTGCGTGCGCCTTCACCGTAATCTCATGCGACCATTTGTGACCGGTAGTTAGGGTGACAAGGCGACCCTTTCTAACCTTCTGCCCTAACGAACTACGGGCAAGAACCCCAAGTTGGACCCGTTACAATGCCTGAGCCAAGGCTAAACTCCTCAGGTTCAGAGGAGATCTGAGAGACACACCATCCACTTAGATCTCCGTTGAAGGCGGGGGCGTCATGGAACATACGCGTCATGTCCGTAATTTCTGAGACGTCCCACTCGGATAGATCAGAGTTGAAAAGGCTGGCGCCATTGAAAAGGCTTCGAGCATCTTTCACGATTGAAGTGTCCCACGCTGAGAGGTCCGATTGGAACTCGGTCGCTCTGGTGAACATTCGCGTAAGCGTAACCGCATTCGACACATCCCATCCTGACAGATCGCTTTGAAACAACGAGGCGTCCTGGAACATCCCCTGAAAGTTTTTTACCAATCCAGTTTCCCATTGTGAAAGATCCTGATTGAAGGCGCTCGCTCCATACAGGAAGTTATAGAAAGTCCGGACATTCGAGACATCCCAGTCAGATATGTCCTGATTGAAGGCTGATGTATCTCTGAATGTAGCATGCATAAATCTAACGTTCGAGACATCCCATGTAGTGATATCTCCATTAAAAGGTGTGTCTCTGAAAGATCGAAACATGCTCTCGAGGTTGGATGTGTCCCAGCTGCTGAGGTCCTGATTGAACGCGCTAGCGCCATGGAACATATCATCGATATTCACTACGCTGGACATATCCCACTCGTCGAGGCTTTGATTGAATGTAGACGCACCTTTGAAGATCGCTTTCATAGTTTCTATTCCCGAGGTGTTCCAGGAGGAAACAGAAGGATCGTTTAGCGATGTTGCAAAGCCGAATATCCCGTCGATTTTCTCCACTCCAGGAGGCAGATCTGAGGGAACCTCAGTGAGGTTCTGCGCTCCATACAATGCGTAGCTAAGGTCGGTCAGCCCGGTATTTCCCCACTGGATCATCCTCGTGATATCAGCCTTGTAGGCCGCCGAGTAGAGTTGTCCGTAGCCCGTCATGTCTCCCGTAATCGCGATCTGGTAAGTTCCTGCCTCTGGGTAGTCGCAGGTCAGTGGATTGTTTGGATCGATGACATAGGTCGTCGTGCAGGTCGCGTTGGCGGTCTCGTCCCCCCAGTCGATCTGAATGTTTCCACCGGCCGAGGGGAAGATTGCGCCGGTCGCCGTGCTGACCTCGAAGACGAAGGCGTCGGGATCGTAGGGGCTAGAGGCTACCGTGATGCTTGCCACGGAAATCCCATCTGCAGCAGCGCTGAACAAGTTCGAGATCTCTTCTCCAAGTCCAAGAACAGTCGCAATGGATGTTGCGCCCAGTAGTGCAAGAACAATTCCATATTCAGTTAGGCTTGCGCCCCGGATGTCGAGCGGAAGCTTGGATCTCCGGACGGTTCGTGTCGGATGTTGGGCTGCGCCCGAGTGAATAGGTTGGAGGCAGACAGGGGTGGCGTGGATCCGGTTCATGGGCAGGTGCCCCATATCGGCTCGGCCGCCATTGCGGAGCTTGTACTAAATTCCGGAGGTCGGGTTGCGAGCAGAGACACGCACCATCCGCTGAGATCAGATGTAAAGTTCGGGGTTTCGAGGAACATCGCCGACATATTGGAAACGTTTGCGACGTCCCATCCTGAAAGGTCGCCACTAAACGAAGTGGCCTGGCTGAACATCTGATACATGTCAGTCACATTGGCGACATCCCATGTGGATAGGTCGGAATCGAATGCCGCGGCTTCTTTGAACATGGCATAAAGTGTTTCTGAGCTTGACATATTCCATCCCGAGAGGTCGCTCTCGAATTGCGTTGCTCTCAGAAACATCCCATCGAAGTTTGTTCCATTGCCGACATTCCATCCGGATAGATCTTGATTGAACGAAGTTGCGTTGTTGAAAAGCCGTTCGAAGTCCTGGACGTTGGAAACATTCCATGCTGATATGTCCTGGTTGAACGAAGAGTTTCCTTGGAACATTCCACGGATGGATGTAGCAGATGCAGTGTTCCAGGAGCTGACATCACCATTGAACGGAGTGTAGCGGAACGCATAGGTGAACAGCTCTACGTTCGAGGTGTCCCAGGAGCTCAGATCCTGGTTGAAGTTGGTTGCGCCGCTGAACATGGATTGAATATCAGTGACATTTGACATGTTCCATCCGTCGATATCTTGATTAAACTGAATGGCATCGCGGAAGACGCCCTTCATTGTTGTCGCGTTTGAGGTGTTCCAAGACGAAAGGTCGACATTAAAATTTTCGGCATCTGCAAAGGCGAAGTCAAAATTCGAAATGTTTGATGTGTCCCAGAGGGCGATATCTGGATCGTTTATTGCTGAGGAGTAGGTGAACATCCTGTTGATGGATGTAACCGACGGAGGAATGCTGCCGGGGACGTCAGTAACATTTTCAGCGCCATAGAAGGCATTTGCAAGGCTGGTAAGTCCGGTGTTTCCCCACTGGATCTGTCGGGTGATGTCGTTTTTGTAGGAGCTTGAGGAGAGCTGCCCGTATCCGGTCATGTCTCCGGTAATGGATATTTTGTAGGTTCCAGGAGATGGATAGTCGCAAGTCAGCGGATTGTTAGGGTCGATGACGTAGCTTGTCGTGCAGGAAGAGTTTGCCGCCTCGTCTCCCCAGTCGATCTGAATAGTGCCGCCGGCAGATGGGAAAATAGCCCCGGTTGCAGAGGAAACCTCGAAGACAAACGCATCAGGGTCGAGTGGCGTAGATGGATCCGTTGGAACGGTGATGCTCCCAATGGCAATGTTCTTCGTCGTGTTGTTGAGCAGCTTGACGATCTCTTCACCAAGAGACGAAACCATAGGGATGGAAACCGCACCAACGAGCCCGAGGATGATGCCATACTCCAGCAGGCTGGCTCCTCGTGAGCGTCGATAAGGAAAGTGTTTGGTGTCTGGTCGACGCTTCATTCGCTCGAACATTGCTGGGAATTCTTTTGCGAAGATAGGTCCAGTGTAGGGAGGCGGTGTGATCTGATCGTGCAAAAGTATACGCCCCCGAGATAGCTCGGGGGCGCGGTGCGGTAAGATGTTTGATTTTTTCCTCGGCTATCGAGCGGCCTGGACTAGAGCGGTATGTCTTTAATGGCGAGGTACAAGACGCGCGCGACGAGTGCGTCTCTGACGGGAGCCGATTCACCGGATTCATACTTCGGGCGGAGAGGGCTCATGCCTTGGGCGACGATGTCCTCTGCGAGGTTTTGTGCGTCGTTGATCTGGTCAACAATCGACTGTCGATCGATTTCTCCGCGGCGGATGGAGCGGTAGTAGTTTGCTCGAGGAAGCGGGAACGAGATTGTCCCGTTTTTCATCAGCTCCGTGGCGGTTTCCATCATGCGTAGAGATGTACAGAGATCTTTGAACATCTTCTCAGGTTCGGCGTCGAGACGTTTTTTGCGGAACCGCTGTAGGCGTCCTTCGGTCGTCTTGATTGCTTCGGCAATCCGAGTGTTGAGCTGGAGTTGTCGGGCAGCGACGTAGATTACGACTTCACCCTCTCCATTTGGCTCGAGGTTCACGGATGGGTGGTTCGTGATTGCGTCGACCAGTCCTTCGACTTCCTGGATCTGGATCCCGGGAGCTGCGTGTGACCGAGCTGCCGCGTCCTGCAAGCACGACAGCGTGTGCTTGTTGGCCTGGAGGGTTTTGTCCCTGGCGTCGTCCCCTTCGATGTACTTGGCTGCGCGTTGCCTGGCGTGCCCGATAAATCCGATAGGGTCTGCGGAAAGGAGGTCATCCTTGGCGTCCAGTATGATCTCCATGGCAGGATGGAAGGACTGTCCCTCTGCGCGCGCCTGCAGTGCTGCAAGGAAGATTTCCGTGCAGTTCGATTTCATGCGAAGTACCTGGTCGATGAAGAGACCGGTCGGGAAGTACATCACATCGTCGCTCTCACCGAGGTCCCCATGTGGGGTCAGCGCAGAGGCTTCGGGCTTCACCTCACGGAGGAAGTCATAGAGGCCCGGGAGGTAGACGCCTCGGATGTCATGATCGGACGTCGGCATGTCACAGCCGTATAGCTTGGATCCGTAGACCGTTTCGAAGAGGATTGTGCGGCCCTTGTTGGGAGCCTTCTCAAGTTCAGAAACGTCTGGCGTGATCACGGTTCGTTTGTTCATTTTCTTCCCTTTGGGAGATATCAATGGTTGCGTCCCGCGCCGTCGCCGATGTCCCAGTGCTGCATATCCTCTTGGACGAGCTCCCAGACGCCATCGGCAGACCAGTCAGCGTCGGCGGAAGAAAATGGTTCAGCGTTCAGTTTGAGGAGGTCGATCGTGTAGTCGATGGCGTCAGAACGGTTCATGGAGCCGAGCGTGGCATCGATGAGGCGTTGAGCGACGATGTCGAGTACGACCGAAAGGCGCGTTCCATCTGCGGCCCTGGATAGGGGCGCAGGATAGACGGCTTGGCGCGTGCCTGATGGAATGTCGTTGTCGGAACTGTCCGCGGTCTCAAGGTGATAGCACGCCGGCCGCTGTTCGAGTTTCGTATAGCACCAGCCGCAAAGCCAGTAGCCGTCAATGTAGTCACCGTGTGGATGGGTGCAGGTCATTTTGTGCCTCCTGCAGGGAAAGTGAGTCCAGATCGACCTATTCGGTCGTTCTGGACTGCCTTTTTTCTGCAAGATGCTTCCGAAGCGCGTTCGTAGATCGGCTATGCCAGTTCTGCGATGAGCGCCGGAGCTTCCCTCTCAATCCAGCGGGAGATTTTCTTGAAGGCTTCGCTTTCCACCTGCCGGATCCGCTCTCTTGAGACGGAATACTTTTCTCCGAGATCACTGAGGGGGAGCGGCTCGTCAGACATCTTTCGCGATGAGATGATGTCCATCTCTCGAGGGCTCAGTTTTTCGAGGGCTTGTGAAACATGCATACGCTGGAAGGCATCGCTCTGCTTGTGCTCGAACGCTTCGCCTGGGGTGAGCGATTCATCCGGGAGCAGCTCGAGCCAAGTGTTGCTCCCATCGTCCTCATCCCCTGCCGCGAGAGGAGCGTCCAGAGAATAAGTCCCGTAGAAAGATCCCGCCATCAGCTCGACGTCTGCCACGGATACCTCAAGGCGATCAGCAACGCGTTTGTTGATGGCTTCGTGGCTCAGAGTAAGCCCTTGCTTCGACGCTTCGTTTATGATGGCTCCGCGTGCGGAGCGATACTTAAAGAAGATCTTCTTTTGCGCACGGGTCTTGCCTACGCGAACAGTTCCCAAGTTGCGAAGGACGTAGTTTCGCAGTTCGCAGGTAATCCAATGGACAGCATAGGTGGAGAACCGGAAGCCCTTGTCGGGATCGAACCGGTCAAGGGCGAGAACCAGTCCGATGGCTGCTTCCTGAACGAGATCCTCATGCGGGTGACCATAGTTCTTGAACTTTCGCGCAAATTTTACGGCGATCTTCATGTGAGCCTTGATGATGCGGTCTTTGGCTCGCTGGTCGCCCTGGTTTTGCCAGCGCATAACCAACTCTCTTTCATCTTCTGCGGTCAGCATCTCCGAGTTTCGGATGGTGTTGAGGAAGGTGCCGGAGTTGTTGTGGTCGAGGGGCATGGGTATCCTTTTTCTTCTCTTTGAGCCCTTTGGTGCGGGCGTGATAACCACACCAAAGGGTGGAGAGAAGGCAAAATGAGCGTGTACTAGTTCAAGTTTATTTCATCGTTTTGACACACCACACTGGCTGCCTTGATCGTCGATTTGGGGCCCAGTTTTTAGGACAGAAAAAGGGTTTGTTTCCCTGTCATGAGCAACGATAGGGTCTCATCGATCTTGTCATTCAGCCCCTTGGAGGCAGCCGATGTATGGGCGGTGTCGGTAGGTGTAGCTATCGGTCTGAAATCCTGCAGTGCCCGGATGGCTGCATCGAAATTTGCGATGCCAAATTGCTGAAGCTCGTTCTCGGTGGCTGAGCCGATGAACGCCTGAAGTTCAGTCTTGGTCTGTCGGCAGGTGCTTCCAAACTTCGTTTCCGCCGCGATCACTTGATGAGCAGTTTCCATCGGAGTTTCGCTCCAGGCAAGCAAGGGGAGGATGGCTCGGATTGCAGGAGATAGCCCGCTGCAAGGAGCGACTCCTTCGAAGAACGTCATTGCTGGGCCATGCGGGGTTTTGTATCCGATTCCGCCAACCGTAAGTCGGTGTTTGGCGCGCTCACGATAGGATGGCGGGGTCACCTCGTAGCGAAAGACCTGATGCGCTTCGTAGTGAACTTCATCGTCTACTACTTTGGAGAAGAACATAGGATATGGGAGAACTACGAGATCGTTGTGCTGCTTGCGGTGAGCATTTGTCCGTTTGATCCGGTTTCGAACGACGCGAGCATCATGCGATGAAACCCTGTTGTCCCACTCTGTGAGGTGCCGTTCCTTATCGGGATGGTTTGCGAGAATAATCTCGAGCATTGGCCGCTTCCACTTTTTCATCAGGCCAACGGGAGTTTTAATTGCTCGACGCGCGGTTGACGCGTAGCGAAAGTCATTCTTTGCATAAGACCACCAGTTTTCGCGGGTCGATCCTGGTCGCGGAGCCTCTGTGTATTGGGTGTACAGATACTGCCCAGGCATGAGGCCTGGCCAGGTGTCGTTACTGTTGTTGATTTTGGATCGCTGTTCAGCACTCAGGGACAGGTGATATCGGTAGGCCTTGTGACTTCCGATAATCGGCGGGGAAGTGACCGTCAGAGTGCCGTTTGCATCCGTTTCTATGTTGAGGCTTGTAGGGATGGATTCACTCAGAACCTCGCCATCTTCCGGCACTTTTTCGAGGAGGCACCAACCCGAACCTGATCGGTCGGCGTCCGCTTTGCGCGTCCAGTAAACGTAAATGTTGTCGCTAGCCATGTGATGCGTTCCGGTTTTCAATGTGGCGTGACGATAAACAGCCCGACACAAGATGTGGTCGGGCCGCCAGAAGTTTTGCAGGTACTGCTTGGGTTTAGGTGTCGGCGGAAGGCGGCTCGGAGAGCGCCAGCTTCAGAAGCTTCATGATGCCCTCGCGACTGCGAGCGATCGCGATGAAGCGTTCCGTATGGCAAAAAACGGCGTCCTCCACCCCAGTGACATCTGCGAGATCGGCGTCGCGGAGGCCTGACCAGGCATGTGGCAGAGGTCGGCGCGCTGTGTAGCTGTGAGGCGCTACGTTGACGGTATTCAGCTGCCACTCACCCTTCGCAGGATTTACGACGTAGAGAATTTCCTTTTTGCCCGAGCGGAAGAGCGGCCCGTCAAATGGAAGCCCGATGGGGAGCTCGATCCAGGTGGGGTCGACGCGGTCCATGATGGCCTGGGCGACGAGTTTGTCGGACCGAAGGCTGGCGTGGATCTTGTGAATCTTCTTGATGAGGAAGGGCAGGGCAGCCCGGCCTGCGCTTTGGAATGCCCGGTCCATGGCAGCGTCATCGCAGTCATCGAAATCGGGACGGAAGTCCATCAGCATCGAGCTGATAGTCATCGGGTGCGTGCATCCCGCCTGGTCGGGCATAGGGCGGCCATTGTCTACTGCATCGATGTCACGGACCATACGGACGTCCATTTTGCGATGCACTTTTGCAATCACCTTAGGATCCGTCTCTCCCTTGTCGCGGGAGAGGATGTGTCCGACGAAGTTGATGCCAAAATGCTTCCAGATGAGGCCGAAGCTCGAGTAAGGGAGGCCCTCTTCGCGGACGGGTTTGTCGATTTGATGGTGATCGAACCGATTGCGATCAGGGTCGTATTCGTTCCCGACGTCGAACACGACAGTATCGGGGCCCGCGGTGGAGATGACCTCCTTGTCGCGCGTGCGGGTCAAGGTCGCGTCCGGATAAAGTGTATCCAGAATGAGAAAGGAGAGAACGTCGTCCGCATGAAACGGGCCGGAGTGGGTAATCAGCGTCGAGATGCTTGCGTGGTTCATGTCTCTCTCTCAGTATCTGGATCTTGAGGCGTGGTCTGGGGCAGTTCAGGGCGTAGGCGCGGTCAGTAATTGCGCGAGGCATGCTGGCTTACTCGCCAGAGCCCCTCGGCGTCCTTGGTGATTGCTTGGACATGAGTGGAAACACAGCCACAGCAATCCCATTCATGAGAGCATCCCGCATTGGTCAGAGACCCCCGTAGTGCTTTTTTGATGTCTTCGTCCGCGGCTTCGCTATCGACTTTGATCAAAAGGGTGATGTCGGTGGGCTCGCAGATGTCATCAGAAATCTGATGCGCATCGGAAGAAATTACTTCGAAGCTCCCGATGCTTTCCCACTCGTCCAGATCTGAGTGCGAGCCAACATATGTATGCGTCTTTCGGATGGCGAGATCGAACATCTTGTCCCTCTGAGAGTGAGTGTGGCGCCCTCAATCGAACCAGAATTCAGGCTCAAATCTGGTCCGGCGGCGGTATCGAAGGGAACGAATCCGCCGGCAGGACCAGGTGGCCTAGCCAGCAAAGAGGGGAACCTTCGAGCATTGGGAATCCTGCAGTAGAAAAGCGCCGGCGGAACCCCCGCCGGCGCTTTTGGTCTTGGCATCAGGCCGCGTGGCGCTTCTCGAGCAACTTGTCGACGTCTCGACCTTTGAGGGCCAAAATCTCAGTAAGCGAGATCTCATCGATGTTGTTCTCGGCTCGCTCTCGGTTGAAAACCCAGGCGCGGCCGTCGATTTCGATGTTCGCGTCCGATTTGACGATCGGAACACTCCCCGCCGCGGCGTAGCCAAACAGATGGCCGACCGTCGGGAGCCGCCGGGCGTAGGCCTGGAATGCCGGCATAAGTTCGGAGAGCTTGGTTCCATTCCCCGAAGCCGAGCTCACTCGGCCGGGGAAGTCGGCGTCCATGTAGACGAGCTTGCGGCGTTTGATGTCGATGTAAGCTACGAACTTGGTCATGTTTTTCCCTTGCAGAGGGAACATCATCTGAGCTCGTGCAGGCTCGTAGAGCTTGCCCTTCTGAGGATTCTCACCCCACTGCAGGGTTGCGAACACCTTTTTGGCTTCATCGAATGCGACGTGGCTGTAGCAAAGAACATTCCAGACCGCATATGCGACGCCCATATCCTCGAGCTTGTCGAGGTAGAGGTCGATCATCTGACATGCGCGCCCCTCGAGATCCTTCGAGTTGGTCGGATCGCCGGAGAAGATTGCACCCACGCTCTTGTCGTAGGGACCAAAGCGTTCGGAATCCCAGCAACAGGAACCCAATTCCGACCAATCCGCAGCGAAGAAGTTCCACCCATTGTCGAACCAGGTGTTTCGTGCCGAAGGGTTTTCCCAATAGCTTGCGGTCCTGAGGAAGCGAGCATTTTCCGGAATGTCGAACTCCGTTCCGCGCCCATAGGTAGCGAGCTCTTGACCGTTCGTGGGAAGGGTCACGGAGAAGGTGGTTTCATCGAGAGCAACGCCTTCGGGAAGGTAGTCGTCAACCCGCTCACCGACCGTGCGTCGGAGTGCGCTTACGAGGCGATTTCGATCTTCCTGAGACACGTGCGGTTTCTCGCGCGTGACGGACTGAGCTTTGCTCCAGTTGCCCTTCGGGCGAATGAGGCTCAGGGACTGATCTTCGTCTTCGAAGTAGCCTGCAACTTTGAGCAGTTGCTCGACGCTGAGATCGTCCAGCACCTGTTCGAAGCGATCGAAGGCGTCCCGATGGAAGACCCCGTATGCGCGATGGAGGTCGCGCATGAAAACCCCGGGATTCTTCTCGAGAAGATCCAAGGTGGCGGGGTCTTTGGCGGCGTAGCCGCGCTCGAGGCGTGCAGTGAGGCGATCCTTGGATCCGCCGTAGAGGTCTGCGTAGGCCGCCTGCACTCGCGGGGCCTTGTAGTCTCCAGGGTGCAGGCGCGAAAGCAGACGTTTCCAGATCTCCCGACGGCGAGCGAAGTCACCTTCGATATCCACACATCCTTCGAGCATCGTGACGAAACGACGGCGCATCGCGCGTGAGAAGGCCTTGAATTTCGGGCTCGTGGCGAGCTCCATATTCGTAAGCCGGATGCTGACATCTTTGTCGATGCTGGAAAGCCCCGCGGCAATCCGCAGAACATCGGTGGCCGAAGTGGTCTTGATCTGGGGATCCAGGCCTGCTGAAAGTGCGAATACGCTTGCCCAAACGCCATTCGAGCGGAACCCGTAGCTCGAGAGGTCGATGCTCACGGCGTCCTTCCGAGCGACAATGTCGGACATTGCGTCGCGTTGGTCGATGTTCCAGCTCGCCCCCGAGGCAACAAGGTCGCTCACGAGTTTTTCGTATGCATCGTCTTCGGCGAGGTCCAGGATCTTCAGACAGAGGCGTTCATCGAGCGGTTCGCGAGCCTCGGCAGGTTGGGTGAACAGCTCGTTCGGGAAGCCAACATACATGAAGATCTGTCGGATCCAGTAGCCGGCCTCCGACATTTCCAAGGTTTCACGAGGAAAATTCTTGTAGACAACATGGGCGCTCATATCGAGGCTGTCGCCGGTGATGAGGCCGAGGGACTCTTCCAGGCGGCCCCAGAATTCGGAAATACCCCCACTGGTCAAAGACGCGATACAGCGGACAAGCTTTTCAGACGGCGCAAAGCCATAGTAGGCCATGTTTGCCAGAACCGTGCCGAAAGCGGCAGTGGACACTTTGATGCCACTGGTCTTGCGACGGATGCCAGCGGGAACCGCTACATAGCCGTTCTTCAAGAGCATGAGTTCGGATTTGCTCATTTTGTTCGACATGGGGGTCTCCATTTGAGAGGGAGTTTCATGGCGCCGGACAGAACAAGACCTGACGGGAAGCGGGGCAGTGTATCACCTAACATTTGAAAAAGAAGGAACTGCGTCCATGGCCGTCAGGCCTTGATCAATCCGGCGATTAGCGCCGGTTAGTGTGCCCAATCCTGCGTGTAATCGCAGAATTGGCAAATCCATCCGCGAACGGTCGGGATGAGAATACCTCGATCGCCGTGTAGTTCTGGATGGTTTCCGTCCCCGCGGTTCGCGCAGGTGTAGGGGTGGAAGCGCCCGTTCGACTGGTGGTTGTCGAGATGAACCACTTGCTCAGGAGTGAATGTGGTCATGTGGCAAACCTGGAGGGGATGTTGAGGACTAGACCCGGCGGATAGCGATACGGTGTAGCTTTTATCATAAGGTTTTAGAAGGAACCGTGATCATTGCCGCCGGGTAGCTGGTAGATTGGCTCTTCTGAGGATTTCAGAAGAAGAAAGTTTGTCTCCAGGAGATTTTTTTTCGGAGGCTTAGCGCATCCCGGTTTGAGCCAGGTCGAGCTTGACGACGCCCGAAGGGCGCTCCATGAGGGCGCGAATGTTGGATCCATCCGATCTGTTGCCGAATGGCCCGGCGGGTAGCGAAGCGGTGCTATTTCCTGAAGTTAGAAGGAACCGCGTTCATTGCCGCCGGGCTGGACTGGTTACAAGCGCACTAGGGAAATGGAGAAAGTTGGTATTGTGTACGGAGCTTAGGGGAGCGTCTCGTATCCAACTTTCGGGATCCGGGTATCGGGGCTTTGCCCCATGGCGGCGTTCAACTTCTCCCGAGCCTCGGCACGGAAATCGTGATCACCCGACCAGACGATAGATTCTCCGCACTCCTGGCAGGATCGCTTGACGCTTGTGACATAAGCGGAGGTGCCTTGAAAGTGGGCGACGAGGGGAGTTTCGATGCGCTTTAGCGTGTTTCTTTTCCCGCAAAAGCCACAGTCTGTGGGCTCTATCATTTGGTCTAACTTCGTCTTGGTTCGGTGAATGTTGAGCTTCGCGATCGCCGGTGTATCGCGGCGTGTGAGCGAGTTGGACGTGGGTGTTCCTCGATAGACCGGGAAGATTGAAATCGCCCGAAGTCGGATTTTGACGGGCGGGAAGCTGGCTCCATTGCTCCCGAGCGATTTCCTGAAAGGTCATCGGCCGAGGGATGCCCCTTGTGGGCGTAGTGTCCGATCGTTTGGCATGAGAATCTGATGCTTCCGGAGCCGCCGGGCTGATCGGGGCCTCGTGGCAGGGATGTCGAAAGAAAGAAATCCCTGGCAGGAGGTTCCGAAGGGGACCGCGCTACACGCCTTCATCTAGAAGTTGGTTTGTCCTGTCTCTAGCAAAGAGGAGAGAGCAGAGATGATGCCATCCGGTGCTGAGACAAGTCTTCTTTCCTCTGGAGGATCGACCGACACCCTTGGGCATGGTCTCACTCACTATGCAAAGGAAAGTCTGGAAGAGCCGGTCGCACCTGGGATGATGCTTCCCATGTCCTCCCTTCAGATTAGAGGGTGCCCAGACGATCCCTATACACACTTCCGGATGTCTATCCACCCATAGCCACCCGGGAGCCGTTCGTTAAGCCCGGGAGGCCATTGTTTGGGAGGTTACCCTATGAGACTCAGATTCGCGTCAGAAGATCGTGTCTCAAGAGGTTGGGACGCTCATCCTTATTGGGCCCGTAGAGCCGTTCAGACTCCATGCGAAATGAGGTTGCGACCACCACTAGCTCGAGGAGCCAATCGAGAGAGAATTTGGCAACCTCCATTGAGCCGAGAGACGAGAATGTTTCCGGAAGATCATTGCTGGTAGCGCCATAGTGGCCGAGCTCGAAGAAGCTTCCTTCCTCCTTGTCGTCTAGGTAGAGGATGGCAGCATCGATTGCCTCGATGAGAGGATCTGTCTCAGCATGCCCGGCTCCGTGGATGCTGGTGAGAATGTCATTTTTGTCCTGGTCGTCGAAGCAGTGGATGTGGCAGCCGCGAAGGAGGCTTGCCGCGGATCTGGACCAGTCGAGCTCAATGACATCATCGTGTTTGCGAAGGGAGAGCGGGTCGTTCTCCGCAGGTATCCTATAGGCGAGCCAGGGCCCCGGCTGCGTTCGGCTTGGCTGGATCCGACCTGAGAGCTGTGTGTGGGCCTTTTCGATGAGATCCAACTGGTTTCGAGGGGAAACGACGACAAATGTAGGCGCATACGGATGGCTTGGGAGGTAGGGTCGTTTGGACGTGAGGCGGCCATCGGCAAAGCTGAGCGAGGAGCTGTATACGGCAGGATAGAAGCCGTATGTCTTGTCCTCGAGGTCTCGCAATAGTCCCACGTAGTCAGTGAGTTTTCCGGGGCAGGCCTTGAGGTTCTTTAGCTTCTCATCGCACTTGCTGAAGCTGACGCCGATGACATCGTCCTTCTCAGCCCAGGCAAGGCCAGCCGAGAGGAGTGAATTCAGACTCATTCCGACGATGTAAGGGACGCCTGCGGGGTCGAGATTGAACTGTCGGACGCACTCTTCCTCCTTGTTCTGGTCTCCCCAGAGCAGGACCGGACCTTGTTTGAGTTCGGCGAGAAAGGCGGCGTAGCTTTTGAAGCCTGCGCTGCGAGCGATGATTTCCAATCTCATTTGCGGAGAGATGGATCGGTCGAAAATGCGAGCGGCCACGTTCTTGACGCGCTCGAGGTCACTATAGGTGATCTTGTACGATGGGTGTCGTTGCATCTTGCGATATCTCCAATATGCTCGACTGCCGATTACACGAACATGTGAAAAGGACATCGCTGTCCGCATGTTGTCATTTGATGATTATTTGAAGCGCAGTTCGACCCGGCAGTAGGTCAGGCTATGCGGCCTGAATGGGAGATATGTTTGAAGAGCGCGAACCTCCAAAAAAAGTGCATGTCCTGAAATGACGCACTCGGTTCGACGGGAGGCCTGAACACAACCAAGACTTCCTTTCGGGCCGTCGCGGCGGCCGTTGCGAGATGCAAAACGCTACGGCCCGGGCTAGTTTCTACCTCGAACGGAGACAATGGAGGCAATGCTCATCGACAACAAACGTGACCCTCGCGGGATTGCAGGGCTGCGGGCCTACGCATCTCCCCACGAAGACCCTCCGGGGGCCGCTATGATGTCGGCCAGAGGGTGCCCCTTTCGCGCATGCCAGTGTGCCTGAGCAGCGAAGGCATCCGCATTGTCTGCAAGCCACTTCTCGCGCCGTGCGGCGGCGACGGCCTTGATCAATGCGGCCTCGGCGACGACGGAGACGTTGACTCCGAGCTCCTTTGCAAGGTCGAGCGCTTCAGCATCGAGGGTCAAAGACGTCTTGCGCCGAGCTTGGGATGCCATGCAGTCATCCTCCCTGTTGATACCTAAATTATATACCGCCACCGACCTGTCACAAAGCTTCGAATGCCGGCGATTCAGGTGTGCAGAACGGTTTGCGGACACCCATTAGTTTCGCTCGGAACGAGCTCGCGCCCTTTGATCGGGTCCGCTATTTCAACGCCGGAAGCGTTGGCGTGCATGATGCGGCCGATGCTGTTCAGAGCGAAGTTCAGAACAGGATCGCAAAGGCCTGGCCGAAGCTTGCACCGGAGAGCATAGCCCAGAGTGGATAGCAGAGACTGGGCGCCGGGAGTGACGGCTTTCGGGATTTTCCCATGCGCCAACCTGGGTGCAACGCGTGTTGCCGCGCAACTAGTGGTGGAAATTCATTGCTCTGAGTGTCCCTGAGCGACATACCGGGCCCGTGGCTGCGCGCATTTTCGAACTCCGAGCCAGGAGGAAAGGAATGGACCTTCCCCCGATAGACGCGATGACGAAGGTGGTTCTGCTTGCGTTCGGTGGAAGTGTTTCGCTTGCAGGCTTGTGGCTGATATTTCGCCCGCCTCGCTCCGGAGAGAAAACGATAATTCATCTTCTCGGGCTCAAGTTCGAGGCCGCTTCGGCGGGCATTCTGGTCTTTGTCCTCGGCATCGGAGTCATCTGGCTGTCAGTCGCAGCGCCGCTCCAGTCCGCTGTCGCAGGTGGTGGAGAGGCGCCAACCAGCGGATCTGGGCCGCAGTCGACCACAACTGTCGAAGATGGCGGGGGTGCGACGACGACCGAGGGAGACGAAAACGGTTCGAAGGGCGGCGGGACAGGGGCGGTCCTGCAGCCGGCCGACCCGACGGACATTACCTTTGACGGAAAAGAGATCGAGCCGAATAATTCGACGGGGTCTGCGAACCTGATGAAGGTCGGGGCATCTGTTGTTGGTGAAATAAGCCCCGAGGATGCGGTGGATGTCTTTCGGATCGATACCTCCGAGTACTTGGGATCGACCCTGTATGTCACCTTGACGGGAGATGGATCTGCCGGACTGCTGGTTCAGGAACCGAACGGGAAATCCATTTTTCACGAGCTAATGGGTTACGGTGGATCGATGACCTTTCAGGGTCCCGTCAAATTCAGAAGCTACATTGCTCGAGTGGGCGAAGGCCATGGTGGACCTCGGAGCTCCTACGAGTTGCTTGTTACCACGCAATAGCGGGGAGACAGACTGCGAGTTGGGAGCGTAAGGATCGCTGTATCGGAGACCGGAACTGAAGACGTCTCCCTGACGAGGTCATCGTTCGCGAACAGACCAGAGAAAGTGGGTACCGCTCGGGTCTGGTCCCGTACCGCCCTTTTGGCATTGTTCCGCGCAGACCTCGACCCCGGCCTCTGGGGCGCGCCGGCGGAAGGAGATTTCCTGGTCGCAGCCATGTCCGCGTATCGACGCGAGGGAATGATCACTCGAGCAGGTTGCGCTTCGTCTTAGGTTGAGATGAACGAGACCGACGATGCGCCGGACCAGGATACGTAGGGCAAGCATGGGTGAGACTTCCTTTTCGCGACGGGGTGCGCGCTCGGCGGAAGTATCTGATATTGAAGCGGTATTCGAGGGCAGATTCAATCTCGCCTGGGTTGTGGGGTGTCGTCAGTCACCGATCGGGATCGAGGCATATCTGTGGATCCGCTGTTGGGCCTCTATGCGTGCGTGGGCGCTTGCCGTCTTCGGAAAGTCTTCCTCGATCTCGATGGGCCAGTCCCGGGTTTCCATGCGGGCGACATGCCGATCGGAGGCCTGATGAATATCGTCGTGGCAGGCGAAATACTGCATGGCCAGGCGCCTGCCCTGAAGCCAGTAAGCGTTCTGGCTTTCCCAATCGCCGCCGGCATTGGTCTCGTCGCTCATGATAAACCATGCCAGGGCGTCCATGACGGGATCATGAGCCGGTGCTGCTTGCTGGGAGCAGGCTTCGAGGTTGGTTTGGACCGTGGCCGTCTCAGTGGGCGCAGACACGGCGTCAGCCCGATCGTTTGATGGCTCGAACATGGAGTAGTCCTGATAGGGAGAAGGGATGTTGGAGCGGCCGCGTTGGGTGCTCAGCGTGCGATGGAGTGGCGATCTGCGATCTCGCAGACCATTGGGTCGTCCCACGGGATTTCGGAGTTGGAGGCGCTGTCTGGGCCAACCTGAAACCAGTAGTCGATCTGCCGAACGTAGCACCTTCGGGCCGTGGTCTTGGTCGGTGACCGCAGGAGGGCGGCAAGGTCGTGCTGGTCGACATAGCCGCCTGTCATGTCCTCCGCGGGCCCGATGGCCCAGAGATACTCGTGGTCTGCGCGGGCCTGCTCGTATGTGATAGGCATTGAGCCTCCTCAGGGCTGTTCCGGGACAAATTCAAGGGTTTCGAGATCCGCGGGCGCAATGAAGCTGGCGAGAGCGGGCTCGGCGGCCTCCATCCAGCGCGCATAGGCGTTGTGGGACACGGCGATGGGGAGAATGCCGCCTCGGGGCCTTTGTTTGACGGCTGCCCGGTAGGCGCAGTCCGGGTTCTGCGCCCACCAGTCCTGATTGAGCCTCTCCAGCGGAAGAGCGACGTAGAAGGAGTGATCGCCCATCTCGTTCCAGCAGCTACGATCATGCCCGATACTGCAGGTATCGAAGATCTTCCTTGGGTGGTTGTCTGACCAGACCTCGTGGAACGGGATCCCGTCCTTCGGTTTGGACGGACCGGGGAGGAGCGAGTACTTCGCCACCCAGGTCATCGCATAGGATCCATAGGGATCGACATTGGCGATGAAGCTACAGCCGACAACCGGAGGGATGGCGCGAAGCTTCGGAATTTGGACAGTCAAGGATCGCTACCTTTCGATGAGGACACGGAACGGAATGCCCTGCATCGAGGGGCAGTGACCATGTTGGTTCGATTGTTTTCAGGAACAGAACATGCAGATGCCGTGCCCCGCGATCTGGCCGGTAGCGCGCGGCACATGAGAACTCACCCTCGAGAGGTGTTCTCTAGGGCGCTAGAGGAAGCCCTGGCAGATCCTTGTCGTCTTAGATGACAACGCCCGCCGTAAGGGCGACCCAATCGACCGTGACAGCAGTTGTTTCCTCATAGAGGTTGAAGGTCAGGTCAAAGACGGTTGTATCATCGTAGAGTACAGCGACCCGCGACGTGGTCCCGCTGTCGATGTCCCAGATGAGGTCGAGCGGGTCCGCACCTTCGCCGCCTTCCGACGTAGTTCCGCCATCGATGTCCCAGATGAGGTCGAACGGGTCTATCCCTTCGCCGCCTTCGAGAAATGACCGTTCGATAGCCGATATGTGGACGAACACGTCCTTGCCTCCAGAATCCGGAGTGGTGCTGGCGCTATTGAAGATAAAGTAGTCCATTGAACTCTCCTCTATGATCAAGGCACGAATGATCTCAGAAGAGGAGCGCCGAGCGCATCACCCATATAGGTGATGGCAGCGACTTTATTTTGATGCAGGGCCAGAGGTCATCAAAGACCCTGGCCCTTCCGGAAGCCTGTCCCGTCAGGCGCGGTGTTCTTCGGAGTGGGCTGTGCCGCCGAAGTTCATCCGATTGTAGTAGTCCTTCAGGTACTGCTCGTCATCGCTCTCGGTGACGTAGCAGCCAAAGGTCGTCGAAGTCTTGAAGCGCCGCTGATCCACGACAGTGACCTCAGACCAGCGATAGCCGAAGACGGGGAAGGCGTCCTCGAGGTATTGCTGGATGGCCCAGAGGCGCTGTTGGCCATCAATTAGCAGGCCGTCGAGCTCCGGCGTCTCGTGTGTCTGGTTGTAGCTATAGGTCCCGATGGGAAGCCCGAGCCAGACTGAGCGAAGAAAGGATTCAGACTGCTCTTGGGTCCAGACGAGCGGCCGCTGCCACGAAGGAAGGATGAAGCCCATCACCCTGCGAAGCCCTTTGTCCGGGTTCGCAGACATGGGCTCCTTCCAGTTCATCACTGCGTGGCCCATGGACAGAGGGCTCAGGCTTCCAAGCTGGATCTTGGGAGGCATAAGGGTATCGACCATGGTTCTGTTAGTCCTTGTCCACAACGAGGAGGCCGGCGGGCGAGGGGATCTCGGATGACACCAGCGCCCAGCCTTCGATGCTGTCAGCGTTGTCGGAGATCCACTGCAGGGCCATGCTGCGAGTGATCGGTCGAGACCAGGGATCGTCGTAGCCCGCCTCTCTTTCTTTCTTTTCGTGGGCGATCATGTCTGCAACAACCTGGTCTCCGGAGATCTCCCAGATGGAGTTGTCGTCAGCTTTTGCCTTGAAGGTTCCGATCGTCTCTTGGCTCATGGGGCCTCCGTTGTTTCCTGAGGTCAGCTGGGCGGGTTCCAGTAGGGGATGTCGTAGTTCACGCTGTTGTCGGGGTTCCGTGGGCGCAGCCAGAACTCGGTGGCAAACCCGTAGTAGCCCGTTTGCACTGCGAAGCAATGCTTGGGGATGACCATCCCTTCGAATGGACCTGAGGGGATGATCTGATTTGCGGATGCGTCGTCGCCCCCGGTCTCTCGCGGCAGGGCCTGATCGGCCTCAAACAGTGTCGCGGCAAGCTGAACGTCTGCAGGGGATCCAAAGCAGGGCTGAAGCGGAGCGTCTCGCGCGAGATCGACCCACTCCTTGCCGCTGCGGCTTGTTGGGTCGCCGAGGCTCAACCACTTGGGGATCTGGGTGAACATTGCGACCATGACCAGCGCATAGCCTGCAACGACGATAGCGATGGACAACGCCCGAGCCTTCGAGAGCTTGGCCTCTGCGCGCTCAGCGCGCTGCCTGTGATGCGCGATGGTATCGTGGACGAGTTTGCTGTTCTTGGGCCGGCGAAGAGCTTTGCGAAACGAGGCAAGCTCGGTCGGACTCATTGGCATGCGGAAGCGACGTCGAGGCTGGCGATGTGCTTGGGAAGCGAAATTCCAAGGAGGAAGATCGCCTGTGACTCTTCGATGTCGATGAGGTCTCCTGCCGCGATGTCCGAGATCTCCTCCCAGATGGGCGAGTTTTGTTCGCGCAGGAACTCCAGAGCGAGGTGGGCATCTGCATCACGGCTGACGGCGTCGCAGTAGAACTGCATAAGATCACCATTGATGGTGTATCCCTCGTCATCCTGGGCAAGCTCGTAGCCGCGGGCCTTCCAGGCCTCGCCGCGCTTGTGGAGCAGATCGGTGAAAAGCGGGTGATGGGTCAATGCGGGTTCTTCCATCGGCAGGACTCAGGTTCAGGCGGCGTCTGCGCGGGCTGCAACCCAGGCTCGGTAGCCGAGGCGGGTCTCATCGTTCGCCACTTCGGCCTTCCAGTCGTCGACGGGATGGTCCGGGACTTCCGCCCAGTGATCGTCGTTCGAAGCCGATTTGAGGCTGAGGCCCGCAGAGGACGATGATGTGGGGTCGTCGGGGCAAACTTGAGCTTGCCGATCTCCAACTATCCAGAAAGTCTTCAAGACGGTTGGTATGCCGCTCCGATATGCGGCGGCCCAACGGACTGATGCCTTTTCGTCCAGTGGCGGCAGATACCGGCCAGTTTCTGCCAGTATTTGGTCCTTCCTGATAGGGCGGTTGGCAGAGTTTCGGTTCTGGATTAACGTTTCACGAGACACCTGAATGTTCGTCTTTAAAATGCATTATCTCGAATAGATATCGAGCCCGCGAGATGGGTCTCATTTCATTGAGAGGTTCCGATGATTGTTAGATATTCTCAGCTCCTTACAGCCTTTGGGCTGATTTTATTAGCGAATTCAGCAAGTTCCGGGCCTGATTGGCTCTCCATCTCCAGAGGGGATGTCAGTTCGTGTGATAGGATGCCTGGCGTCTACGTCCACGAAACAAAAACATATAGCCCCGAGGAAGTCAGACTGGTGATGGGAACCGTTTGCGGTGCGTTTGACCAAGGCTGGTTCGTGGGGCCAGTCTCAGCCGCAGCAATGAAGCGCGTTCTTCCAGGGGAAGGTGGCGCTAGCGGCCTGTATCAAGCTTTTGAGGACGGCGTCGCCAAGGACTATCGGAAGATGATCGGCGTCGGGACGGTGGACGAAGAACTCCCCTTCGAATTCCAGGGTGAGGCGTACCACGTTAACATAATTGACCCAGCCTTCATGTCTGGCGGTAAACCCGCCCATTCGCAGGGGAACGGGTTTCTGTATGATGGCTCCCTGCCAACTCTTTCAGAGCTGCGACCTGGAAGATGGTACTTTTCCCCAGCAGTGCACTCTCTCGCGCCTTCGCATCAGGCGGTAACCATCAGGAATGGTGGCTTTGGTGCCCTGCCTATGCTGGCGGAGTTGGGTGATGATGGTTTCGTTGTTGTTACACCCACAGCGAACATGGAACGCGTCGAACTCTCATTGGAGCTGGATGGTGGAAACATTACCGGTGGATACAGCTTCGGACAGACCAACATGTTGCTGAAGGAAGTCAGGGACGCGGATGACTACGATCATGCATCTGTTGAGATCACGGATATGATCGGTCGCGCTGTTGAAACTGAGAATGGTGGGCTTGTGATGGCGGTCGGCACTGGAACTGTTACCCTTGTCGGGGCGACGGGTGAAACGTCGACGGAAGCCGCATCATTCTACATGACAGGAGCACGTTTGCCTGATGACATCTCTCAGGAGCAGATCAACTATCTGTTCGAAGATCAGATGTTGGAGTTTGACGAGAGTGGGGTTGAAATGGATGTTCCTCCCGGATTCAACCTGGAGGGCGCGTTCAGCGACGGAGTCCCAAGCTGGAACGATTGAAGGCACGGACGCGAGTGGAAGATATCGCGTCCGCAGTTTGCTTTGGTTTTCTCAGCACCTTGACTGGCTAAGTGCGTGGAGGCGGCCTTCGATCTGTGCCTGAACTTGGCTTTGGAAGAGTTCGGCGAAGCGATTGTTGCTCTCGACCAGTCCTTCGACCTCTTTGAGTATCTCCGGCGTCACGGTTCCGGGCGGGCGCGCAAGTATTTCGGAGAACTCTGAGCGCAAATCGGCGAGGTGTTTCTGACCAAGATGGGCGGCGCGGGTGAGCGTTGCTTCATCATGAATCGGAGTGAAGCATCCCTCTTCGGAATGGTCTTTGACCCATGCGGCGAGCCCCTCCATGGACAGATAGAGGTCGTGTGCCTGGGATGCGTCGTCGATCTCGTAGGGGTCGTGGTCGGGCTGGGAAATCGGCATAAGAAGCGCCTCAGCCGACAGGAAATCGGATTGCCATTTGGGCTCCGGACGGTATTTTTCCCAAAGGCTCTGGAAGAAAGACCTTGCGTCTTTGTCCACAAAGGCAATTTGTCGTTCGAGCTTGCGGCCGGTCTGCCAAATAACCGCGACTGGTCTGTTTTCGACGACAAATAGAAACAGGCCAACCAGAGTGTCGGAGCAGATCCAGGCCTGGATGTGAACGACTTCTGTCTTCACCGAGGCGAAGAAGGTATCTGCATGATCGTCCCAATGGCTGACGGTATTTCCGTAGAGAGCGAATTCGATGTTTTCCTGGTCCAGAAACCACTGTCCGTCTTCGACGCGGAGACCGCTGTAGTCCTCTGTCGCGATGATTGAGCCGAGAGTCCGGGGATTTAGCATGAGTCACATCTCTTCTTGCAGCGCCTCACTCCGTGAGGCCGATCTCGCGCAAGGATCGGCCACGCGGATGGGGTATGTTCTGTTCAGCTTGGCTTTGGGGGGATCTGTGGCGTGTTCCCTGCTTGGGAAAGATGGTTCGTTCCAGAATTGCAAAACAGATCGGAGAGAGGCGCAGTTTTTCGAAGCGGGGGAAATGCCTCTATCTCTGGATGGAGGCGTGGATTTCGCCTGCCATCTTAAACGAAAAGCAAGAAATATGACGACTGAAGTACATTCAAACATTCATGAAGACGGTGGCTATGCCCCGGAAGACGAGAAGGGGGTTCTCTTCTGGGTCGAGACCAAATTCGAGCAATCTGTTTTCGCGGCTCGCTGGATGATGGCGCCCATGTATGTCGGCTTGGGACTGACCATGCTGATGATGTTGTTCGTCTTTGCGAAAGAAATCCTCAAATATGCGACCGAGCTCCCGGGCATGACGACAGAGGATGTCATTCTGGCGACCCTGACTCTGATCGATCTTACCTTGGCCGCGAACCTGGTGATCGTTGTGCTGTTCGCCGGCTATGAGAATTTTGTCTCAAAGATGCATCTGAAAGCTGGATCACTCCGTCCGTCGTGGATGGGCAAGGTCGACTTCTCTGGTCTGAAGATGAAGTTGATCGCTTCGATGGTTGCGATCTCCGGCATCCACCTTCTCAAGACGTTCATGTCGTTGAGCGACCCTGCCGCGGCCGTCAACGAGACCCAGATGTACTGGCTGGTTGTTTTCCACCTGTGTTTCTGCATCTCAGGTGTGCTTCTTGCAGGGATGGACTGGATGGCCTCAAAAACCAAAAAGGACCACTAACAAGCAGCCGAACCGATATGGTTCTGTAGTGCACGGTCAGCGCCAGTCCCTTGGGCTGGCGCTTTCATTTTGGGGCGCTGGGTTGATGCCTTTGGAGTTTTTCTCGTGGCGCTATCTTTGAGAAACAAGCGACAAAGAGTTTTCTAGTGAAGCGCATTGGAACAAAGACGCCTTTCCCGCCAGGCTTCCGTGGAGCAAGCCTGATCGAGTATGGCCTCTTGTCGGCGCTGATCGGGGTTGCCGCAACCGGAGCGGTCTTCGAAGCGGGTGGAAATATAGCCGATGAATTCTCAGGGCTGACGGAGAGCGTCGCTGATGCGATGGAAGATCCCGACGCGTTCGTGATGGTCTTCGAGACGGACAATGTGGTCCTGTACCCAATGGCCGGGGGCGCTCTTCGCATCGACTGGGGTGACGAGGCCGCGAATGCATCCTGTGGTCAAGACTTCGTGGCAGGGGCTGCGATTTCCTGTGCATACCCCGGAACGGGGAGTTATCGGGTGTCGATCACTGGGGACCTGACCGAATATGGCGACATTGCTGGGGCTGCGACCAATGGGGCGATCACAAGGATTGTGCAATGGGGCAATACAGGGCTCACTTCGCTGAACAACGGGTTCCACACTGCAACTAGCCTCGTGGATGTGCCTGCTGATCTCCCGTCGAGCGTTACCGACCTGGACTTCGCCTTTCTTCGCGCGAGCTCTCTCAATGATCCGGATATAGGATTGTGGGATGTCTCAGGTGTGACGACTCTTTCCCACACCTTCGGGGAAGCGACCATTTTTAATGTCGATATTGGGTCGTGGGATGTGTCGAACGTTACGAGCATGCGTGCTCTGTTCTGGGCTGCGGAGGATTTTGATCAGGACATCACTGACTGGGACGTCTCTTCGGTCAAGAACTTGCAGGCAACGTTCAGGGACACGAAGGCCTTTTCCTACGACCTGAACTCCTGGGATGTATCTAGCGTCGAGGTGTTTCAGTCGACATTCAAGGGCTCGAACTACAACGGAGATATCTCTTCGTGGGACATGAGTTCTGCGACACATGTGAACCTGATGTTCGAGGACAACAAGGTTTTCGATCAGAATATCACCGGGTGGGACGTCTCGAGTATTCGTGACTTTAGTGGAATGTTCGCTCGAGCGACGTCTTTCGATCGGCCGATCGGGACGTGGGACATGTCGATGGCTGTGGACCTTGCCTACATGTTCGATGGCGCCGAGAGTTTCAATCAGGACATCTCGGTGTGGGATGTGTCGAGTGCAACGAATATGGAGGAAATGTTCGAGAATGCGTCGGCATTCTCTGCCGACCTCAGTGGGTGGTGTGTTCCTTTGATCGCTTCCGAGCCTCTGGACTTCAGCACCGGGTCGGCAATGTCGTCCGGCCCGGTGTGGGGGACCTGCCCTTAAGCGGCGTCGGCGAGGGCTCTAGCCTGATGCTGGACGTCGATCCGAAGCATGTCAGGAGACTGAGGGGCGTCAACGCCATCTTCGGCGCGCTGCAGGAAACCTGCGGGCAGGGTCATCTTGGTGTCGACACCGAGAGCGTGGGCCGCGACGGCCCCGGCCAAGTCGATCCCCGTCTGTCCGCCAGAGACAACCCGAGTGAGAGGGATGTGAGGGACAAGGTACGCGAAGATCTCGAAGAGATGACGGTTCGCGCGGTCCTGAGTCCAGCCATGCCTGGCGAGGGTGTAGATGCCGTTTCCGGCGACATTCACCACTGCGGGTCTGTCGGCCGAGAAGCCGGCTGTGTTCAGGCGACGCCACAGAAGGCGAGCCGCTTCAAGCGGAGACATGTCGAGGGGAAGGGCGAGGAACGCGTCTCCCGCGGCCTTCTTCGTGAGTTTCTCACCCGCGGTCGTATAGTCGACAGCGAGGGCAATCGTCAGGTCAGCGGACTTCGCATTCACGAAGGTCCGGGGTGCATACTTCGGGGAGCTATGGGCGACGATCTCGATGGCGGGCATGTTTCTCTCCTGTCTTGGCGTCTACACGGATGAGGCGCGAAGGCAGGAGATGTGAGATCATCCCGCCACCAGAAAGAAAGACAGTGACCTGCCCCCCGCTGGTCCCTCATTCATAACGAGAGTCTGCAGTTTGGATTTCGGTATTCGGCTTGGTCGTCTGGCGCAAGCGCGCCGGGCGCG
>Ga0208328_1000274_pt1 | contig 25958 bp, 23 predicted proteins | sample DeeseametaMP2633_FD_184170 | JGI IMG/M metagenome (GOLD analysis project Ga0208328, IMG submission 184170) | Marine microbial communities from the Deep Atlantic Ocean - MP2633 (SPAdes) | ecosystem: Environmental > Aquatic > Marine > Unclassified | place: Northeast of Antigua and Barbuda, North... | reverse complement strand
GACCCCCGCGGAGAGGTGCCGGAGTGGTCGAACGGGGCGGTCTCGAAAACCGTTGACCCTTCACGGGGTCCCAGGGTTCGAATCCCTGTCTCTCCGCCACAAACTCTTCCTGAAAGAGTTTGAGCAGACCACCGGGGTGCAAGTCCGACGGGCGATACGGCCCCGAGGCGCACCCGGTCGGGTCCTTCCCCAGGATCCAGTTTCCAGACCACCGCCAGACCACCGACCGGTCATTGAAATTCCCTTGCACTGTACCACGGCGCCCGTCCGCGCTAAGCCGCTATGGACGTTCCCGGCCCTGGACCCACGCATCATGGATCTCTTCGACGCCTCCCCCTCCCGCCGCCGGCGCCCGCTGGCCGACCTGCTGCGCCCCGAGACGCTCGACGACGTGATCGGGCAGAAGGCGCTGGTGGCGCCGGGCTCGCTGTTGCGGCGGCGGATCGCGGCGGATGCGCTCGGCAGCCTGCTGCTCTACGGCCCGCCCGGCATCGGCAAGACCTCGATCGCGCGCGCCGTCGGGCAGATGCTTGGCAAGGAGTTCCGCGTGCTCCATGCCGCGGGCGTGCGGGTCTCGGACATCCGAAAGATCGCCGACGAGGCCCGGATTCGCCCCGTGCTGATGTTCGTCGACGAGGTGCACCGCCTGTCCTCCACGCAGGCCGACGACCTGCTGACCATCTGCGAGGAAGGCACCGCCGATTTCATCGGCGCCACCACCGAGAATCCCTACCACGCCATCCCCAAGGCGCTGATCTCGCGCTCGCAGGTGCTGAAGCTCGAGCCGCTGGCCATCGAGGACATGGAGGAGGTGCTGCGCCGGGGCATGGCCCGCCTCGCCTCGGACGGCATCGAGGTCGAGATCGCGCCCGAGCACCTGCGCCTCATCGCCGGGCGCTCGGGCGGCGACGCGCGCAAGGCCCTGACCGCTCTGGAAAGCCTCGCGGTCGGCCATGGCGAAGCAAAGGTGCGGATCACCGACGCGATGATCGAAGAGGTCTACGCCGCGGCACCGGTGAGCTTCGACCGCTCGGGCGACCGGCACTACGACGTGACCTCGGCCTTCGTGAAATCGATGCGCGGCTCGGACCCGGACGCGACGCTGCACTGGCTGGCGGTGCTGATCCACGCGGGCGAGGACCCGCGCTACATCGCCCGGCGCATCATGATTCACGCCTCCGAAGACGTGGGCCTCGCCGACAACACCGCGCTGCAGACGGCGGTGGCGGCGGCGCAGGCGGTCGAGATGATCGGCTACCCCGAGGCGCAGATCATCCTTGCCCATGCGGCGCTGCACGTGGCGCGGGCGCCGAAATCGGGCTCGGCCTGCCGCGGCATCGGCGCGGCGCTTGCGCACGTCCGCAACGCCGAGGATCTCGCGGTGCCGCTGCACCTGCGCGACGCGCATTACGCCGGCGCCGCCAAGCTCGGACACGTGGGCTACCGCTTTCCGCACGACGATCCGCGTGGCTGGGTCGAGCAGAGCTACGCCACGGGCGTCACCCCCGGGCAGTTCTACCAGAGCGACGCGCGACAGGCCGCGAGCTTCGAGAAGCGCGCCGACGAGTACTGGGAGCGGCTGACCGGCCGCCCGGTGCCGCGCCGGTTCTGACCACGGGGGGGCCAGACCCGCACGGCTTGTCCCTGCCCCGGCATCGGGCGATGCTGGCAGCCGGACCATATGAGGGAAGGTGACGACGTGGTGGAGTTCCTGATCGACGGCGACGCGCCCGGGCGCAGCACCGTGCTGCTCGCGCATGGCGCCGGGGCGGCGATGGACAGCGGTTTCATGGAGCTTGCCGCCGCAGCACTCGCCGATGCCGGCCTGCGCGTGGCGCGGTTCGAGTTCGCCTACATGGCCGGACGGCGCAGCGGCGGCAGCAAGCGGCCCCCGCCCCGCATCGACAGCCTGCGCGCGGAGTATCTCGAGGCCATCGATGCGCTCGCCGCCGAGGGCCCGCTGATCATCGGCGGCAAGTCGATGGGCGGCCGGGTCGCGAGCCTTGTCGCGGACGAGGCCTTTGCCGTGGGCCGCATCGCGGGGCTCCTCTGCCTCGGCTACCCGTTCCACCCGACCGGCAAGCCGGAGCGGCTGCGCACCGAACATCTCGAGACGCTCGCAACGCCCGCGCTGATCTGTCAGGGGACCCGCGATCCGTTCGGCACGCAGGACGAGGTTGCGGGCTATGCGCTGTCGCCGAAGATCCAGCTCTGCTGGCTCGAGGACGGCGACCATGACCTGAAGCCGCGCCGCTCCCGCACCAGCGCGACGCAGGCCGACCACATCGCCGAGGCCGCCCGCACCGCCGCGCGCTGGAGCGCCACGCTCACCGCCTGAGAGGGCCGCGCCACCTCTTCGGCCGCGGGAAAGTGACGATATAATAAGTAGTTAGCTATCATTTCAGGGACTCCCGAAAGCGCTTTCTTGCGACAACGATGGCGCCTGTCTCATGTTTTTCGGGCTTCACCAAACGCTTGATTCCGATCAAGGTTAAGAGGCGAATTGATGAGTACTGTCTCACCCAATAGGCGAAGCGCGGCCAAGCCCGGCCCGCCCGCTGCTGGGACACCAAGAGACCCGGAAAGGAGAGCCCGATGCGCCATGCCCCTCACCCCCGGTCACGGCTGTCGGGCCTCGCCCGCCTCGCCGCGCCGCTGCTGCTCGCGACGGTCTGCGCCGGGCCGGTCCTGGCGGGGGACACATTGCTCGCCATCGAGACCGCCGACGGCACGGTGACCGAGCTCGACCGCGACACGCTCGAGGCGATGACCTCGCGCGATTTCAGCACCGAGACGCAGTGGACGTGGGAAGAGAAGAAGTTCTCCGGTCCGGTGCTGCGCGAGGTGCTCGCCTCGGCCGGGCTTGAGCATGGGGTCGTCGCATTGGTGGCCGACGACGGCTACGAGACGAAGATCGACCTCGACGCGGACGCCGAGTACCTGACCGACGACTACCCGATCATCGCCACCCGCATCGACGACGCGCCCTTCGAGGTCACCGAAAGCGGGCCGCTGTGGGTCATGTTCCCCTATGACAGCCACCCGGAGCTGAACGTCGAGAAAGTCTATTCGATGTCGATCTGGCAGCTCAAGCGCATCGTCGAAAGCGCCGAGTGACGGCCACGGGACCGGCACCGCCCGGCCCTTTCCTCTGCCCTCGCGAACAACCTGCCATCTTGCCCGGCGCGCGCGCTGGCAGTACCTTCCTAAGTGACTGAAGTTCGGCACTTGGGGGAGAGGCTGACCGGGCAGGTCCGCCGCGCACCGATAGTCACACCGTTACTCTGACAGTCGCCCAACCCGGGCGCCGCGCGCCCCAGCGAGTAACGACAATGACCGTTCGCAATTTCAGCACCACCAAGGGCATCATCCGCTTCGAAGGCTCCGACCGGCTGATCTACTGGCGCCGCTTCGCCATGCTGCTCGGACTCGCCGTGGTCATCGCCACCATGGGGCTCATCCGAGACTCCGGTGCGGTGATCATCGCCGCCATGCTTGTGGCGCCGCTGATGACCCCGATCCTCGGCACCGCCGCCGCCATCGTCACCGGGGACATCTCGCGCGCCGTGGCGCTTCTGGTGATCGTCTGGATCGCCGCGCTCGCGAGCATCGGGGTCGCCTGGCTCATCGTCTTCATGACCGACTTCCCGCGCGGCGTGCTGCTGCCGAACGAGGTGCTGAGCCGCACCGACCCCGGCGCCGAGGACCTGGTCATCGCGCTCGCCGCGGGGCTTGCCGGGGCCTACGTGCAGGTCCAGAAATCCGAGCTCTCGCTGCTGCCCGGCGCCGCCATCGGCGTGGCCCTGGTGCCGCCCCTCGCGACCGTGGGCATCCTGCTCTATTTCGAGGAGTTCGACGGCGCCTACGAGGCGATGCTGCTCTTCGCCACCAATTTCGGCGCGATCATCCTCTCGGCCTGCGCGGTCTATATCGCCACCGGTGCGGGCCGGCTGCTGTTGCGGTCCGAGAAGCGACGGATGCGGTTCTCGATGGGGCTCGCGGTGGCGGTGCTCTTCCTCGTGGCGATCTTCGCGCAGCTCTCGACCACGACCTACTACCGCTACGCAGAGACCCGCGCGGAATCGGCGCTCGCCAACCGCATCCGCGAATGGGCGGAGGACGTGCCCGTCGAGATCGTGCGCATCGACGTGCGCGCCCGCGAGCGCACCGCCGAGGTCTGGGCCATCGTCGACCTGCCGGTGGACGCGGCGCTCAGGGTCGCGTCGGTGGCCGAGCAGCTGCCGGCGAAGCTCACCGTGACGCCGTTCCGGGTCGTGGCCCGCGACATCCTCGGGCAGGATTACAAGGTGACGGTGCGCTACCAACCTCGCTACGCCTGGCAGGTCGATCTGGCGACCGACAACGTCGCGCCCGCCCCTTACGTCGACTCCGACCACCTGAACTGAACGCCCCGCCTCCGATCTTGGTCTAACTGTGCGCGGGCGCCCGCCCGTGGTACACCCTCTCCGCAGCGCCGAAGGAGGACGGCTTTGCTCGACAGGGATCATGTGACCGAGATCGACCGGGTTCTACGCGGACAGGACACTGGCCGCGACGGGCTGGTGTCCGCCAGCTGGCGGCGATGCGTGGAATCCTACGGGCTCGACCCGACCCGCCCAGACCCCGCCCATATCGTCACCGACGCCGAGTTCCGCGAACACCGCGAGCAGTCCGAGCGGCTGATCGCCACCGCGCGCTCGGGGCTGCAGTCGCTGTTCCGCCAGGTGGCGGGCCAGAACTACGTGCTGCTGCTGACCAACGCGCAGGGCGTCTGTGTCGATTTCTTCGGCGACCGCCGGTTCGAGGACGACCTGCGCATGGCCGGGCTCTACCTCGGCTCGCACTGGTCCGAAGACCTGGCCGGGACCTGCGGTGTCGGTTCCTGCATCGTCACCGGAGACGCCATCACCATCCATCAGGACGACCATTTCGGCCTCGCGCACATGCCGCTCTCGTGCACCGCCGCGCCGATCTACGACACCAAGGGCGAGCTCTCGGCGGTGCTCGACATCTCGCTGCTGCGGGCGCCCTCGCCCAAGACCTCGCAGAACCTCGCCATGAGCCTCGTGACCGCCTCGGTGCGGCGGGTGGAGATGGCGAACCTCATGGCGATGACGCGGCGCGACTGGGTGCTGCGGGTCTCGACCAGTCCCGAGTTCCTCGAGGTCGACCCCGAGGCGGCGCTGGCGCTCGACGGCTCGGGGCGCATCGTCGGCATGACCACCGGCGCGCGAAGGGCGCTCGACCCGGACGGCAGCGCCAGCCTGATCGGGCGCCGCATCGACGAGCTCATGGAACTGACCGTCGACGATCTGCCCGACCTGATGCGCGGGCGCCCCACCGAAGAGCGCGTGCTGCGGCTCAAGGACGGGCGCGGGCTCTTCGGCCACGCCATCGCGCCGCAATCCGCCCGCACCCCGCGCCGCCAGACCGGAGAGCTGCCCGGTGCGCTCGGCAGCTTCGCGGGCCCCGACCCGGTGCTGCAGCGGCTGCTGACGCAGGCCGGACGGCTTGCGGTCACGCAATTGCCGCTGCTCATCGCGGGCGAGACCGGCACCGGCAAGCACCGGCTGGCGCGGGCGATCCACGTCTGCGGGCCGCAGGGGCGCGCCTTCCACGCGCTGCGCTGCACCGCGCTGCCCGACGCCGGCAGCCTTGTCGAGCTTGCCCCCGGCACGCTCTTCCTGAACGGCGCCGAGGATCTGGCGCCACAGGCGCAGGACGCGCTGCTGGCGCTGCTCGACCGGCGCAGCGACCTGAGGGTGATCGCCTCGACCCGGGGCGATCCGGGCGCGCTGACGACGGCGCTGCGCGAGGATCTCTACTACCGCCTCGCGGGGGCCACGCTGAGCCTGCCGCCGCTGCGCCACCGGGCGGATTTCGACTGGCTGCTCGACCGGCTGCTGCGGCGGCGCTCGGCGGACGGGCCGCAGCTGTCGACCGCCGCCAAGGCCGAGCTGAAGGCCCGCAGCTGGCCCGGCAACATCCGCGAGCTGGAGCGCGCGCTCGACGTGGCGGTGACTCTGGCCGAGGGGCCGGTGATCGACCTCCCCGACCTGCCCTACGCCCCCGCCGCGGCGCTGCCCGCACCACCGCCCGAGGCCGATCTCGAGGCCACGCTCATCGCCTGCGGCTGGAACATGTCGCAGGTGGCCCGGCGGCTGGGCGTCAACCGCTCGACGGTTCTGCGGCGGGTGCGCAAGGCGGGGCTGACGCCGCCCGAATGACGCCGCCGGACGGTCGCTGACCATCCGAGGGCTCCGAACGGATCACGCCCGAATGGCCCTGAGCCCCGGTCGCAAGCCGTCTGTCATCCCCGGACATCCCTCGCGCCTGACGCCACCCGGCCGCCACAGATCTCCCCGCCCAACTCACCCGCCCGGTCCGCCGCCACCCAACCTGTTGCGCCGCTGTTGCGCGCGCAACGGCGGGCGGGCGGAACATCGCTTTTTCGTGACGCGCCGCCGGAAAACCATGGCCGGGGCGCCCCGGTCTCTGCCAGCCTCATCCGTGGAGGAATTCCAAGACGCAATGACCAAGGGAGGACACCCAATGCTAGACTCGACACTTGCCGACCAGACGCAGACCTTTCTCGACAGCTTCGGAGAGGCGCTCGCGCAAGGTGATATCGACGCCGCCGCCGAGATGTTTCTCGAAGACTGCTACTGGCGCGATCTCGTCGCCTTCACCTGGAACCTGAAGACGGTCGAGGGCCGCGATCAGGTGCGCGACATGCTGACCCACCAGCTTGCCACCACCAAGCCCCGCAACTGGCAGATCGCCGAAGGCGAGATCCCCTCGGAGGCCGACGGCGTCACCACCGCGTGGATCAGCTTCGAGACCGACCTCGCGCGCGGCTACGGCCTGCTGCGGCTCAAGGACGGCAAGATCTGGACCCTGCTCACCACCATGCAGGAGCTGAAGGGCTTCGAGGAGCCCAAGGGCTTTGCCCGCCCGCTTGGCGCCAAGCACGGCGCCGGCAAGAACCGCGAAAGCTGGAAGGAGGCGCGCGAGCGCGAGGAGGCCGAGCTCGGCTACAAGACCCAGCCCTACTGCCTGATCATCGGCGGCGGTCAGGGCGGCATCGCGCTGGGGGCACGGCTGCGCCAGCTCGGCGTGCCCACCATCATCGTCGAGCGCAACGACCGTCCCGGCGACAGCTGGCGCAAGCGCTACAAGTCGCTCTGCCTGCATGACCCGGTGTGGTACGACCACCTGCCCTACATCAAGTTCCCCGAGAACTGGCCTGTCTTCGCGCCCAAGGACAAGATCGGCGACTGGCTCGAGTTCTACACCAAGGTGATGGAGCTGAACTACTGGACCCGCACCTCGGCCAAGTCCGCGACCTATGACGAAGAGAAGAAGGAGTGGACCGTCGTCGTCGACCGCGACGGCGAGGAGGTGGTGCTGAAGCCGAAGCAGCTTGTCATGGCGACGGGCATGTCCGGCAAGCCCCGCATCCCCGACTTCCCCGGGATGGACAGGTTCAAGGGCGAACAGCACCATTCCTCGCAGCACCCCGGCCCCGATGCCTATGCCGGCAAGAAGGTGGTCGTGGTGGGGTCGAACAACTCGGCCCACGACATCTGCGCCGCGCTCTGGGAGCATGACGCCGACGTCACCATGCTGCAGCGCTCCTCCACCCATATCGTGCGGTCCGACACGCTGATGGATATCGGCCTTGGCGCGCTCTACTCCGAGAAGGCGGTGCAGAGCGGCATGACCACCGAGAAGGCCGATCTCGTCTTCGCCTCGCTGCCCTACAAGATCATGCACGAGTTCCAGATCCCGCTCTATGACCAGATGAAGGAGGTCGACAAGGCGTTCTACGACGGGCTCGAGAAGGCCGGGTTCTGGCTCGACTGGGGCGACGATGGCTCGGGGCTGTTCATGAAGTACCTGCGTCGCGGCTCGGGCTATTACATCGACGTGGGCGCGAGCCAGCTGATCATCGACGGCGAGGTCAAGCTGAAGCGCGGTCAGGTCGAGGCGCTGGACGAAACCGGCGTGATCCTGAGCGACGGCACCCATCTCGACGCGGATCTCGTGGTCTACGCCACCGGCTACAACTCGATGAACGGCTGGGTGGCCGATCTCATGGGGCAGGAGATGGCGGACAAGGTGGGCAAGGTCTGGGGTCTCGGCTCGGACACCACCAAGGACCCCGGCCCGTGGGAAGGCGAGCAGCGCAACATGTGGAAGCCGACCCAGCAGGAGAACCTGTGGTTCCACGGCGGCAACCTGCACCAGTCGCGGCACTACTCGTCCTATCTGGCGCTGCAGCTCAAGGCCCGGATGGAGGGCCTGCCGACACCGGTCTACGGCAAGCAGGAGGTGCATCACCTCGGCTGAGCCGAGCGGTCTCCCCCGGGTGCCCCGGTTCGTGCTCCCTCCAGGCGGCACCCGCGCCCGCCGGTCTTCGGATCGGCGGGCGGTTTCGTGTCGAGGGCTGGCCTACCAGCCGGCGAAGGGCGCGGTCAGGGCCTCGTCCACCCGGCCCGCGCAGGCATCCGCCATGGCCTCGGCGAGGATGGCCGCGCCCTCCTCGGCCTGCGCTTCGGTCAGGATCAGCGGCGGGGTCAGCTCGATGACATTCGAGCCCGCGCCGACGTAATAGGCCACCACGCCCAGCTCCCACGCGCGGTAGACCGCGGCACGGGTGAGCGCGGGCGCCGGCGCCTTGTCCTCGCCCACGAGCTCGATGCCCAGCACGAGCCCCCGGCCCCGGATGTCGCCCACCGCCGGGTTGCCCGCGAGCTTTTCCCTCAGGGCCGAGAGCAGCTTCGCGCCGGTGGTTGCGGCGTTCTCCGCCAGCCCGTCGCGCTCGATGATGTCGAGCACCGCGAGCCCGGCGCTGGCCGAGATCGGGTTGCCGTGGGTGGTCTGCATGGCGAACGCCGTGGCGCAGTCGAGCAGCGCCGTCGGGCCCACCGCGGCCGAAAGCGGCAGCCCCCCGCCCAGCCCCTTGCCGAAGACGGTGACGTCCGGCGTCCAGTCCTCGAACTGGAAGGCGTGCAACTTGCCGGTGCGGCCAAGCCCCACCTTCACCTCGTCGCAGACGGTCAGGATGCCGTAACGGGCGCAGATCTCGCCCAGCCTTTTCAGGAACCCCGGCGGCGGGATCAGCAGGCCGCCATCGGACTGGATCGGCTCGATGAAGAAGGCCGAGACCTCGTCGCCCGGGCAGTCTCCCGCCAGCAGCGCCTCGATATGCGCGAGCAGCGCGGCGCCGGTGGGGTCGCCCTCGAAGGGCCGGTAGGAATCGGGATAGGGCACCGCGACCAGCCCGCCGTCGCGGGCGGCGTGGGACTGCACCGGGTGCGCCGAGACCGCCATCGAGCCCTGCGTGCCGCCGTGGTAGGCGCCCGCGAAGGACAGCACCCGGTGCCGCCCCGTGGCAACGGGAAGCGCGCGGGCCACCGCCTCGTTGGCATCGCTTCCGGAATGGCCGAGCCAGACCCGGCGGCCCTCGCCGCCCGGCGTGATCCCGAGCAGCCTCTCCGCCAGCGCCGTCGCGGGCGAGACGGCCGAGGAGAGCATCGACGCCCCCGCCTGCCCCAGCAGCGCCTCGTGCACCCGCGCCACGAAATCGGGATGCGCATAGCCGAGCGAGGCGGCGCCCCAGCTGGCCGAGAGGTCGAGATAACCCCGCCCCCCGGGATCGTAGACGTGACAGCCCTGCCCGCGCACCACCTCCTGCGGGAAGAAGCGGAGCTTCTGCAATCCCGAGTTCACGGCGCTGTCGCGGGCGTAGAGGCTGTTTCCGCTCATGCCGCGCCGAGCTCCTCCAGAAGCTGGGCGGTGGTCACCTGCCGGCAGTAGCCCTTGATGGTGCGCAGCGAATGGTCGTGCCGCTCCTGCGTGTAGGTCAGGCAGGCGTCGGTGACCTCGGTCACCAGGTAGCCCAGATCGCAGGCGTCGCGGATGGCGCTTTCGACGCACTGGTCGGTGATGAGCCCGCTGATCACCAGCTGCTTCACCCCGAGATTGCGCAGGATGTAGTCGATATGGGTCGAGACAAAGACCGAGGACGAGCTTTTCGGCAGCACGATCTCGTCGCCCTCGGGCGCGATCTGGTCGATGACCTTGCCGTCCCACGAGCCCTTGGCGACGTTGAACCCGGTGATCTTGTAGTCGAGGCTCCGGTCCCGCCCGTCGAGCGTCAGGCTCTCGATGCAGGTGTACATGACCTCGATCCCGGCCTTGCGGCAGGCGGACTGGATCGCCTGCATGTTGGGGATCACCCGGGTCTCGAGCTGGTCGAAGAACCAGCCGTATTTCTCAGCGAACTCCGCCTCGGGCAGATCGGCGAACTCGGCGCCCTTGCGGTTGGCGCTGAAGTTCTGCACGTCGACGAAGAGCAGCGCGGACTGCTCGGGCACCAGCGGCACCTCGCGGGTGAGGGTCATGCGGGAATCTCCTTGAGGAACATGGGCATCAGCCCGGCGAGCCGCTCGGCCCAGAGCGTCTGCCCGGCGGCGTCGCGGATGTGGTCGTTGCGGATCTCGATGAGACTGTGCGGAAGCCCGCGCGGCTCGGCCTGTCTGGGCACGAACCAGTCCGAGACGTCGTCCACCTGGTAGGGCTGGTTGAGCCCGATGGTGAGCCCCGGCACCGCCTGCCCCAGCGCGCGCGCCATCAGGTCCGAGGTGCGCCTGTCCGAGCGGAAGAGGAACCCCACGTCCCAGGCGCGGCGGATGCCGCCCATCACGGGCGTGTAGCTGTGGATCGAGAAGGTCGCCTTGATCTCGGGCCGTGCCAGCGCCGTGGCGACCGCGCCCTGGAACGGGCGGAAGATCTCGTCCACGCGCTTGCCGCGCTCCTCGGGGTCGAGGGCTGCGTTGCCGGGGATGACGTGGCCGTCGCTCACCGGCGGGCAGGAATCCGGTGCTTCGGGCGGGCGGTTGCAGTCGATGACAAGCCGGCTGTAGCGCTGAAGCACCGCGGGCGCGTCGAGGATGGCGGCAAGGCGCCGGGTGACCTCGGCCGCGCCGATGTCCCAGCCGATGTGCTCGTCGAGCTGCGCCTGCGACACGCCGAGTCGGCCAAGCGCCTCCGGCACCGCCTGGCCCGCGTGTTCGCAGACCAGCAGAAGCGGCGTGCGGCCGCCGGGGTTCACGATCTCGACCGGCGCGGGATCGCGCGGTCCAAGCAGCGGGGTCGTCATACCTTGTGTGCCTTCAGTGCCGGGGCCGGGATCAGCCCGTTGGGCCGCATGAGCAGCACGATCACCACGAGCACCAGCCCGATCGGATCGCGGAACTCCTGCCATTCGGGCGGCAGGTACGCGGCCAGGTAGATTTCGATGAAGCCGAGCAGGAAGCCCCCCGCCACGGCCCCGCGCAGCGAGCCGAGCCCGCCGAGGATCGCCGCGATGAAGGCCTTGAGCACCGGCGTGAAGCCCATGAGCGGATCGACCGAGGCGCGCTGCGAGACCCAGAGCACCGCCGCCACGCCCGCAAGCAGGCCCGAAAGCGCGAAGGCCCCGGCGATGACGCTGTTGGCGCGGATGCCCATGAGCCGCGCGACGGCGAAATCCTCGGCGGCGGCGCGCATCGCGATGCCGGTCTTCTGGCGCTTCATGAACCAGTCGAGGAAGATCAGCATGACCACGGTCGCGGCGATGGAGAGCAGCTTGTTCACCCCGATCACGAAGCCGAACATGCGCACACTGTCCGACAGCAGCGGCGGCAGCAGCACCGGCTGCGAGCGCACCGAGATCAGGTTCTGGAACAGCACCTGCAGCACCATCGACACCGCGAAGGAGGTGATCAGCAGGGTGGCGCCCGAGGCGTTGCGCACCGGCCGGAAGGCGATGCGCTCCATCAGCACGGCGGCCACCGTCGCGGCCCCGATGGCCAGCCCGATCGACAGCACGAAGGGCAGCCCGGCAAGGCCGCAATACATCAATACATAGCCCGCTATGGTCATCAGCTCGCCGTGGGCGAAGTTGATCAGCCCCATGATCGAGAACACCACCGCGAGCCCCAGCGCCAGCAGCGCGTAGGTGCCGCCCAGCGACACCGCGTTCACCGTCTGCTGCAGAAAGAAATCCATGCTACTCCTTTCAGCCGTCGAGATAGGCGCCGCTCAGCGCCTCGGAGGTTGCCAGCTCTGCGGCGCTGCCCTGCCCCACGATCCGCCCGCCCGAAAGCACGTAGCCCCGGTCGGCGATCTGCAGCGAGCGCGCCACGTTCTGCTCGACCACGCCCAGCGTCACGCCGGCGCCGCGCAGCCGCACAAGCAGCTCGAAGACCTGCTCGACGATCAGCGGCGCGAGGCCGAGCGACGGCTCGTCGAGCAGCAGGAGCTTGGGCCCGCTCATCATCGCGCGCCCGATGGCCAGCATCTGCTGCTGCCCGCCCGAGAGCGTGCCGGCGAACTGGCCGCGGCGCTCGGCGAGGATCGGGAAGAGGTCGTAGACCCGGTCCCAGGCCTCGGCCACGGCGGCCTTGTCGCGGATGCCGTAGGCGCCCATGCGCAGGTTCTCGGCCACGCTCAGGGTGTTGAAGACGCGCCGCCCCTCGGGCACCAGCGTCAGCCCCGCGGGCGCCAGCGTCTCGGCCGGGTCATGGGTGATGTCGCGGCCGAGGAATTCGACCGTGCCGGACTGCACCGGCACCAGCCCCACCAGCGCGTTGAGCGTCGAGCTCTTGCCTGCGCCATTGGCGCCGAGGAAGGCGACGATCTCGCCTTCCCCGATCTCGAAGTCGATGCCGCGCACCGCCTCGACGGGCCCGTAACGGACCATCAGACCGGACGTCTTGAGAAGCGGTGTCATCGCGGCCTCGCCTTACTGCATCCGCGGAGCGGGGATCAGCTCGGCGGTGGGCGACGGCTGACCGACGAGCTCGCGCTCGCCCTCCTTGACGCGGATCATCGACACTTCGCGCACCGGCATGCCGTCGGTGCCCTTGTAGGTGATGACGCTGGTCGCGCCCTGGACGCCTTCGAGATTGGCGAGCGCATCGCGGATCGCCTGCGGATCGGTGGAACCTGCCGCCTCGGTCGCCGCCTCGATCACCTTCACGAGGTCATAGCCCACGGCGTTGAACACGGTCTGCGACGGCGCGCCGGTGACTTCTTCGTACTTGGCGTTGAACGCGGCCAGCGGGCTGCCTTCCGCGGCATAGCCCGCGGTGGTGAAGACGAGGCCCTCGGCGGGCGCGCCCAGCGAGAAGGTGGTCGGGCTGTCGATGCCGTCCGAGCCGATCACCTGGCTGGTGACGCCGGCGGCGCGCAGCGCGTTCAGGAAGGACGGGAAGTCGGGCTCGTAGGCCGAGGTCATGATGACGTCGGGCTGCGGATCAAGCGAGGCGATGCGCGTCACGATGGCCGAGAAGTCCTGCTGGCCGATGGAATAGGTGTCCTGGCCCAGCATCTCGCCGCCGAGCGCGTCGAAGACCTCGGCGAAATAGAGCGGCAGCGTGGTGTACTGGGTGTCCGGCGAATAGAGGATGTAGCCGGTCTTCATGCCCTGCTCCCACGCCCATTCCGCCGAGACGGTGGCCTGCACGTTGTCGCCGGGGAAGTTGGCGAACATGTACTCGCCGCCCACCATCGGCAGCGTCGGCGACGAGGCGCAGGTCGAGATCGCCGGGATCATGGCGCCCGAGACGATGCCCATGGCGGCCAGCGACGGGTCGGCGTCACAGGGCAGCACCAGCACCGAGACGCCCTCGTCCACCAGCTCCTGCACGGCGATGGCGGTCTGGGCGGCGTCCGAGCGCACGTCCTTCTCGAGCAGCTCGATGAGCATGGTGCCCCCGATGCCGCCGGCCTCGTTGATCTCGTCGACGGCGATATGCACGCCCTCGATCACCGGGGCGTCGTAGGTGGCCAGCCCGCCGGTCTGCGCGGTGGCCACGCCCACCTTGAGCGTCTCCGCCAGCGCCGGGCTCATCATCCCGAGCGTGGCAAGGGCGGTGGTCAGTGCGAGTCTCTTCATGGGTCGTTCTCCTCTGTCGGTTGATGCCCCGGTTCGGCGGGGTCGTCTTGGGTCTGGGACGTTCCGAGATAGGCCTCGATCACCGCCGGGTCGCGGCGGATCTCGGCGGGCGCGCCGGAGGCGATGAGCCGGCCCTCGTTGAGCACGAGGATGCGGTCGCACAGGCTGTTGATGAGCTTGAGGTCGTGGTCCACCAGCAGGATGCCGATGCCAAGCTCGCGGGTCAGGCCGCGCAGCGTCTCCATCAGCGCGTCGGTCTCCTCGCGGTTCATGCCGGCGGCCGGTTCGTCGAGGAACAGCAGCTTCGGCCGGCAGGCGAGCGCGCGGGCGATCTCGATGCGGCGCTGGTCGCCGTAGGAGAAGGTGCCCGCGTCCTTGTCGGCGTGACCGGCCACGCCGAGCCGCGCCAGCGCCGCGTCGGCGCGCGCCCGCGCGTCCTTGCCGCCGCCGGTCGAGAGCCCCGCCACCAGCACGTTCTGCTCGACGGTGAGCGACGGGAAGAGCCGGATGTTCTGGAAGGTCCGCGCGATGCCGAGCTCGGCGATGCGGTGCGTGGGCAGCCCGTCGAGCGTGGTCTCGCCCAGCCGCGAGGTGCCCTCGGTGGGCTCCAGCACGCCCGAGAGCATGTTGAGCAGCGTCGTCTTGCCAGAGCCGTTGGGCCCGATGAGGCCCACGATCTCGCCCGGGCGCAGCGTGACCGAAACGTCGTTGACCGCCGTCAGTCCGCCGAAGCGCATGGTCATGTGCTCGGCCGTCAGCGCCGATTCGTCCGAGACCGCCGGCAGCGCCGCCGCGGTTTTCTTTGCCCCGCGCCGGGCGAAGACCCGCTCTTCCCATTCCTTGAGCCCGGCCAGCCCCTCGGCCTTGCGGAACATGGCGAAGAGGATGATCAGCGCGATGCCGATCTGGGTGGTCCCGAAGACCTGCGGCACGGTGAAGGCGCCGATGTCGAAGCCGCTCTCGAAGCGGCGCAGCACCTCGGTCACCACGGTGATGGTGACGGCGCCGGTCACCGCGCCGGTGACCGTGGTCATGCCGCCCACGATCAGCATGGCGAGCAGCTGGAACGTGTCGACGAAGTAGAATTTCTTGGGGCTGAAGGCGCCGAGGAAATGCGCGATCAGCGCGCCCGACACCGCCATGACCGCGGCGCTCAGGATCCACGAGATCAGCCGCTCGCGCTTCATGTCGACGCCGACCGCGCCCGCCGCGATGGCGTTCTCGCGGCTTGCACGCAGGCGCAGGCCCGACACGCTGTCGCGGTAGAGCCGCGCCACCACCAGCGCCGCGAGGCACCAGCCCGCCGCCACCCAGAGCGAGGTCTCGCGCGGGACGCCGAAGAAGGTGCCCGAGCCGCGGGTCACGTCGCGCCAGCCGATGATGACGCCGTGGGTGATGATGAGCAGGCCCAGCGTGGCGATGGTCGCGGCCGAGCCGTCGAGCCGCCCCACCGCAAGCCCCACCACCAGCGCGAAGGCGCAGGTCACCACGATGGCCACGAGGATCGCCGGAAACAGCCCGAGCTCGGTCGCCGCCAGCCACGCCGGCAGCTTCGGCAGGGTCGCGGCCTTCATCGCCGCCGGCAGCGTCAGCAGCGCCGACACATAGGCCCCCACCGCCATGAACGACAGGTGCCCGAACGACAGCACGCCGCTGTTGCCGCTGTAGATCCCGATGCCCACCACCGCGATCAGCGAGATGAAGAACACCGACAGCACCCGCTCGCTCGCCGCCCCCAGTCCCGAGGCCACGAGCGCCGCCACGATGACGAACGCTGCTGCCGCGGCGAGGGCGATGGCCATGTTGCGTGGTGAAGCCGTGAGCATTGCGAATCCTTTTCTGACGCCCTGATGATTGTGACGATATTTTTTCACCGGCAAGAAAGTTTTCTGGTTTGACAAGATTTTTTCACCAAGCAATCGTGGCGGCGAACTTGGAGAGGCAACATGCAGGTCAGGGCTCGAATCGAGCGGATTTCCGGGGAAATGACCGCGACCGAACGCCGGATCGGCGCGGCGATCCTGCTCGACTACCCGTTTGCGGGGCTCATCCCGATCCAGGAGCTTGCCCAAAAAACGAACACCTCGGCGCCGTCGATCTCGCGCTTCGTGACCAAGCTCGGCTTCCAGGGCTACGCGGAATTCCAGCGCAGCCTGATCGCCGAGCTGAAGGAGGGCGAGCGTTCGCCGGTGGATCTGCAACGCACCGCGCAGCCGGTGGAGGGCGCCTATCTCGCGAGTTTCCTCAGCCGCTCGGCCGCGGTCATGCAGGGTGCCTCCACCGCCATTTCCGAGGCGCAGTTCGAACGCATCTGCGCGCTGCTCGCCGACCCGAGGCGCGGCGTCTACTTCCTTGGCGGGCGGATGAGCGACACGCTGCTGAGCTTCATGTCGCGCCACCTGCGGCAGGCCCGCGACAAGGTCCACCACCTGTCGCCCGACCCCGAGGCCTGGCCCGACCACCTGCTGCGGATGAAACCCCGTGACGTGCTCTTCGTGGCGGATTTCCGGCGCTACCAGAAAAGCCTCGAGCGGCTCACCGAGGGCGCAGTGCGCGAGCGCAAGGTGCAGGCGGTGGTGCTGACCGACCGCTGGCTCTCGCCCTGCGCGGCGCATGCCACCGAAGTGCTCGCGGTGCCGATCGACAACGGCACGCTCTGGGACACCTACACCGGCGCCTTCGCGCTGATCGAGGCGATCGTCACCCGCATCGCCGAAACCCACTGGACCACCACAAAGACGCGCATCGAGGCATGGGATGCCATGCGCCTCGATTTCGGAGACCCCGACACATGATCTCAGATCCCCTCGTCTTCGCTGCCACTTCGGACATCGCCGGCAAGCTGCGCGGCAAGGCCTTTCCGCTGTCGCAGATCGAGAAACGCTCGAAGCGCGGTGTCGGCTGGACCCCCACCAACGTGCAGATCACCTGCTTCGACGCCATCGCGGAAAGCCCCTTCGGTGCGCTGGGCGACCTGCTGCTGATCCCCGACAGCGAGTCCACCGTGGCGCTCGATTACGAGGACGGCGGCCCGGTCGAGCGGCTGGCGCTGGGCGACATCACCGACCTCGACGGCACGCCGTGGTCCTGCTGCACCCGCTCGATCCTGAAATCCGCGCTCGAGCGGCTGCGCAAGGCGGCGGGGCTCGAGCTGGTGGCCTCGTTCGAGCACGAGTTCCAGTTCACCCCGACCGAGACCGCGCCCGGACAGGCCTACACCTTCGCGGGCTTCACCCGCCGCCGCGCCTTCGGCGAGGCTCTGATGGCGGCGCTGGCGCAGGCGGGGCTCGGGCCCGACACCTTCATGAAGGAATACGGCCCCGACCAGTACGAGATCACCGTGACGCCCTCGCAGGGGGTGCGCCCCGCCGACGAGGCGGCGCTCCTGCGCGAGATCACCCGGCTGACCGCGCAGCGCGTGGGCGAGCGGGCGACCTTTGCGCCGATTCTCGATCCCGACAACGTCGGCAACGGCGTGCACATCCACATGAGCTTCCTCGACGCGGCGGGTGCGCCGGCGACCTATGATCCGGCCCAGCCGCAGGGCATGTCGGCCACCACCGGCAGCTTCATCGCGGGCGTGCTCAAGTATCTCGACAGCATCGTCGCGCTCACCGCGCCCTCGGACGTATCCTACCTGCGCCTGACCCCGCACCGCTGGAGCGCCGCCTACAACAACCTCGGCTTCCGCGACCGCGAGGCCTCGCTGCGGATCTGCCCGGTGACCGCGACCGATCCCGACAGCATCGCCAGACAGTACAACTTCGAATACCGCGCCGCCGATGCCGCCGCCTCGCCCCATCTCGCGCTTGCCGCCATCGTGCACGCGGGCTGTCAGGGCATCGAGGATGCGCTGCCGATCCCCGCGGTCACCGAGGAAGACCTCTCGGTGCTCTCGCCCGAGGATCTCGCCGCGCGCGGCTATGCCCGCCTGCCCGAGACGCTGCCCGCGGCCCTCACCCGCTTTGCCGAGAACGAGACCGTCACGGGCTGGTTCCCCGAGGGTTTTGCCGAGGTCTACACCGCCCACAAGCGCGGCGAGCTGGCGTGGCTTGACGACAAGGACACCGCCGCGCGCTGCGCCGCCTACGGCACCGTCTACTGACCCGCGGACATCACCCGGGACGGCGCGGATTTCAGCGCCGTCCCCACCCAAATCCGTCGCGGTGAATAAAACAGGAGACAAACCTGTCTATACCTGTCTACCATACATGAAGAGACAGGAGGACGGATGAAGCTAAGCGCCGCAGAATCGAAATCCCAGCGCATCGCGCGGGTGCTCGAGGCCGAGATCCGCTCGGGCACGCTCACCGACGGCGCCGCGCTGTCCAGCGAGAACGCGCTTGTCGAACGCTTCGCCGTCTCGCGCACCACCGTCCGCAAGGGGCTCGGCATCCTTGCCGCCAAGGGGCTCATCCGCACCAAGGTCGGCATCGGCTCCTTCGTGACATACGGCGGCGCGGTGATCGACAGCGGCTCGGGCTGGAGCCTGTCGCTGGCGGATGGCCGCGCCCGGCTCGGCACCCGCATCCTGCGCATCGCGCGGCTTTCCATGGACCTCGGCGACCCGGCCCCGCAGGGCGAGATGCTCGCCGTGGACCGAATCCGCTTTCGCGAGGAGACCGGACAGGGCCTGACGCTGGAACGCGCCCGGGTGCCGTGGCGCGACGATTACGAAACCGTCCTGACCGAGGGGCTCGACGGCGGCTCGCTGAGCCGCACGCTTGCCACACGTGGCCTGTCGCCCGCAACCGGCGAGGAATGGGCCAACGTGCTCTGCGCCCTGCCCGCCGGGGACGCGGCGCTCATGGGCCGTCGCGCCGGAGAGCCGATGCTGCGCCTGCGCCGCCTGACCCGCGACGGCCACGGCGGGCTGTTCGAATACGTTGAAAGCGTGCTCGACCCCGAGGTCTTCGGCCTGCACATGGAATTCTGACGATGACTGCAACCGCCCTTCCCTGTCTCGCAGAGACCCGCGCCACCGCCGCCCTTGCGGGCCTCGCCGTGGGCGATGCGCTGGGGATGCCGGCGCAGACGCTTCCGCGCGGGGTGATCCGCGAACGCTACGGCCGGATCACCGGGCTCGTGGCGCCCTTCGACGGCCACCCGATCAGCCACGGGCTGCGCGCCGGACAGGTCACCGACGACACCGAGCAGACGCTGCTTCTGGCGCGCCGCCTGATTGCCGAGCCTCAGGGCTTCGACGACGCGGGCTGGGCGCGCGATCTGCTGGAATGGGAGGCCGGGATCCGCGCCAAGGGGCTTGCGGATCTGCTCGGGCCGTCCTCGAAGGCTGCCATCGAGGCGCTGCTCGCCGGCGCCCCGCCCGACGAGACCGGCCGTCGCGGCACCACCAACGGCGCCGCCATGCGCATTGCTCCGGTGGGCATCGCGACCCCGCCAGACGTGGCGCAGATCCCCGCCCGCGTGGCCCGCACCTGCCGCGTGACCCACAACACCGGCGAGGCCATCGCCGCCGCCTCGGCCGTGGCCATGGTGGTGAGCGCGGGCGTCGCCGGGCAAGGCTTCGACGCGGCGCTCGATCCGGCGCTGGCAGCGGCCCGCGCAGGTCAGGCGCTTGGCAACGCCGTGGGCGAGCCCGACGTGGCGGCACGCATCGCGCTGGCGCTCGAGATCGCCGAAACCGGCGACGAGGAGCAGCTCCTCGCCGCCATCGGCAGCTCGGTCGCGAGCCGCGAGAGCGTGCCCATGGCCTTCGGCCTGCTGCGGCTGGCACGGGGCGATCTGTGGCGGGCGCTGCTCTCTGCCGCCAACATCGGCGACGACACCGACACCATCGGTGCCATTGCCGGTGCCATGGGCGGCGCCACCGGCTGCCCGCTGCCCGACACGGTGGTGGCCGAGGTCACCGAGACCAGCGGGCTCGACCTCGCGCCCGTGGCCCGCGCCCTTCTGACCCTGCGCCAAGGAGACACCCCATGCCCCGGCTGATGCAGATGACCGGCCCGGTGATCGATCTCGTCTACCGGGTGCGCGCGGTTCCCGCCTCGGGCGAAGAGGCGGTGGTCACCAGCTTCGAGATGACCGTGGGCGGCGGCTTCAACGCGCTGGCCGCCGCGCGGGCCGCGGGGATCGAGGCCACCATGGGCGGCACGCTCGGCACCGGCCCCTTCGGCTACACCGCCGCCGCGGCGCTCGGCGACCGCGACATCGCCTGCGCGCGCCCGCCGATCCCGGATCACGACCAGGGCTGCTGCACCGTGATGCTGGAGCCCGATGGCGAGCGCAGCTTCATCGCCTGGCCCGGCGCCGAGGGCCGGATCACCGCCGAGGCGCTTGCCACCATCGACCTCGCGCACGTCGATTGGGTCATGGTTTCGGGCTACACGCTGCACTACCCCGACGCCCGCGATGCGCTGGCCAGCTGGATCGAAGAGCTGCCCCGCGACCGGCGCTTCCTCTTCGACCCCTCGCCGATGATCGCCGAGCTGCCGCCCGCGCTCGTCGACACCATGCGCAACCGCGCCGACTGGATCAGCGCCAATGCCGTCGAGGCGGGCGTGATGACCGGCCACACCGACGCCGAGGTCGCGGCGCGCGCGTTGGCATGGGGCCGTCAGGGCGCGCTGGTGCGCCTCGGCGCCGACGGCTGCCTCTTGGCCACGAAGGGCACCCTGCACCGCCTGCCCGCCCACGAGGTCACGCCCGTCGACACCAACGGCGCCGGCGACTGCCACATCGGCAGCTTCGTGGCCGAGCTGTCGCTCTCGGGCGACCCGCTGCGCGCCGCGCGCTACGCCAACATCGCCGCCGCCCTCTCGGTCACCCGCGAGGGCCCCGCCACGCCGCCGGACCGCGACGAGGTGCTGGCGCTGCTCTGAACCCCGACAAGAGGGTCGCAAAGGCCCCGAACCCCAACATGGAGACGACAATGACCAAAGGACTTCTTTCCCTCTCGCTGCTCGCGCTCACCGCGTCAGGCGCGTTTGCCGACGAGATCCGCGTGCTCAACTGGCAGGGCTACGGCACCGACCTCGGCTGGTCGCTCGAGGCGTTCGAGGCCGCCACCGGCCACACCGTGGTGCACGAGTACTTCAACTCCGAGCAGGAAATGCTCACCAAGATGCGCACGAACCCCGGTGCCTATGACGTGGTGCTGATCAACGCGGCCTACACCACGCAGGCCTATGAGGAGGGTCTGCTGGCGGCCATCGATACCGCCGCCATCGGCAACTACGCCGGGATCCCCGCCAACTTCGCCGAGGACCCGAGCCTCATGCACGAAGGCGCGGTCTACGGCGTGCCGTGGACCTGGGGCCTGACCGCCATCGCCATCAACACGCAGGCCTTCGACGAGGCGCCGACCTCGCTCGAGGTGCTGTGGGATCCCGCGCACAAGGGCCGCGTCTCGATCCGCGACGATGCCGAGGAAGCGGTGCATCTCGGCGCGCTGGCCACCGGTCAGGACATCAACAACATCGAGGATCTCGACGCGGTCGAGGCCAAGCTCAAGGAGCTGATGCCGCAGCTGCGCACCTTCTGGGCCTCGGAGAACGACTGGAACCAGTTCATGGCGGCGGGCGAGCTCGACGTGGCGAGCTACTGGTCCGGCTCGGCAGCGCGCTCGGCGGGCATGGGCCTGCCGGTGGAGTTCGTGGTGCCCAAGGAAGGCGCCATCGCCTGGCTCGACGGGCTGTCGATCCCCGAGACCTCCGAGCACAAGGAGGCCGCGGCCCAGTTCATCGACTGGATGATCGACCCCGAGTTCTACGTGAAGTGGGACGCCGAGGGCGCCCCCGCCTCGGCCAATGCCGATGCCGCCGCAGCACTGCCGGACGACGCCTTCAACAAGCGCGTTCTGGGCGATCCCGAGGTGGTCAAGCTCGCCAAGTTCCGCGCGCCCATGGACGATGCCACGCGCGAGACATACCTCGCACTCTGGCAAAGCCTGAAGGCCGCCCAGTAAGCCGCTGACGAGACAGGGGAAAGTCATGGCAGAGGTGATCCATGCACAGGACCGCCGGCGGCTTCTGACGCTGTTGGGCCCGGCCTATCTCTGGCTGACGCTGGCGGTGTTCCTGCCGCTCTCGGCCATGCTGTTCTTCAGTTTCCTCTCGGACATGCCCGGTGACGCCCCCGACTGGGGCGTCACGCTTGGCAACTACGCGCAGTTTCTCGAGAACCCGACCTACGCCACGCTTCTGTGGAAGTCGCTGAAGCTCGGCGTCACGGTCACGCTCTTCTGCATCGTGATCGGCTATCCCTGCGCGCTGGTGCTGGCGAAATCCATCAAGGGCCGCGCCCGCGAGGCGCTGTTCCTGATGGTCATCCTGCCGTTCTGGTCGAACTCGCTGGTGCGGATCTTCTCATGGGCCATCGTGCTGCGCGGCAATGGCGTGCTCGAACGGACGCTGAACTGGATCCTGCCCGTCGACATCCGGCTGAACCTGATGTTCACCACCGAGGCCGTGGTCATCGGCCTCGTGCACAGCTATCTGCCTTACGTGATCCTGACCAGCTACCTCGCGCTGCAGGCCATCGACGACGACCTGATCGACGCCGCGCGCTCGATGGGCGCCTCCAAGCTCACCATCCTCAACCGCCTGCTGCTGCCGCTGTCGCTGCCGGGGCTGCTGGCCGGCGCGGTGCTGGTCTTCGTGCCCGTGGTCGGCAGCTTCATGGAGCCGCGCATCCTTGGCGGGCGCATGGGCACCTATTACGGCACCGTCATCGAGGACCAGTTCGTGGCGGTCTACAACTGGCCGCTGGGGGCGGCGCTCTCGTTCATCCTGCTGGCGGTGGTGCTGGTGATCCTCGGCGCCGCCTCGCCGGTGCTGCGGAGGGCGCGGACATGAGCCCCATCGCCCTGCTCGGCCGCATCTGGCTGGTGCTGATCCTGATCTTCCTCTACGCGCCGATCCTGGTCATGGCGGCGATGAGCTTCAACGCCTCGCCCTTCTACCAGCTCCCCTTCGAGTATTCCTCGAAATGGTACAGCGACATGGCGGGCAACGAGCAGATCGTGACCGCGGCCATCCGCTCGGTGCTGATCGCCTGCGCGGTGACCGCCATCGCCACCGCCGTCGGCACCGCCGCCTCGGTCGCGCTCTTCCGCTACGAGTTCCGCGGCAAGAAGCTGCTGCAGGCGTTGCTGTTCCCGCCCATCGCCATCCCGTGGCTGATCACCGGCACCGCCATGCTGGTGTTCTTCTTCACCATCGGCATCGGGCGCGGCACGCCCGCGGTGATCATCGGCCACGTGGCGCTGGCACTGCCCTACGTCATCGTGACCGTCACCGCCCGGCTCTCGTCCTTCGACGTCACGCTGGAGGAAGCCGCGCGCTCCATGGGTGCCGGTGCCTGGACGGTGCTGCGCCGCATCACCCTGCCGTGGATCGCGCCGGGGATCGTCGCGGGCGCGCTCTTCGCCTTTGCCGTCAGCTTCGACCAGTTCGTGGTCAGCTACTTCCTGTCCAAGCCCGGCGACAGCACGCTGCCCGTGCTCATCTACACCGCCATCCGCAAGGGCTTCACGCCCGAGATCAACGCCATCTCTACGATCATCATCGCCATCTCCATGGCGGTCATGTTCCTTGCGGCGCGCTACTCGAAATTCGGAGGGGACCGCTGATGTCGCAGGTCGAGGTTCGCAATGTCACCAAACGCTTCGGCCGCACGGTGGCGCTGGACGACGTGTCCATCGCCTTCGAGGACGGCGGGTTCTTCGCCCTGCTGGGGCCGTCCGGGTCGGGCAAGACCACGCTGCTGCGCACCATCGCGGGGTTCCATTTCCCCGAGAGCGGCAGCATCCGCATCGGCGAGCGCAACGTCGAGAAGGTGCCGGTCGAGAAGCGCGACATCGGCATGATGTTCCAGAACTACGCGCTGTTTCCCAACATGTCCGTCGCCGAGAACGTGGGCTTCGGCCTGCGCGTGCGCAAGGTCGGGTCGGCCGAGGAAACCCGCCGCGCCCGCGAGGCGCTGGAGCTGGTGCAGCTCGGCCATCTGGGCGACCGGCGGCCCTCGCAGCTTTCGGGCGGGCAGCGGCAGCGGGTGGCGCTGGCACGGGCCATCGTGACCAACCCCAAGGTTCTGCTGCTCGACGAGCCGCTCTCGGCGCTCGACAAGACCTTGCGGGTGGACATGCAGATCGAGCTCAAGCGCATCCAGCGCGAGGTCGGCATCACCACGATCTTCGTGACCCACGACCAGGAAGAGGCGCTCACCCTCTCGGACCGCATCGGCATCCTGCGCGACGGGCGCATCGTGCAGGCGGGCCCCCCGCGCGAGGTCTACAACCACCCCGTCGACGCCTTTGCCGCGGGCTTCCTCGGCGATGCGAACTGGCTCTCAGACGGCGCGCTGGCCGGGCTCACCCTGCCCGCCGATCCCGCCGGGCACCGCTTCGCCACCCGCCCCGAGGCGCTGGCGATCTCTGCAGCGGCGCCCGCGCCGGGGATGAACGCGGTTCGGGGCCAGCTGGTGCAGCGGGTTTTCGCGGGCGCCATGGCGACCTGCCTCGTCGAGGTGGAGGGCGAGCCGTGGAAGCTCATCGCGCGCGACCGCGACATCCCCGAGCTGCCCGGTGACGGCGCGGTCTGGCTTGCCTGGGCACCGCAGGACACGCTGGTGGTGCCGGCATGAGCGAGGTGCTTCTCGTCATCGACATGCAGCCCGGTTTCGGTCACCCCGAAAGCCCGTGGTGCACCCCCGGCTACGACCTCTGCGCCGAGCGCATCGGCGCCCTGGCCGCGGGATTCGCGGGCCGCGCGCTCTTCACCCGCTTCGTGCCGCCCGCCGAGCCCTCGGGCGCATGGCTACCGTATTATGCGGCTTGGCCCTTTGCGCTGGATCCGGCGCAGAGCTGGCTCTGGAAGCTCGACCCGCGCTTTTCGGGTCATCCCGAAGTGACCGGTCACCGCTTCGCCAAGTGGCGCGAGGCCATTTCGCATGTTCCCGAAGACGCCACTCTGGTGATCTGCGGCGTGGCGACCGACTGCTGCGTGCTGGGCACCGCCATCGAGGCGGTGGACGACGGCCGCCACGTGCGGCTGGTCACCGACGCCTGCGCCGCCGGGACACAGGCACTGCACGAGGCCGCCATCACCGTGATGCGCGACCGCGCGCCCATGCTGACACTGACCGACACCGAGACCGAGCTGGCGCGGCTGCTCGAGGACTGAGTGTTTCTGCACTGGCGCCCGAGGCGTGGCGAGCGGATCGGCCTGCGCGGCCAGGGCGCGGCGGGTGGATCAAGCCCTTGCGCCGGGAACGCCGCGGACCTGTCAGCCCTCGCGCATCAACCTCGGCGGATGGGTCAGTCCTTGCGGAGGAGCCGTGGCGGTCGGGTCAGCCCCGAGGCATCGGGCCAGTGCGCCCCGGCAAAGGGCGTGCCCGCGTAGAATCGGTTGGCAGCGGTGTTCATCACCTCGATCTCCAGCAGATGTTGCCCCGCCGCGACCGTGCCCAGCGGCAGGCGGAAGGGCGCGTGGTGCAACGCGCCCTGCTCGGCGCCGTCGAGCCGGACATGGGCCGCGCAGGCGAGCCCCGGCAGCTCGAGCGTCAGCTCCATGGGCTGGGTCAGGTTGAAGGTGCAGCCATAGCGCCCCGTCCCGGAGAACGAAGCATCGCCCTGCGTCTGCCAGCCTTCCGTCACGCCGATGTCCCGGGCCGCGCCCGAGGTCGCGAGGGTCCAGCCGTCGCGAAGCTCCATGACCGGCACGAGCGTGGGCTTGGGCAGATGCGCTAAGTCCGTCACGGCCTCAGCTTCCCGCACACGGAGCAGCCGCAGCTCCTGCGGGTCCAGCGCCAGTGACAGGCGGTGCGCGGGCTCGGGCGGACCGGCCTCGCAAACGAGCCCAGTGCCGAGGCTCAGCTCGGCCTCCAGCGGCGTGTCTCCCTCGTTGAAGAGCACCACGCGCCACCAGCCCTCCGCGTCGCGCCCGGCCACAAGGCTGCGCAGCCCCGCGCGTTCGGAGATCTGCGGCAGGTCGGGGAGCGCGGCGGCAATGTCCTGCTCCTCCGGCATCCCGCGCCAAATCGGCAGGCC
>Ga0208328_1000273_pt1 | contig 26096 bp, 22 predicted proteins | sample DeeseametaMP2633_FD_184170 | JGI IMG/M metagenome (GOLD analysis project Ga0208328, IMG submission 184170) | Marine microbial communities from the Deep Atlantic Ocean - MP2633 (SPAdes) | ecosystem: Environmental > Aquatic > Marine > Unclassified | place: Northeast of Antigua and Barbuda, North... | reverse complement strand
CTTCGAGCCGATGGATCACCGCGGGCTGCTCGGCACCTCGGGCGCCCCCACCGTCGGCGGCATGGCGGCGGCGAATGTCTCGGGGCCGCGGCGGATATCCGTGGGCGCCTGCCGGGATTTCATGCTCGGGGTGCGTTTCGTCGACGGAGCAGGCCAGATCGTGCGCAACGGCGGGCGGGTGATGAAGAACGTCACCGGCTACGACCTGGTGAAGCTCATGGCGGGGAGCTGGGGCACGCTGGGGGTGTTGACCGAGGTCGCCTTCAAGGTACTGCCGCGGCCCGCCGCCGGTGCCACGGTGCTGCTGCCGGGGCTTGGCAACGATGCTGCCGTCGGGGCGATGTCGGACGCCCTCGGCTCGCCCTTCGACGTGACCGGCGCGGCGCATCTGCCCGAGGCGCCCGACGGCGCGCCGCTGACGCTGATCCGGATCGAGGGATTCGCCGAGTCCGTCGCCTACCGCGCCGAACGGCTGCGCGAGATGTTCGCCGCCCATGCGCCGCAGGTCGAACGCGACCCCGAGCGCATCGACGCGCTCTGGCGCATGGTGCGCGACGTCGAGCCGTTCCACGGCCGGGCGGGCGATGTCTGGAAGGTTTCGTGCAAGCCCTCGGACGGCCCCGCGGTCGCCGGGCGGCTGGGCACGTCGGGGCTGCTCTTCGACTGGGGTGGCGGGCTGGTCTGGGCGCTGCTGCCCGAGGGCACCGACGCACGGGCGCGGCTCGCGGGGCTTGGCGGCCATGCCACGCTGGTCCGCGGCGCGGGCCGGCTCCCCACCTTCCAGCCGGAGCCGGTGCCGGTCGCCGCGCTCTCGGCGGGGCTGCGCCGGCGCTTCGACCCGCGCGGCATCCTCAACCCCGGCCTGATGGCATGACCCGCAACGGCGTCCTCTTATTTACGCTCTGCTTCCTGGCCGGGCCGCTGATCTTCGCGCTGGTCCTGCAGCTGCGCCACTCGCTGACGCGGGTCGTGGCGCTCGCCGGCCTTCTCGCCACTCCGTTTCCCTGGTTCAGGCGCACCACCGCCCGGACGATGCTTACCTGAGACCCGATCCATGCAGACCAATTTCACCGACGAGCAGCTTCAAGACCCCGGCACCGCCCGCGCCAACGAGATCCTGCGCGCCTGCGTGCACTGCGGGTTCTGCACCGCCACCTGCCCCACCTACCAGGTGCTGGGCGACGAGCTCGATTCCCCGCGCGGGCGCATCTACCTGATCAAGGACATGCTCGAGAACGAGCGCGTGCCGGACGAGAAGACCGTCAAGCACGTGGACCGCTGCCTGAGCTGCCTTGCCTGCATGACGACCTGCCCCTCGGGGGTGCATTACATGCACCTCGTCGATCATGCGCGTGCCTATATCGAGGAGAACTACAAGCGGCCGTGGAGCGACCGCGCCCTGCGCTGGCTGCTGGCGCAGATCATCCCGCACCCCACCCGCTTCCGCATGGCCCTGCTTGGCGCCAAGATCGGCCGGCCCTTCGCGCGTTTCCTGCCCGACCCGCGGCTGCGCGCCATGCTCGACATGGCGCCGAAGACCATCCCGCCGGTCAGCCGCAACGACGACCCGCAGAGCTTTGCCGCCGAGGGCAGCTACCGCAAGCGCGTCGCGCTGATGACCGGCTGCGCCCAGAAGGCGCTCAACACCGACATCAACGACGCCACCATCCGCCTGCTCACCCGGCTTGGCTGCGAGGTCGTGGTGGTCGAAGGCGCAGGCTGCTGCGGCGCGCTCACCCACCACATGGGCAAGGAGCACGAAAGCCACGGCTCTGCCGCCCGCAACATCAGGGCCTGGACCCGCGAGATGGACGAGGACGGGCTCGACGCCATCGTCATCAACACCAGCGGCTGCGGCACCACGGTCAAGGATTACGGCCACATGTTCCGCAACGACGCGCTGGCGGCAGATGCGGCGCGGGTCTCGGCCATCGCCATGGACGTGAGCGAGCTGCTGATGCAGCTCGACCTGCCCGAGGGCGCCGACAAGGGCACCCGTGTCGCCTACCATGCCGCCTGCTCGCTGCAGCACGGGCAGAAGATCAAGACCTTCCCCAAGGACCTGCTCAAGCGCGCCGGGTTCGAGGTGGTGGAGCCCTCGGACCCGCATCTCTGCTGCGGCAGCGCCGGCACCTACAACCTTCTGCAGCCCGAGATCTCGGGCAAGCTGAAGGCGCGCAAGGTCCGCACGCTCGAGGCCAAGGCCCCCGACATCATCGCCGCCGGCAACATCGGCTGCATGATGCAGATCGGCTCGGGCACCGGCGTGCCGGTTGTGCACACCGTCGAACTGCTCGACTGGGCGACCGGCGGACCGCGGCCTCGCGCCTTGACCGCGGGCGGCTGACCCCCGACAATCGGCCGCGGCAGCTGCGCCAAAATTTTGACAAAAGCTGTTGATATGCCGTGGGCCTTATCGAGGGGAAATCCGTGCGCGCATTGCTGTCACTTCTCGCGCTCTGCCTTGCTCCGGCAGCCTACGCGGACGGGCTGTTCTCGATGCACAGCCACGAGGACGGCCGCAAGTGGGAGGCGGTCGGGCGGCTCGAGCTTGCGGGCAAGGCCTTCTGCACCGGCGCGCTGGTCGCCCCCGACCTCGTGCTCACCGCCGCGCATTGCCTGTACGATGTCGACACCGGAGAGCCGGTGCCCGTCGACGAGATCCAGTTCCTTGCCGGCTGGCGCAACGGCCGCGCCGCCGCCTATCGCCGGGTGCGCCGCGCCATCGCCCACCCGGACTACGATTTCACCGCCACCGACGCCACCGCCCGGGTGCGCCGCGACCTTGCGCTGATCGAGCTGCAGCTGCCGATCCGCAACAGCGCCATCACCGCCTTCGAGACCGGACCGCATCCGGACCGCGGCGCCGCGCTCAGCGTGGTCTCCTATGCCCACAACCGCTCGGAGGCGCCGTCGCTGCAGGGCCTGTGCGAGGTGCTGGACCGGCAGGACACGATGCTGGTGCTGTCGTGCCAGGTCGATTTCGGCAGCTCCGGCTCGCCGGTGTTCAGCATGGAGGACGGCACCCCGCGGATCGTCTCGGTGATCTCCGCCAAGGCCGAGGCCGAGGGCCGCGAGGTTTCGCTCGGCACCGAGCTCGGCGATGCGCTGACGCTCCTGCGCGAGGAGCTCTCCGCCGACCCCGTGCGCATGTCGCTGATCGCCGGGGACCGGCGGGATACGGGGGCGAAATTCGTAAAGCCCTGACATCTTTCGCCGTTGCTCTGCTGGTGCTTGCGGCGACCGCGCCCGTGGTCCCCGCACAGCAGGGCGCGGTGTTCGACGTGATGGACAATCGCGGCGCGCTGCTCGGCTGGGAGGCGGTCGGGCGGCTCGACCAGCCCGGCGGCTACTGCACCGGCGTGCTGATCGCCAGCGACGTGGTGCTCACCGCCGCCCATTGCGTCTTCGACCGCGACGACCGCAGCCCGCTGCCGCCCGAAACCATGGTGTTCCGCGCGGGCTATCACCGCGGCACCGAGATCACCGCCCGCCGCGTCGCCCGCTGGGTGGTGCCCGACCGGTACGCCAATGTCATCCGCGACGGCTCGGGCACGCGCACCGATGCGGTCTCGACCGATGTCGCGCTGCTCAAGCTCGTGTCGCCGGTGTCGAGCGCCGAGGCCGATCCCTTCCGGGTCCATCAGGGCAGCGGCCCGGGCACCGCACTCAGCGTTGCCTCCTACGGGCGCGGTCGGGCCGAGGTGCTGTCGCGCGAGGCCGAGTGCCACCTGACGCAGCGCTTTCAGGGCGATATCCTCGGCTTCGACTGCGACGTGACCTTCGGCTCTTCCGGGGCGCCGGTCTTCGTGCGCGAGGACGGGCGGCTGCGGATCCTGTCGGTGGTGTCGTCGGGCACGGACACGGGCGAGGCCTATGGCCCCACACTGCCGCCGCTGGTGACCGAGCTCATGGCCCGGCTTGTCCGGCAGGACGCGCTGCCCAGCGTCAGCACCGGGGCGCGGCGGATCACCGTCGGCGGCGGCGACCGCGGCGACATCGGCGCGCGCTTCGGGCGGCCCTGAGCCCCCTCCATTGGCGCGCATGCGGCCCGCCCCCGAACCCGCACCCGCAAGGTCTTGAAACCCGCGTCGGGGCTTCCCAAGTCTTTCCCACCCGGGGCGCCTGAAGCAGGGCTCCGGAGCACTAGCCGCCTGTCCCATGTCGGGAAGGCGCATCACATACGGTATCGCTCAACGGAGGATGACCAATGCGTCACTTTGATTTCGCACCGCTTTATCGCGCAACCGTCGGTTTCGACCAGATCGCCGACATGATGGACCGGGTTCTTGCCAGCGACGTGGCCCAGCCCAGCTATCCCCCCTACAACATCGAGAAGACCGCCGACGATGCCTATCGCATCTCGATCGCCGTCGCCGGGTTCTCGGACGCCGACCTCTCGGTCGAGGTGAAGGAACACCAGCTCGTCGTCGCCGCCCGCAAGGCCGATGAGGACGCCGGCAAGACCTTCCTGCACCGTGGCATCGCAACCCGCGCCTTCGAGCGCCGCTTCACCCTTGCCGACCACGTGCGGGTGACCGGTGCCGTGCACGAGAACGGCATGCTGCACATCGACCTCAAGCGCGAGATCCCCGAGGCGCTGAAGCCGCGCCGGATCGAGATCGCGCGCAGCACCGACGTGCCCGCCATCGAGAAGGACGTGGTGGACGCCGACACGGTGAACTGAGCCCTCGGCTGACCGACCCGCTGAACAGCGGAAAGCCCCGGCCTCGGCCGGGGCTTTTTCGTATCCGGGGGTGCGCCGGGGCCACATCCGGTGCAACGGAAAGACGCGCGCGCCTGCCATCCGGCCCGCGATGATCTCACCTAGGAGGGTCGGGCGCGGACCGCCGCGGGACGCGGGCGGCGCAGACGCGCCACCCGCCCGAGGGCATCAGTTCCCGAGCTGGAAGGACCAGAAGAGGGTCTCGCCCGAGCTGTCGTCGACTCCGTCGTTGTCGGTCGAGACATAGACGGTGCCATCCTCGGCGATGGCCAGCCCCTCGACCTTGTCGACGACGTAGCCGCCCCAGGATTTCAGGTCGGGGATGAGGTCGCGGACCTCTTCCTTCGAGACCACCGGCAGCTCGCCACCGATCGCCGCGGGCACCATCTCGGAGACGGGGATGCGGTAGACCTTCTTGGTCACGGCCGCGGCGCCGATCTGGTTGTCACGCTCGACGACATAGACGTAGTCGCCATGGGCGGTGATCTCGGAGAGACCGACCCAGCCGGTGTCCGGCGCGGCCTTGGGATAGAGCACGGCGCCCCATTCCTCGGTCTCGGGGTTGTAGGACACGAGCTTGACGTGGTCCTTCGGATCGTCGCCCCATTCGCGCTGCACGGCCATCCAGAGCGTGCCGTCGATCATGGTCACGCCTTCGAAGCCGAAGCGGGTCTCGCCGGCGAGCAGGGCGGCGGGCAGGCCGATCTCGTCCTTGATCTCGCCCTTGGCATTCACGTGGTAGATCGCGTGCGGGATGACCCGGTCGCTGCGGCCTTCCGAGGCCACCCAGAAGCCGCCCTCGCCATCGGTGGTGATGCCTTCGAGGTCGAGCTTCTGGGCCGGCATTCCGGCGCGGGTGACCGGGGTGGCGGCAACGATCTTCGCGGGGGTCGACGACGGGTCGATGGTGAAGATCGTCGGCTGGTAGCCATAGAAGCTGTCGTTGACCGCGTAGACCATGCCGTCGTCACCGGCGACCATGCCCGAGATCGCGCCCCAGCCGATCATCTCGTCCGCGCCTTCCGAGGTCAGCGTCGGGTACTTGGCGTCGCCCTCGGCGTATTCGTAGATCATCACATGCGCGCGCACGCCGCCGTCCTCGACGAGGTCTGCCTCGTTGGCCGTGACCAAGAGGTTGCGCGACGGAATGGCCACGGCGCCCTCGGGGGCGATGCCCGAGGGCAGGATCTGCTTGAGCACGGGGTTGGCCGGGTCGGTCATGTCGTAGACGCCGACCACCGAGGCGCGCTCGGCCAGCAGGAACAGGTAGGGGGTCCCGCCGAAGGTGGCGAACTCCATGCCCTCGGGCTCGACACCCTTGGCGTCCGAGCGCTTGTCCGGGTAGTGGCCGGTGCGGATCACCGCGTGCTCGAAGCTGTTGCCGGCCTCGAAGACCTCGGTGCCGTCCTTGGCGAAGACGGTGAAGCCGCGCGCACCGCCGTCCATGTCGCCCTCGTTGGCGATGGCGAAGTGGTCGTCGTCGATCCACTGCACGCCGTCGGGCTCGCGCAGGCGGCCTTTCTGGCTTTCGGTGAAGATCAGCGCGCCGCGTTCGTCTGTGGCGTCGATCTCGGTCAGGTCGACGGATCCGGCCGAGAAGTGCGACAGCACCTCGCCCGCCTTGTTCAGCACGACGATGTGGTTGTTCTCCTGCAGCGTCACGACGATCTCGCCGGCGCCGTTCACGTCGACGAACTCGGGCTCGGGATCCTCGGGCGCGATCTCGGCGAGGCCGGTCACGTCGGCCTTCACGAGGCTGTCGCACTGGGCGACGCCGTCCACCACGTCGAGGATCGCCACGTAGCCCGCGGGCATCTGCGGCACGCGGCCGTCGCCCGCGTCCTCGTCACGCTCGTTCTCGATGGCGACGGTGACAAAGCTGCCGTCCTTGGCCATGGCGGTGGAATCCGGCTGGCCGCCGAGGTCGCACTCGCCGGTGATCTCGCCGGTGGTGGCGTCGATCATCAACAGCTTGCCCGACGGCTCGGTGAAGCTTTCCGAGGTGTTCACGCCGGCGAAGACGGTGTTGCCGTGGACGTAGACCGAGGTCGGCTCGCCATCGACCGGGGTGTTGCCCAGCGGCTTGGGGTTGGCCGGGTCGGTGATGTCGATGCGGCCGATCACGCCCAGCGGGCTGTCGGTGTAGACCAGCGTGTTGCCGTCCTCGGTGGCGTAGATGATCTCGGCCGAGGTCACCCGGGCCTTGTCCTCGCCCTCACCCATGTTGTCGGGGGTCGCGAAGGCGGCGATGCGGTTGAAGTTCATCTCGGCGGCGGCGGCGGATGCCGTCAACGCCAGCACCGAGGTGAGGCAGATCGTGCGGAAAGTCATGGAGGTTCCCCTGTCTGGTTCCGGAAATCGCCATGGGCCCGGTGCGTGACGCCGGCGTGACGGATTTGTTACGGATTTGCGAAAGGGTGCCGCAGCGGAAACCCCCGGGCGTGCCATGCCGCCCGGGGGTTGTGTTGCGCGCGCTCTGCTTGCGTTCAGGCCTTGTGCAGAAGGGTCCGGGTCATCTCGCTGTCGGGCGTCTCCAGCCCGTCGACGACATCGAAATGGTGCCGCCCTTCCTCGATCACGAGGCCGCAGCCCCAGGCTTCGGAGAGCCACCGCGCCTGCTCGAGGAACACCGGCCGCTCGTCGCCGCCGACCCAGACCGTCACCGGGCAGGCGGGTGGCGCCATGGCGACCGGGCTCTCGGCCCGGGCCTCGTCTTCGTCGAGCCCGAGCTTCGCGTTCATCCCGGTCTGCATCAGCGGGCGCAGGTCCGACAGCGGCGAGATCGGCATCACGTGGGCGATGCGGGCGGCCACCTCGCCGGGCAGGACCCCCGGCGCCGGCATCCGCGCCACGAGATGACCGCCCGCCGAATGCCCGGCAAGACGGATCGGCCCGGCGACCTCGTCCGCCGCCACCGTCACCGCCGCCGCGATCTGGCGGGTGATGCCCGAGATCCGGATGTCGGGGCAGAGGTCATAGGAGGGCAGCGCCACCGCCCAGCCGCTTTCGACCGCGCCGCGCGCCAGATGCGACCAGTCCGAGCGGCCGAAGGCCATCCAGTAGCCGCCGTGCACGAAGACCATCAGCCCCTCGGGCGTGCCCTCCGGCAGGAACAGGTCCAGCGCCTCGCGCGCGCCGTTGCCATAGCGAATCCCCTCGCGCAGCCGCCCCTCGGACGCCAGCGCCGCGCGAAAGCCGCGCGCGGCCTCGCTCCAGCGGGGCGGGTAGGTTTCGGCCTGCGCAATATACGGCCCGTTGGCGTAGGCGTCGCTGAGGTCCATGGTAATTCTCCGCGCTTGTACTAGACTTCTTTCTCGACAGATGCTCTGCCCTGTGCAGCAGCGAATTTCTAGGAGGATGACATGCTCGACCAGACCGCCACCAATCTCCCGTCGCTTCTCGAGGACCCGAGCCTCCTGCAGACGAAGGCCTACGTGAATGGCGAGTGGATCACCGGCGCGGATGGTGAATTCGAGGTCACCAACCCGGCACGCGGCGATGTCATCGCCAAGGTCGCCAACCTCAGCCGTGAACAGATCGCCGGTGCCATCGATGGCGCCTACACCGCGCAAAAGGAATGGGCCAGCTGGACCGGCAAGGAGCGCTCGACCGTCCTGCGCAAGTGGTTCGACCTGATGATGGCGAACCAGAAGGACCTCGCCACCATCATGACCGCCGAGCAGGGCAAGCCGCTGGCCGAGGCCATGGGCGAGATTTCCTACGGCGCGTCCTTCATCGAGTTCTTCGCCGAGGAAGCCAAGCGCGTCTACGGCGAGACCATCCCCGGCCACCAGCGCGACAAGCGCATCATGGTGCTGAAGCAGCCGATCGGCGTCGCCGCCTCGATCACGCCCTGGAACTTCCCCAACGCCATGATCACCCGCAAGGCCGCCCCGGCGCTGGCCGCCGGCTGTTCCTTCGTCGGCCGTCCGGCCTCGGAAACCCCGCTCTCGGCGCTGGCCATCGCGGTGCTGGCCGAGCGTGCAGGCATCCCTGCGGGCGTGCTCAACATCCTGCCGTCGAATAGCGCCTCCGAGGCCGGCAAGGAGTTCTGCTCGAACCCGAAGGTCCGCAAGCTGACCTTCACCGGCTCCACCGGCGTCGGCCGCATCCTGCTGGCGCAGGCCGCCGACCAGGTGATGAAGTGCTCGATGGAACTGGGCGGCAACGCGCCGTTCATCGTCTTCGATGACGCCGATCTCGACGCCGCCGTGCAGGGCGCGATCATGTGCAAGTTCCGCAACAACGGCCAGACCTGCGTCTGCGCCAACCGGATCTACGTGCAGGCCGGCGTCTATGATGCCTTCGCCGCCAAGCTCAAGGAAGCGGTCAGCAAGATGAAGGTGGGCGACGGTCTCGAGGACGGCACCGACCTTGGCCCGCTAATCACCACCAAGGCCATCGAGAAGGTGCAGCAGCACATCGCCGACGCCAAGTCCAAGGGCGCAGAGGTCATCCTCGGCGGCGGCGACACCCTGCAGGGCGCCGGCAACTTCATCGAGCCGACCATCGTGACCGGCGCGACCAAGGACATGCTGTTCTCGACCGACGAGACCTTCGGCCCGCTCGCCCCGCTCTTCAAGTTCGAGGACGAGAACGAGGTCATCGAGCTTGCCAACGACACCATCTTCGGTCTGGCGTCGTACTTCTACGCCAAGGACCTGAGCCGCGTGTACAAGGTGGCCGAGGCCCTGGAATACGGCATCGTCGGCGTGAACACCGGCATCATCTCGACCGAGGTCGCCCCCTTCGGCGGCGTGAAGCAGTCCGGCCTTGGCCGCGAGGGCTCGCACCACGGCATCGAGGACTACCTCGAGATGAAATACGTCTGCCTCAGCGTATGAATCAACGCCCGGCGCCGGAAGACATGCCGACCGAGGCGACCCTGCTTGCATGGGTCGCCTCGGCGCAGACCGGCGCGGGCACCCCCTGGCTTCCCGCCCGCCATGCCGAGGCGCTGGCGCGCTTCGCGCTGATGCGGGGCATGGGCGTGCGGCTGATGGAGGCCGCCGCCATGATCCTGCACGAACCGCCCCGCGACATCGGCTGGGAGATCCTCGGCGCCGACGACCCCGGCGACAACTGGGAGGATCACCGGGACCCGCAGCGCGCCTTCGCGCTGTTCCGCCACAAGCTCGCCCTCGCCCGGAACGAGGGCGCCCGGCTGCAGTACAAGCTCTGGCTCGGCAGGGCGGCGTGACCGTCCGGGCGCACTAGCCGCTCAGGCCCGGCGCCGGACGATGCCGTTGGAATAGACCAGCCGCCGGTTGCGCCGCGCGCAGGCGGCATGCAGCAGCCCCTGCCAGAGCGGCGCCTCGCCCTGCGCCATCCAGCCACCGTCGTAGCGGATCTCGCGCGCACCGCTGCCGCTGCGCGAGGCGGCGTTGCCCACCAGCACGTGGCTTCCCGTGTGGCCGCCGGGCGTCAGCATCCGCGCGTCGAAGGCCACCCCGGCCCAGTCGCAGATCCGCTGCAGCGTCTTTTGCGGGCGCAGCGCGAGTTCCTCGTAGCCCACTGCGATGCTGTGGTCGGCGTGGCGCGCCACCTGCCGCTCGATCAGCCGGCTGTCGCGGAACCAGATCCAGTGCGCCGCCGCCAGTCCGGTGCCGCGCCGCCTGCGCTTGGAATGGGTCCAGCTGCGCACGTCCCGGGTGAGGTGCACGACCCAAAGCTCGAAGCCCCGGAGCTGGTGCAGATGCGTCCAGCCGCTGGGCGAGCTGTCGAGCACGAAGCGCGTGTCCGGACGCAGGGCCCGCGCCGTGGCGACCAGCTCGGGGAAGGTGGTCTCGATTGAGACCTCGGCAAAGGAGCGCGGCGTCACCCGCGACCACATCGGACATTCCGCGCCGCTGCCGCCGCAGGAACACGTGACCTCGGCCGCGCTGCCCTCGCAGAGCCTGCGCATGCTGCCGACCGCGGCGCCCGGGTGGCACATGCGCAGCGCCTCGCCGATGCCCTGAACCTGCGGCGAGACGCCGAGCGCAAGGTCGAGGATCGTCGTGCCGCTGTGATCCAGCCCGACGATCAGCAACAGGCGGGGTCTCCCGGAAGGGGGTGTCATGCGAGGCGTGCCATGTCCGTTGCGATGCCGCGCGGCCGGGCAATCGCCGCGACCGTGCTTCGCGCCCTTCTGCCAGCGCGATGTGACCGTTTCACGACGCCACAGGCCGCCCCGCAGGACGCTTGCCAAATCGCGGCGCCCGTCGCATCATCGGCCCGGGCAGGCGATGGCGTCGCCGGTGCCGAGACAGGCGCGCCCGCATCACCCGTCCTGTACGCCGGGACCTTGCTTTGCCACTGCGGCAGGGTCGGGTCCGGCCCTCCGTGACTTCAAAGGAGGGCCGACCATGGACCGTCCCGAATTCTACCGTTTCCACCAGGGCGACCGCGTCCTGCCGTTCGAGGCACAGGAATACGACGCGCGCCTCGCCGGGCTGCGCGCCAGCATGGACGAGGCCGGCGTCGCCGCCTGCGTCCTGACCTCGATGCACAACATCGCCTATTACTCGGGCTTCCTCTACTGCAGCTTCGGCCGCCCCTACGCGCTGGTGGTGACTGAGACCGACAGCGTCACGATCTCGGCCGGGATCGACGCCGGCCAGCCGTGGCGGCGCTGCCACGGCGACAACATCACCTACACCGACTGGGCCCGGAACAACTACTGGCGCGCGATCCTGTCGGTGACCGGCGAGGGCCGGACCATCGGCTACGAGGCCGACCACCTGACGCTGGTGCAGCGCGACCTGCTCGAGGATTTCCTGAAGCCCCTCGTCATGGTCGACATGGCCCCCGCGACGATGCGGCAGCGCATGCACAAGTCCGCCGCCGAGATCGCGCTCATCACCCATGGCGCGCAGGTGGCCGATGTCGGCGGCCATGCCATCCGCGACGCCATCCGCGAGGGCGTGCGCGAGATCGACGTCGCCATGGCCGGCCGCGACGCCATGGAGCTGGAGATCGCCAGACGCTTCCCCGACGCCGAGTACCGCGACACCTGGGTCTGGTTCCAGTCCGGGCTCAACACCGACGGCGCCCACAACCCGGTGACCTCGCGCCGGTTGCAGCGCGGCGACATCCTGTCGCTCAACTGCTTCCCGATGATCTCGGGCTACTACACCGCGCTCGAACGCACGCTCTTCGTGGGCGAGGTCGATGACGCGTCGCTGAAGATCTGGGAGGCGAATGTCGCGGCGCATGAATACGGCATGTCGCTGCTGAAGCCCGGCGCGCGCTGCTCGGAGGTCACCCAGGAGATCAACGCCTTCTTCGCCATGCGCGAGCTGCTGCAGTACCGCACCTTTGGCTACGGCCACTCCTTCGGGGTGCTGTCGCACTACTATGGCCGCGAGGCGGGGCTGGAGCTGCGCGAGGACATCGACACGGTGCTCGAGCCCGGCATGGTGATCTCGATGGAGCCGATGCTGACGATCCCCGAAGGCCTCCCCGGCGCCGGCGGCTACCGCGAGCACGACATCCTGGTGATCACCGAAGAGGGCGCCGAGAACATCACCGGCTATCCCTACGGCCCGGCCTTCAACGTCGTCTAGGGGCGTCGAGGCGGGAGGGGGCTCTGCCCCCGTCCCTGCGGGACTCCCCCGGAGTTTGTCTGGCAAGATGAAGGGTGGGGGTGGCTCTGCGAGCGGGTCCGCTGTGCCGGGCGGGAGTCGGGATGGCGGTCTTGCCCGGGGCTGTGCTTGTCGCGGTGTGGGAGCGCAAGGCCGTGGCACGGTCGAGGTGGCTGGGCCTGACGGTGGGCCTCGCGGGGGGCGGGGGGGTTGGGAGGGCGTGGCGGTGGGCCGCGCCCTTTGGTTTCCGCTCAGTTGCCGAAGTTCGCCATGGCCTCGAAGTCCATGGATTCGAGCAGCATCTTGCGGGTGTCCGCGTCGGGGCCTTCGAGCTGGATCAGGATGCGGTTGGCGATGAGCCCCATGGTCTGGTCGTCCTGCAGCGCGAATTTCTGGCGGCCGATGCGGTCGGTCTTCAGGCCCATCGCGCCGGCGTTGTTGATCATCGCCGACATGCTGGCCACCATCGGATTGTCGGCGAAGATCTGCAGGCCGTAATGCTCGCCCTCGGGCGAGGCATAATCCGCCTGCGCCGAGACGCCGCCGCCCATCATCGCCATGGCGGCGTTGGATTCGGTGTCGATCTCGCGGGTCCAGCCCTCGGGGGCCTCGGGCAGGAAGCCCGAGAGCGCGTCGGTCTTCAGCTCGAGCAGCTTGGAGCGGGCGTAGTCGAGCTCTTCCAGCGCGTATTGCACGTCACCGGAGTCGTAGGCCTCGATAACCGATTGCAGTGTGTCGGAGATCTCGTCGGCGTGAAGCGGCGCGGCGGCGAACGCGAGGACGGGAAGGGCGAGAGCAATGCTGCGGTACATGGGATACCTTTACCTGTGAATTGGACTCGCCCCGACGAGAGCACACGCAACCATGATCCCGCAAGGTGCGGTTTTCCGGACCCGGCCCGCGCCACCGCGGCGGCTTGATTTCCGCGCCCGGGCCTGTGCAGGTGGAAGGCCAGAGCGTTCCCCGGACAAGGAGCCCCCATGCTCGCCCTTCTGCGCCTGTTGCTGATCGGCTTCGCCGTGCTCACGGTGATCTACGCCGCGATTTCGCTCTGGTCGCGCCGGGTGCGGCGGCGGCGGCTCGAGCGGGAATGGGACGAGGCGCAGGGCCCCGGCAGCCGCGAGCGTTTCGTCGCCGACGGGCTGCGACACTACGACCGGTCGCTGCGCAGAAAGCTGATCCTGGGCGTGTATATCCTGCCGCTATGCCTTATAGCGCTCATCACCTACCTCACCAATTTCCACTAGGGGTCCGTCATGCGCTACGTGAAATGGTTCGTCATCATCGCCTTCTGGGTGCTGGTCGCGGGATTCCTCCACTACACCCTGCCGCAGCATGACGTTGCGCGGATCACCGACACCTACGAGAAGCGCATCGATCCCGGCGAGAACGCGCTGTTCTGGGCCAATGCCTCGACCGGCGAGAACGTCAACCTCACCGGCCGCGACGTGTTCTTCATCCAGACCCGGCTGAACAACGACAAGGTCATGGTCTACCGCAACGAGGACACCGGCTGGGGCTGGCCGCCCTACTTCAAGTTCGACACCTCGAACCTGCAGGCCGAGGCCGCCGACCTGCGCTCGACCGCGGCGGCGCCGCAATGGGTGGTCATCAAGCACTACGGCTGGCGCAACGAGTTCCTTTCGGTCTACCCCAACGTGGTGAGCATCCGCCCGGTGGACGGGCCCGACGTGCGCATCATCCCCTGGCTCAACATCGTGCTGCTGACGCTGCTCGTGGCGGTAAGCTGGGCGATCTGGGTGCGCTGGCGGCGCTTCCGCGAGGCGCGCATCGACCCCGTGCTCGAGGATGTGGGCGACAATCTCGACGAGGCGGGCGGGCGCATCCGCGGGCTCTTCCGCCGCAAGGGCTGAGGCCGCCTCAGCCGCGCGCCTTCAGGATCTGCGCCAGCACGCCGGGCGCGTCGTAGAGCGTCCATTCCCGGCGCAGCCCGTCCGGGCCGAACTCGGCCTGCGTCATGCCCAGCACCGTGACCTCGGCCCCGGTGGGCGCCCCGAAGGCGCCATGGCCGTCGTGCCGCCCGACGAGGCTCCAGCGGATCGCGGCGCGGGGCGGGGAGAGCGGCTCCTCGGCGCCGAGCAGATGCGCGACGCGGAAGCTGGCGGAGGGGAAGGAGGCGCACAGCCCGAGCCAGAAGGCCTCGGCCTCGGCGGGACCGCAGCCGGTGACCGCGCCCGGGTGGTGCAGCTCGGCCGCCTCGTCGTAGTGGCGGGAGATCAGCGACAGCTCACCGCCCATGATGCGGGTCACGAGATCGGCGAGCGTATGGCCCCAGGCGTCGTCGTTGCCGCGCCCGGGATCGGCCGGCGCTGGCGGGGCCTCAGGCGCCTCGTCCGGCATCTGCGACAGGCGCCAGCGCGCGCCGTCCTCGAGACTGCAGCCGATCTGCGCGAGGATGGCGGCTTCGTCGCGCAGCACCCATTCCGCCCGCAGCCGCCCCGAGGCGCAGAAGCTCTCGGTCATGGTCAGGTAGCGCAGGATCCGCCCCGTCGGCGGGCCGTAGAGCCCCGCCCCGTCGTGGCGCCCGACGCACTGGAAGCGCTGCGCGGCGACGAAGGCGTTCTGCGCCGAGGCGGCCCAGAGCGTTTCCTCACGCGTGAGGCTCAGCCCCGGCAGCGCGGCGAGGCGGGCGGCGATGGCGGTGCCCACCGCCTCGGGGCCGTGAAGGGTGCGGGCGCCGTCCTGCGAGGTCACCTCGTCGGCAAGGTAGCCCGGCAGCAGGTCGAGCCGCCGGCCCTCGCCCAGATCGCGGCGCAGCGCCTCGAGGTAGTCCGCGGCATCCTGCCAGCGGGCATCGAACCCGGCGAGAAAGGACACTCAGCGCCTCCCGTAGTAGAGGCCCACCACGTGCTCGGCCTCGGCAAAGAACAACCACCGCGAGACAAGCACGCCCGCGGCGTGTGAGACAAGGGCCAGCAGCCCGAAGAGATGCGGCGGCGGCAGGTAGAGCAACACCAGCGGCAGTCCCGACATCAGCACCAGCGCGATGACGCGCAGCTTGGCGGCATGGCGGCGGCCGACCACGACGACCATCTCGTCGAGCAGGTAGTTGCTGCCGGTGTGCGGCGGGAACAGGGCGCGCGCCGTGCCGCGGTCTCCGAGCCCGGTGGCGCTGGCGAGCGTGGTGCCGCTGCGGGCGAAGCGTAGGTCGCCGTCCCACCAGACCCAGGCCTGCAGCGCCGCCGAGGCGACCAGCAGGAGACTGCAGGTCAGCACCCGCCCCGAGAGCAGCGCGCCCCCGGTGAGCGAGAGCAGCAGGAACAGCGCCGGCGTCGACCAGTGGTGCCAGCGCGGCACCGTCCTGAGCTGCGCGTAGATCATCGCCGTCGCGCCCACGGTGGCGAGCGATAGCAGCGCCGCGAGCCAACCCAGCGGCAGCACGCCGACCCCGATCAGCAGCGGCAGCGCGTAGGCACCCGAGACGGTCAGCGCCGCCAGCGCCCCCCATGCCTCGCGCGAAAGCCAGCTGGTGCGCCATTGCGAGAAGGCCCGCAGCGCGCGCTCGCGGCGACGCAGGTGCAGGCTCGAGGCGGCGAGCCCGCCAAGGCAGAGCGCGTAGGCGATGGCGAAGAAGACCAGCGCCGCCCAGCCCTTGGGCGGCGTTGGGTCGATGCCCAGCCAGAACAGCAGGCCGAAGCCCATGCCGGAGAGGGTGGTGAAGGCAAGCAGCGAACGGGCAGGATGCATCAGAGTTTCCCCAACGCCCGGTCGAGCCAGCCGAGGAAGCCCTGCGGCTCCTCTGCCACCGGCGTCAGGAAGGGCGCGAGCACGTCGCTGTCCTCGCCCCAGCCGTCGCGGTCGCGCGGGGGCAGGTACTTGTTCACCGGGCGGGTGCCCTGTTCGGGCATCAGGTCGATGCCGCCGCGCTCGGCCACCAGCTGCGAGACGGCGCTCTCGGGGTCGGAGAGGTCGCCGAAATGGCGGGCCCTGGCGGGACAGGTGCGCACACAGGCGGGCTCGCGGTCCTCTTCCGGCAGGGCCTCGTTGTAGATGCGGTCGACGCAGAGGGTGCATTTCTTCATCACCCCCGCGGCGAGGTCCAGCTCGCGCGCGCCGTAGGGGCAGGCCCAGGCGCAGAGCCCGCAGCCGATACAGGCGTCCTCGTTGACCAGCACGATGCCATCCTCGGCGCGCTTGTAGCTGGCGCCGGTGGGGCAGACCGGGACGCAGGGCGCGTCCTCGCAATGCAGGCAGGACTTGGGGAAATGCACGTGCTGGGCGGGGCCGGACGCGGGCGTGACCTCGTAGCTGTGCACGCGGTTGAGGAAGGTGCCCTGCGGCGCCGCGCCATAGGGGTCCTGATCCGAGAGCGGCGCGCCGTAGCCCTGATCGTTCCAGCCCTTGCAGGCGACGACGCAGGCGTGGCAGCCGACGCAGGTATCAAGGTCGATGACCAGCCCCAGCCTGCGGTCGGTGCGGTCGGGAAGCGCCGTCATCGCGCCCCCCGCCACTCGGTCAGCTGGCCCAGACCGGCGTCGACATGGCGAAGTAGTGCAAGTTCACCTCGTTCACCCGCGCGCGATAGATCAGCGGCAGCTCCGAGACATGCGCGGCCAGCGCCGTCAGCGCCCAGGCCTCGCGTTCGTTGACCAGCAGCGACGGCTCGGCCAGCGGCGCCCAGCCCATCTCGTGGCCCAGGGCGCAGGTCCGTCCCGCGGCCACGACCAGCGGCGGCGGCACCTGCCAGTCGGGCGGAAAGGCCCAGGCCCAGAGCCAGCTGTGGGTCTCGTGGTTCCACGACGCCACGAGGCCATATTCGGCGAACCAGCTCCGCCCCGAGCCGGTGGTGACCTTGAAGAGCCCGTGGTCGGGAAACACCTCCCACGCGCCGCCGCTCTCGGAGAGGCCGAAGTCCCGATAGAGCCGCGGCAGGCTGGCGTGATAGCTCGCGCCCACCCATTTCAGCGTGTCGACGAAGTCTTCCGTGCGGGGCGGCTCCCGGGCGGTGTTGCTTTCGCGGCACCACGACCAGATGCCCTCGCCCCGATAGGTGCCCGGTTCCTCGCGACCGGCCGCCTCCGGGTCGCGGCCGATGCGGATCTTGTCGGACCGTCTCATGCGCAACCTCCATCACCGTGACAAGGCCAAGGCTGCGCCCGCTTTCCGGCAGGAGTTTGGCGGCAAGCGGGAAACAATCGAGCCCTTGCGACGAATTCGATCCCGTCCTCATGGTCTTTCCCCCGGTCCCTGCCCCACCACCGAGCCGATCGCGCCGAAGGCCGGCTGGCTCTGGTCGGGGGCGGCGGATTTCTCGAGCCGCACCCGCAGGTCGAACCAGGCCGCCTGCCCGGTGACCGGGTCGGCGTTGGCCCAGCGCAGCCCGTCGCCGCGCGCGGGCAGAAGCTCGTGGATGACGTGGTTCAGCAGGAACCCCTTGGTGGCCTCGGGGGCATCGGCATCCAGCGCCCACGCCCCCTTGCGCTTGCCGATGGCATTCCATGTCCAGACCGTGTCCTTGTTGAGCGCCGCCATGTGCGCGGCGGGCACGGTGATCTCGCCATGGCTCGAGACGACACGGACCCAGTCGCCGTCGGACAGCGCCAGCCTCTCCCACCAGAAGGTCGGCAGGTAGAGCGGATTGACCCCATGGATCTGCCGCAGCCACGCGTTCTGGCTGCCCCACGAATGATACATCGCCATCGGCCGCTGGGTGATCGCGTGCACGGGGTACTCGGCCGGATCCTCGAAGGCGTCGGACATCGGCGCGTACCAGACCGGCAGCGGGTCCAGCGTGCTGCGAATGCGGCCGCGCAGGTGCTCGGGCGGCTGCCGGGGCCCCTGCCCCTCGGCCGCAAGCTGGAACCGACGAAGCGGCTCGGACCAGAGCTGGATCAGGTAGGGCTGCGGCTTGTCGAGCAGCCCGAAGGCCACGGCCCAGTCCTGATAGGCGCGGTTCCACGGCTTGTAATAGGCGGCCTCGGGCGGGATGTGCTCGGCATGGAAGCCGCCGTTGGCGATGTAGCTGTCGAGCTGTGCGGCGTTCGGCCCGCCCCGCCCGTGGGTCAGCCCGTGCGGCCCCATGCGCCAACCCGACAGCGGCCCGATGCCCGGCTTGCGCTCGTGGTTGACGATGTAGTCGGCGTAATCGCCATAGGTGGCGCTGCCGTCGGCGTTGCTCATGCCGGGCAGCCCGAGCCGCGCGCCCAGGTCCAGCAGTACCGACTGGAACGCCCGCACATCGCGGTCGGGCGCGATCACCGGCCAGCGGATCGCGTCCGCCGCGGCCTCGGGCTCCGAGATCGGGCGGTCGAGCAGCGAGATGCAGTCGTGCCGCTCGAGATAGGTGGTGTCGGGGAGGATCAGGTCGGCATAGGCCACCATCTCCGAGCTGTAGGCGTCGGAATAGATGATGCGCGGGATGACGTATTCGCCGTCCTCGTCCTGCGCGGTCAGCATCTCCATCGTGCCGCGCGTGTTCATCGACGAGTTCCACGCCATGTTGGCCATGTAGAGGAACAGCGTGTCGATGCGGTAGGGATCGCCCGCCGCGGCGTTCGAGATCACCATGTGCATCAGCCCGTGCGGCGACAGCGGGTTCTCCCACGTGAAGGCCTTGTCGATGCGGACGGGGCTGCCGTCGTCCTTCAGCGCCAGATCCTCGGGGCCCAGCGGGTAGCCGAGGTGCGGCCCCTCGAGCGGCTGGCCGGGGGTGGCGCGGAAATGCGGCCGCGGGTGGGCCTCGGCGGGTTTGGGATAGGGCGGCTTGAAGCGGAAGCTGCCGGGGGTCTCGACCGCCCCGAGCAGGCTTTGCAGCAGGTGCAGCGCCCGGCAGGTCTGGAAGCCGTTGGCATGGGCCGAAATGCCACGCATGGCGTGCACCGCTACCGGCCGGCCCGGCATGGTGCGGTGCTCCTTGCCGCGGAAATCGGTCCATGGCCGGTCCAGCACCACCGGCGCGTCAAAGGCGGCGCGGGCGAGCTCGGCCGCCACCCGCCGGATCTGGTCGGGGGCGATGCCGCAGCGCTCGGCCACCTTCTCGGGCGCGTAGGCCGGGTCGAGGTAGCGCTCGGCGATGTCGAACATCACGGCGCGGTGGGTGATCCCGGCGCGGCGCAGGCGGCCGCGCAGGTCGGGCTCCACCCCCTCGCCATCCCACGGCGCGGCCTTGCCGCTGTGCCGGTCGATGACCAGCGGCCGGCCCTCGTCGTCGCGCAGGAAGAGCCCGTGGTCCGGGGACCTGGGATCGCTGTCCAGCAGCACCGGCGCGTTGGTGAACCGCGCGAGGAAGTCGAGGTCGATCTTCCCCGCTCGCAGAAGCTCGTGCACCAGCGACAGGATGAAGAGCCCGTCGGTGCCCGGCGTGATCCCCACCCATTCGTCGGCGATGGCGTTGTAGCCCGAGCGGATCGGGTTCACGCCGACGATCTTCGCGCCGCGCTCCTTGAGCCGTGCGAGCCCCAGCTTGATCGGGTTGCTGTCGTGGTCCTCGGCCACCCCGAAGAGCAGCAGCAGGCGGGCGTGCTCCCAGTCGGGCGAACCGAATTCCCAGAACGAGCCGCCCAGCGTGTAGATCCCCGCCGCCGCCATGTTGACCGAGCAGAACCCGCCATGCGCCGCGAAGTTGGGCGTGCCGAACTGCTGCGCCCACCAGCCGGTGAAGCTTTGCGACTGGTCGCGCCCTGTGAAGAAGGCAAGCTTCTCGGGCGCTGTCTCGCGCAGGGGCTTCAGCCAAGCCACCGCGGTGGCGAGCGCCTCGTCCCAGCTGATCTCTTCGAAGGTGCCCGACCCGCGCGGCCCGACCCGGCGCAGCGGCGCCCGCAGGCGCGCCGGAGAGGTCGCCTGCATCAGCCCGGCGGCCCCCTTGGCACAGAGCACGCCGCGATTGATCGGATGGTCACGGTTGCCCTCGATATAGACGAGCTCGCCGCCCTTGAGGTGCACGTTGATGCCACAGCGACAGGCGCACATGTAGCACGTCGTCTTGCGGATCTCGTCCGATACCCGTGGGGATAGCTCGATCTGCGTCTCAGCTGTCATGGGGCCTCCGTGAGACAGAGGCTAGGGCGACAAACTCAATCTGACCAGTACCTTCGCACCCACATGTGGATGACGGCCCAAACGCGCCGACCGCTGCGGTTGCCGATCGCCCGCGGCTCAGCGGCGCAGCGCCACGACGCCCTCGCGCAGGTGCCGGGCCACGGTCTGCCCCCAGGCGTCCCAGTTCAGCGCCTGCTCGAACTCGGCCCGCGCCGCCCGGGCGAGCGAGCCGTACATCCCGGGGCTGTCGACGTAGCTCTCGATGAGCCGGGCGAAGTCGCGCGGCCCGCTGCCCGGCGGCAGGGCGTGGCCGTTGGCACCGTCGCGCACCGGCACCCCGCCCACGTCGAGACAGAGCGATGGCAGCCCGTGCGCCGAGGCCTCGCAGAAGGCGAAACCGTAGCTCTCGTACGAGGGCTGCACGAGGAAATGCGCCCGCGAGAAGCAGCGGTCGAAGGTTTCGGCATCGGCGGGAAGGGTCTTGTCGAGCTGCGGATGCACGGTGACGCAATCGTCGCGATGGGTGTCGGGCGGCACGCAGCCGATCACCGTCAGCCGCGCGTCGAGCCCGCGCCCCCGCAGCAGCCGCATGGTCTCGATGGCGATGGGTCCACCCTTGGCCCGCCAGTCGCGGCCCACGAGCAAAAGCTCGAGCGGGCGGTCGCGGTCGATGGGCGGCGGCCTCACATCGGCGGGCGGCGCACTGAGCCCCGCGCCCCACGGCACCACCAGCGACTGGCCCTCGCGCAGGCCGTAGCGCGCATCGGCCGCGTCGCGAAGCCAGCGAGAGGGCCAAAACAGCAGGTCCGTGCCGCGCAGCACCCGGCGCTCGCGGGCCTCGACCCAGGCGTCGAGCCGCCGCCCGCCGGGAAAGCGCGAGGGGTGGGCCTGCCCGATCTCGGAGGTGCGGTAGATGGTCTGGGTCGCGTCCGAGGAAAACGCCGTCACCATCGGATAGGGCGGCGCGAGCCCGCTGAGCGAGTGCAGCGAATAGGCACAGAAGAGCGCGTCGTAGCGGGACCGCGACAGCTCGGCCCGGAGCGCGCGCGCCACCACCGGCGCCAGCGCGAGCTGCGTGCGCCAGCGCAGGCGCAGGGACATGCTGTCCGGCAGGCGCGCGACGGCGCGGCGCAACGGCTCTGCCGCGCCCCAGCCCTGCGGCAGGATCGTGACCTCGCCCGCGTGCCGGCACAGGGCCTCGTACATATGCCTGTTGCCGCCCGAATACATGTACGGATCCAGCGGCGAGAAATCGCACAGGTACGCGATGTTCAGTCGCGGCTCCGACACCGTTCAAATCCCAACTATTCCGGTCCCGGCCCGGGTCTGGCAAAGCAATGCGGCAAGATCATGACCCGCAACGCGACCCTTTGGACAACGCGGGGATTGGTGAAATTTGCCACATCGCCCTGCCCCGCCGTCCGCGCGCCGATTTCCGAGGGCGACAGGCCGCGCCGCCCCTGCTATGGTCAGTCCGCATTCCGGGGCATGGGGGGCCAGCGGAATGTCGCAAGTTGTTGTGTGAGCGAAGCATCCGTATGCCCAACCCTCTGGCCTATCTCATGCTGGCCGTGTGGCCCGTGGCCACCATCGTGCTGTTCCGCCGCCTGCCGGTGGACCGGGCGCTGATCCTGTCGCTGATGCTGGGCTACCTGTTCCTGCCCGAGCCGCCCGCCGCCTTCGATCTGCCGCTGGCGCCGCCGCTGGTGAAGCACAACATCCCCGCGCTCACCGCCTTTGCCTTCGTGCTGTGGAAATACGGGCCGCAGGGGCTGATCCTGCCGCAGTCGGCGGTGGGCAAGCTGCTGCTGATCACCTTCGTGCTTTCGCCGGTGATGACCGCGATGACCAACACCGAGCCGGTGTTCTTCGGGCAGATCGGCCTGCCGGGGCTCGGCATCAAGGACGCGCTGGCGCTGGTCGTGCAGCAGTTCCTGCTGGTGCTGCCCTTCCTGCTGGCCCGCCAGTACCTCGCCGACGGCGGCGCCCAGCGCTACTTCCTGCTGGCGCTGATGGTCTGCGGGCTGATCTACTCGGTCCCGATGCTGATCGAGATGCGCCTGTCGCCGCAGCTCAACCGCTGGATCTACGGCTACTACCAGCACCTCTTCGGGCAATCGATCCGGGCCAACGGCTACCGCCCCGTGGTGTTCCTCTACCACGGGCTCTGGGTGGCGTTCTTCATCTTCACCTCCGCCGTGGCGGCGCTGGCGCTGTGGCGGCTCGACGCCCGGATGCACAGCTTCAGGACCGTGGCGGCGGCGCTCTACCTGACCCTGATCCTTGTGCTGTCGAAGTCTCTGGGCGCGCTGATCTTCGCCGTGGGCGCGATCCCCATGGTGGTCTTCTTCAGCCGCCAGATGCAGATCAAGGTCGCCATCCTGATCGGCCTGCTGGCCATCGGCTACCCGGTCATGAAGGGCACGCACCTCGTTCCCGAAGAACGCATCCTCGCCGCCGTCTCGCAATTCGACGAAGAGCGCTCCTACTCGCTCGAGTTCCGCTTCGACAACGAGAACGTCCTGCTCGACCGCGCATACCAGAAGCCGGTGTTCGGCTGGGGCAGCTGGGGCCGGAACCAGATCCTCGACCCGGTCTCGGGCGCCAGCCTGACGGTTACCGACGGGCGCTGGATCATCGTCATCGGGGTCTACGGCTGGGTCGGCTTCCTCGCCGAGTTCGGCCTGCTGGTGCTGCCGCTCCTGCTGCTCTGGCGCGAGGCCATGGCCACGCGCGAGGACGCCATCTCGCCCTTCATCGCGCCGCTGTCGCTGCTGCTGGCGATCAACATCTTCGACATGCTGCCCAACGCCACGCTGACGCCGCTCACATGGCTGCTGGCGGGGGCGCTCACCGGCTATGCCGAGACCCTGCGCAGTGCCCGGATGCGGCAGGGGCCCGCCCCCGGCAGGACGCCGGGCTGGCAATCCATCATGTAAGGGGCCGGTGGCCGTGATGACCTCTCCGACGCGTCCCCGCGTGCTTGCCATCGCCGAGGCAGCCAACCCGGAATGGGTGAGCGTGCCGCTGGTCGGCTGGTCGCTCGCCTCGGCCCTGCGCGAGGTTGCCGACGTGCACATCGTCACGCAGGTGCGCAACCGCGACGCCTTCCTGCGCGCAGGGCTCACCGAGGGCCGCGACTTCACCGCCATCGATTCCGAGGCCTTCGCCCGCCCGCTCTGGGCGCTGGCGGAACGGCTGCGCATGGGCGAAGGCAAGGGCTGGACCATGGTGCAGGCGATCAACGCCATCGCCTACCCGTGGTTCGAGCGCCTCGTCTGGCAGCGCTTCGGCCCCGGCATCCGCGCCGGCGACTGGGACGTGGTGCACCGGATCACGCCGCTGTCGCCGACGATCTCGTCCTCGCTGGCGGGGCATTGCGCCAAGGCGGGCGTGCCCTTCGTGCTGGGGCCGCTCAACGGCGGGGTACCGTGGCCGCAGGGCTTCGACGCCGAGCGCCGGCAGGAGAAGGAATGGCTGAGCTACCTGCGCTCGGGCTACAAGCTGCTGCCCGGGCGCGGCGCGACGCTGCGCCACGCGGCGGCGGTGCTCGTGGGCTCGCGCCACACCGAGGGCGAGATCCCCGCCCGCCACCGCCCGAAAACCATCTACCTGCCCGAGAACGGGATCGATCCGTCGCGGTTCAACCGGGTCGCGGCGCCCGCCCCCGGCGTGCTGCGCGCCTGCTTCGTCGGGCGGCTGGTGCCCTACAAGGGGCCGGACATGCTGCTCGACGCCGCCGCCCCGCTGCTGCGCGACGGGCGGCTCAGGCTCGAGATGATCGGCGACGGCCCGATGCGCGCGGATCTCGAGGCGCAGGCTGCAGACGCCGGCACGGCGGTGACCTTCCACGGCTGGAAAGCGCACCACGAGGTGCAGGACATCATGGCGCGCTGCCACCTTCTGTCCTTCCCGTCGATCCGCGAGTTCGGCGGCGGCGTGGTGCTCGAGGCGATGGCGCTGGGCGTGGTGCCGCTGGTGGTCGACTACGCCGGCCCCGGAGAGCTGGTGGTGCCCGGCACCGGCCTCAAGGTGCCCTGCGGCGGGCGCGAGGACATTGTCCGCGACATGGGCGCGGCGCTCACGGCACTTGCCGCCGATCCCTCCGGCCTGCCCGCCATGGCCGCGGCGGCGCGGGCACGGGTGCAGGACAAGTTCACGTGGCAACGCAAGGCCGCGCAGGTGGCCCAAGTCTACGACTGGCTGCGGCAGGACCCGTCAGGCCCGGCACCAAAGGTCTTCTGAGGCCCCGCGGCAGTTGACGATTGCGAAACACTTGCCGAATAACCTCCGCCCCGCCGCCTCCTTGCCTTCGTGTTGCCTCAGTTCGCCATATGCTCCCCGCAAGATGCGGCGACGGGGATCGGCGCGCACCAGTCAGACCGGAGAACCCGGGTAGCGGATCATGATGCAGGCCGAGGCCACCCAGACCGACCCATCCGCCCCTGCCGCGGGCCACGGCACACTGCCCTACCGCAGCGACATCGACGGGCTTCGCGCCGTCGCGGTGCTGGGCGTGCTGTTCTACCACTTCGGCGTGCCGGGCTTTGGCGGCGGCTTCGTCGGCGTCGACGTGTTCTTCGTCATCTCGGGCTTCCTGATCGGCGGCCTCCTCTGGCGCGAATACGATTGCACCGGGCGCATCCGACTGTCCCAGTTCTACATCCGCCGCTTCCGACGCCTTGCCCCCGCCTTCTTCACCATGGCCTTCGTCACCGCGGTCTTCGCCTGGGCGCTTCTGCTACCCTTCGAGTTCCGCGAGTTCGGCAAGCAGCTCATCGCCTCGACCGTCTATCTCTCGAACGCGCTGTTCTTCCGGCAGGCGGGCTATTTCGACACCGTGTCCGAAGAGAAGCCGCTCCTGCACACGTGGTCGCTGGCGGTCGAGGAACAGTTCTACATCTTCCTGCCGCTCTTCATCCTGCTCTTCGCGCGCAACCGGCGGGTGCTGCTGGTCGCGCTGGTCGCCTGCTGGGCCGCCTCGCTGGCGTCCTGCATCGCGCTGACGCCGCACCTGCAGACCGCGACCTTCTACCTCTTCCCCTTCCGCGCGTGGGAGCTGCTGAGCGGCGTGCTCCTTGCCATCTGGGGGTGCGAGACCGGGCGGCGCTGGCGCGGCTCGGAGTTCCTCAGCTACCTCGGCCTCGCGCTGGTGCTGGTCTCGGTTGTCGCCATGCCCGCGGGGCAGGCCTTCCCCGGCGCGCTGGCGCTGGTACCGGTGCTGGGCACCGTGCTGCTGCTCGCCAACGGTTGCGGCCGCAACCACGTGAACCGGCTGCTGTCGAGCCGCAGGGCGGTCTTCGTCGGCCGCATCTCGTATTCGCTCTACCTCTGGCACTGGCCGGTACTGACCCTGTCGCTCTACCTGCGCGGCGGCTATGCCAACCTTGCCGAGGCGATGGCGTGGATGGCGCTCTCGGCGCTGTTCGCCTGGCTGTCGTGGCGCTTTGTCGAGACCCCGGCGCGGCGGCTGCGGCTGCCCGGGCTCATGATCCTCGGCGGCACCGTGACGGCCTCCGCGGCGGCGCTGGCGCTGGGGTTCTGGCTCTACCGCACCGACGGCATGCCCGAGCGCTTCGGCCCCGACGTGCGCCCCCATATCGCCGCCTCGGCGGATTTCCTGCAGGACTGGAGCCGCTGCCACACCCCCGACGACGGCCCGCTCGAGGGGCTCGAGGTCTGCCCGATCGGCCCCGAGGGCCCGCCCCGGGTGCTGGTCTGGGGCGACAGCCACGTGCGCGCCTTCAAGGAGGGCATCGACCTTGCCGCGCACGAGGCGGGGGTTCCCGGCCTGCTGATCTGGCGGG
>Ga0208328_1000271_pt1 | contig 26159 bp, 22 predicted proteins | sample DeeseametaMP2633_FD_184170 | JGI IMG/M metagenome (GOLD analysis project Ga0208328, IMG submission 184170) | Marine microbial communities from the Deep Atlantic Ocean - MP2633 (SPAdes) | ecosystem: Environmental > Aquatic > Marine > Unclassified | place: Northeast of Antigua and Barbuda, North... | reverse complement strand
GCCCCCCCAACGGGATTCGAACCCGTGCTACCGCCGTGAAAGGGCGGGGTCCTCGGATGCCCGCCCGCTAGACGATGGCTCCCATCGTCCTCCACGCGGCTGCGCACCCCCAACGGGATTCGAACCCGTGCTACCGCCGTGAAAGGGCGGGGTCCTGGGCCGCTAGACGATGGGGGCCAGTGCGAGGGGACTCTACCGAGGACCTCTCCGGCGCGCGCAGTCGTGGACGAGTTGACCGGTATACCAACCCAAGGTAGTTTACCGGTACACACTTCGTCTCGCGTTCCGAGGAGGACCGCCGTGCTGCACGACACCGCCCTGCCCGTCCTGGCCCTGCCGGCCACCCGCGCGCACGTCCTGAGCGCACGACCCGACGCCCCCGTCGTCGCCGACCGGGAGCCCCGACTGGTCGGCCTGCGCGACGGCGTCGCCCAGATCCTGCGCCGCGTGGCAGGGTGGGTCGAGCCGCGCCCGGCCACCCGCTCGGGCATGATCGGCTGCCAGGTCCCCTGAGACGAGCGGCCGGACCTGACCCCCACCAGCCGACACGACCACCGAGGAGGGCACCGATGGGCAAGGTGACCCTCCAGTCGATCGCCGACGAGGTCGGCGTGAGCAGGATGACGGTCTCCAACGCCTTCTCCCGCCCCGAGAAGCTCTCCGCCGAGCTGCGCGAGCGGATCCTGGCCGTCGCCGACGAGCTCGGGTACGTCGGCCCCGACCCGGCCGCGCGCGCCCTGGCCCGCGGACGCACCGGCACCGTGGGGCTGCTGATCACCGGGCGGCTCAGCGAGCAGGCCTCGGACCCCGTGGGCACCGAGTTCCTCGTGGCCGTCGCCGACGCGCTCTCCGACCACGGGCTCGCCCTCACCCTCATCACCGCCGGGGTCGGCGGGGAGACCGTCCCGGCCCGCGACGTCCCCATGGACGGCGCGCTCGTCTACGTGTGCGAGCCGGAGTCGACCGACCTGGCCTGGCTGCGCAGACGGGACCTGCCCCTGGTGACCGTCGACCAGGAGGCCCTGCCCGGCCACCCGTCGATCAACGTCGACGACCGCGCGGGAGCCCGTGCCGCGGCCCAGCACCTCGTGGACCTCGGCCATCGGCGGGTCGGCCTGCTCAACCTCCACCCGATCCAGGGCGGGGCCCTCGACGAGACGCCCACCGACGCCCCGTGGAACCCGCCCGCCTCCGAGCGCGACGCCGGGTGGCGCGCGGCCCTGGCCGGGGCCGGCATCGACCCCGCGGTCGAGCTGGCCCCCTTCCGGCCCGTCACGGCGGCGTACGACGCGGCCCGCCGCCTGCTCGAGCGACCCGACCGCCCGACCGGCCTGCTGTGCTTCTCCGACGTCTACGCCGCCCAGGCGATGCGGGCGGCGGAGTCACTCGGCCTGCGCGTGCCGCAGGACGTCTCGGTCGTCGGCTTCGACGACTCCAGCCTCGCGACCGCCGTCCACCCCACCCTCACCACCGTCAGCCAGCCGGTCTCCGACAAGGGACGGCTGGCGGTCGCGGCGCTGCTGGACTCGATGGGGGCCACCGGCCCCGACCCGGCGCGCACGGTGCTGCCGACCTCGCTCGTCGTGCGGGAGAGCACCGCTCCACCCCCCTCTGATTCGTGAGCCTCCCGAGGCCTGCGGTAAGGTGTCCGCGCTCGGGCAGGTAGCTCAGTTGGTACGAGCGATCGCCTGAAAAGTGATAGGTCGGCGGTTCGACCCCGCCCCTGCCCACGAGCACCGCAGGGCTCTGACCTGCAGCGCGGCCCCCGTCGGTTCCCGGCGGGGGCCGTTCGCGTCCCACCCTCAGCGGGTCTCCGCGCGGAAGCGGATCGGGAAGGACAGCGCGCCGGTGTTGCCCGAGACCGGGAGCCACTCGCCCGGGCCGTCGGCGACGGCCTCGGGCATGGCGCGCGCCAGCATCGGCAGCGCGACGGCCATGTCCGTGCGGGCGACGAAGTGGCCGAGGCAGTGGTGCACGCCCTTGCCGAAGCCGAGGTGCGGCGCACGGTCACGGGCCGTGGTGATGTCCACGGCCGGCTCCGGCATCACCCGCGGGTCGGTGCCCGCGGCGTGGGAGAGCACCTGCAGGATCGACCCGGCCGGGAAGTGGACCCCCCGGAACTCCAGGTCGGTGGTGGCCTCCCGGGTCACCCACGTGACGGTCGGGTTCACCCGCATGACCTCCTCGACCGCCGCCGCGCCGAGCTCGGGGCGCTCGGCGAGCAGCCGCCACTGGTCGGGGTGGCGCAGCAGCGTCTGCACGGCCAGGCCGATCTGGTTGCGGGTGGTCTCCATGCCCGCGAAGGCCAGGAAGACCAGCCCCACGACCAGCTCGTCGCGAGTCAGCCGGCCGTCGGCGGCGTGCGCCTGCACCAACGTGCTGACCAGGTCCTCGCGGGGGTGGGCGACCCGGTCCTCGACCGCGGCTTCGACGTACCCCGTCAGGCCCTCGAGGGCGGCCTCGATCAGCGGCAGGTCCTGGGCCACGGCGATGCCGAACGAGCGGCCGAGGTCGTCGGCCCAGTGCGCGACCTGCTCCCACTCCCGCTCGGGGAGGCCGAGGAGGAGGCAGAGGATGCGCGCGGAGTACGGCTCGGCGAACTCCGCGATCAGCTCGACCTCGCCCCGGTCGGCGAAGCCGGCGACGAGATCCTCGGCGATCTCGACGAAGCGCGGCTGCATGGCCAGGATGCTCTGCCGCTTGAACGCGGGCATCAGCAGACGGCGCAGGCGCGCGTGGTCGTCCCCGTCCAGGCTCAGCAGCACCCGCTGCCACCACGCGAGGAACGGCCCCTCGGTGACGCCGTTCTGCTCCGGCCACCGCGCGTTGCCCTGCCGGAACCGGCGGTCGGTCAGCAGCTCGTTGGCCTCGTCGTAGCGCAGCACGGCGAAGCCGTACGACGTCCGCACCAGCCAGTCCGCCTCGCGCGCCGCGTGCACCTGCTGCGACGTGGTGTCGAACGCCGGGTCCGCGAGGTCCAGGAACGTCCCACCCATGCCTGCCGTCACACCCCCATCCTCACACCCCGAGGGCGTCAGGGATCGGGCCGAACCGGCGCAACCTTCCGGAAGGACGCGCCGGCTCGGCGGGAGGGGGCGGTCAGGGAGTGGGGGTGGGGGTGTCGAGGCGGACGAGGAGACGGGACCAGCCGCGGACGGTGGAGGTGTGGGCGCGGACGCTGCGGTCACGGTCGACGCTCCATGTGGGGAAGCGGGCGAGCAGCTCCTCCAGGGCGACGCGGGACTCCAGGCGAGCCAGCGAGGCGCCGAGGCAGAAGTGCACGCCGTACCCGAAGGAGACGTGGTGGCGCGGCTCGCGGTGGAGGTCGAAGACGTCGGCGTCGGGCCCGTACTGCCGCTCGTCGCGGCCGGCCGAGGACGTCAGCAGCAGCACGACCGAGCGGGCCGGGATGGTGACGCCGTGCAGCGTGACGTCCTCGGTGGTGAAGCGGGCCTGGACCGGCGAGGGCCCCTCGAAGCGCAGCACCTCCTCGACCGCCCGCGGGATCAGCGACGGGTCCGCGACCAGGTCGGCGCGCTGGTCGGGGTGCTCGTCGAGCAGCAGCGCCGCCCACCCGAGCAGCCGGCCGACGGTCTCGGTGCCGGCCATCACCAGCAGCATCGCGAAGTCGACGGTCTCGCGGCGGGTGAGCCCGGTCTGCGTGAGCGCGGAGAGCAGGTCGTCGCCGGGCTGCTCGGCCAGGTGCCGCAGCCGCCGGTCGAGGTAGCCGCCGAGCTCGCCCATCGCGGTCAGGGCGACGTCGTTGACGAAGCCGTGCTCCTCGTCGAGGTGGAAGCACTCGTCGATGAGCAGCCGGACCCGCTCACGGTCCTCGCCGGGGACCCCGAGCAGCCGGGAGATCACCCGGGACGGGACCTGTGCGGCGTACTCCTGCACCAGGTCGACCTCCGCCGAGGCATCGATCGCGTCGAGCAGCTCGCGGCAGACGCTCCGGACGTCCTCCTCCAGCGCAGCGGTACGACGCAGGGTGAACGCCCGCGAGACCAGGCGGCGCAGCCGGGTGTGACCGGGCGGGTCGTTGAGGATCATCATCGCGCTGTCGACCGGGTCGGGGCTCATCAGCTCCAGGACGTTGCCGTGCGCGGAGCTGAACCGGGTCGTGTCCTTCAGAGCCTCGGCCACGTCCTCGTAGCGCGACAGCGCCCAGAACCCCCGTCGCTCGTTCCGGTACACCGGCTGCTGGTCGCGCATCGCCCGCCACACCTCGTAGGGCGCCTCGTCGAGGACCGGGTCCAGCGGGTCGTACTCGACCTCGGGGTGGGAGCGGGGGGTCACGGCAGCGTGCGGCACCTGCCCAGGATCGCGGCCCGCCACCAACGGGTCAACAGTGTTGACACCTCCGCGGGGCCCCGTGCCCCCTAGCCTGGCGCGGTGCCGACCCTGAGCGTCGCGCCCCTGCTGGTCGACCTGGTCGACGCAGCGGCCGCGGCCCGTGACATCGATGACTTCAGCCTCGACGTCGGCGGCGGGTTCAACCTCGCCGTGAAGCTGATGATCGGCCTGCTCCTGCTCGGCATCGCGCTCGACGTGCGGCTCGAGGACCTGCGCGCGGCGCTGCGGCACCCACGGGTCTTCGCGGCGGTCACGGCCGCCCAGTTCGTGATCGTCCCGCTGCTCACCCTGGGCCTGGTCGCCGCCTTCGACCTGCCCCCGTCGGTCGCGCTCGGGATGCTGCTCGTGGTCTCGGGCCCGGCGGGCAGCATGTCCAACCTGTTGACGCACCGCGCCCGCGGCGACGTGGCCCTCTCGGTCTCGCTCACGACGGTCTCCAGCTCGATGGCCGCGGTCGTGACCCCGCTGGCGCTGGCCTTCTGGGCCGGCCTCTCGCCCCAGGCCAGCCAGGTGCTCGACGCGGTCGACCTCAGCCCGGTCGAGGTGCTCGGCGAGGTGCTGCTGCTGATCGTCACGCCCTTCGCGCTGGGCATCCTGCTGGCGCGGACCCGTCCCGCCCTGGCCGCCCGCATCCGCCCGGCGGTCGAGCCGACGGTGCTGGTGATGCTGCTGCTGATCGTGGTCGGCGGGCTCGCCTCCAACCTGCGGGTGGGTGCGCCGTACCTGCTCGACGTCGGGCCCGCCGTTGTGGCCCAGAACGCCCTCTCCCTGCTGGTCGGCGCGGCCGTCGCGCTGGCCTGCCGGGTCCCGGCGCGGGCGCGGCGCGCGATCACGCTGGAGACCGGCGTGCGCAACACCGCGCTCGCGCTGGTGCTCGCCCTCGCGTTCTTCCCCGAGTACGGCGGCGTGGCGCTGGTCTGCGGACTCTGGGGCGTCTGGGACGTGGCCACCGGGTTCGCGCTGGCCGCGTGGTGGCGAAGGCGCCCGGCCGAGGCGACCTAGGGTGGAGGGCATGGACCTCGGCGCGTTCTCGATCAGCCTGCCCGTCTCCGACCTGGCCCGTTCGCGCGAGTTCTACGCGACGCTCGGGTTCAGGCCCACCGGCGGGTCCGAGGACGACGGCTACCTGATCCTGGCCAACGGCACCACGATCATCGGCATCTTCGCCTTCGACGGCATGGACTTCGACGCGCCCATGCTGACCTTCAACCCGGGCCTGACCCAGGACATGGGGACCAGCACGGACTTCACCGACGTCCGAGAGGTCGCCCGCGCACTCACCGAGGCAGGCGTCGAGCCGGCGGCCGCACCCGAGCCCGGCACCGGCCCCGCCCACCTCGTGGTGCTCGACCCCGACGGGCACCGCATCCTCGTCGACCAGTTCGTCGATGCGCCCGGCAGCGGGTCCTGACCGTCGTACGTCCTCGACCGGCCGTGGACCCACCGCCGGTCAGCGGTGAGTGATCAACCGACCCGACCCGCCGAACGGTTCAGGACTCACCGCTCCCGGGCGCGCAGCCGTCGCAGCAGGAGCACTGGCGCCACGGTGAGGGCGACGAGGAGCACGGTGGCCAGCAGCACCAGCACCGAGACGGCACTGACGTAGCCGAGGTCGCCGTAGAGGAACCCCTGGCGGTAGAGCAGCACGGGCAGCGTGGTCGTCGCCTCGCGCGGACCGCCGTCGGTGAGCACCAGGATCGGCACGAAGACCGCCGTCGCGACCAGCACGGTGTCGCGCAGGACCAGGAACCCGATGACCGGGGCGAGCAGCGGGAGCGTCACCCTCCGCAGGACGTACGCCGACGAGGCCCCCTCCATCGCCGCGGCCTCCATCACCGCGCGGGGCAGGGCCGCGCGGGCCGCGAGCAGCACCACGAACGACTCCCCCAGCTGCAGCGCGACCATCGCCGCGACGCCGAGCCGCGTCGGACCGGGCTCGGTGAGCAGCCCGGTGCCGGGGCCCAGCGCCAGCGCGACCGGCCCGTTGACCGGGTTCAGCAGCCACAGCCACAGCAGCGCCCATGCGGACTCGGGTACGACGGTGGGCGCGACGGCCGCGACCCGACCCCAGCCGCGGGCGACCCGGCCGGTCAGCCGCGAGCGTCGGCCGGGCGGCGGGCCGGCCAGCAGCAGGGCCAGGGGCAGGACGAGCAGCAGCCTGGTCGGGACGACCAGCGCCACCAGCAGCCCGGTGGCCCGCAGCGCGCGGTGCAGGGCGTCGTCGTCGAAGGCCTCGCGCACCTGGTCGAGGCCGACGAAGCGGGGCCGGTCGATCCCGTGGAACTCGGTCAGCCCCAGGGCCGCTCCCGCGAGCAGCGGCAGGCCGACCACGAGCACCAGCCCGACGACGTACGGCACCCCGAGCCGGCCGTAGCCGGGCTCGCCGGCCCTGCGCCGCGACGCGGCCGAGGCGTCCGCGCGGGGCTCGGGTGGCCCGGGGGCCTCCTCGGTCTCGGGGGCAGCAGCAGTCATCGGGCCAGCCGCCGCCCGTCGCGGTCGAAGGCGTGCAGGTGCGCGGGGCACCACCCCAGGCGCACGTCGTCCCCCACCCGGGGTCGCTCGCCCCAGGGCAGCCGGAGCACGACCGGCCCGCGCTCGGTGGTGGTGTGCACGACCGCCTCGGTGCCGGCGTGCTCGACCCGCGCGACCCGGGCGTCCAGGTCGTCCCCGAGCCGGACGTGCTCGGGGCGGATGCCGACGTGGCCGTCGTCGCGGGAGAGCAGGTTCATCGGCAGCGGCCCGACGAAGCGGGCGACGAAGGTGTCCGCGGGCGTGGCGTAGACCTCCTCGGGCGTGCCCACCTGGACGATGCGCCCCTCGCGGAGCACGGCCACCCGGTCACCCATCGACAGCGCCTCGTGCGGGTCGTGGGTCACCAGCACGACCGGCGCCCCGTCACGGGAGCGCAGCACCTGCACCTGGGAGCGGGCCTCCTCGCGCAGCACCGGGTCGAGGTGGGAGAGCGGCTCGTCGAGGAGGTAGGCCGAGGGGCGGCGCAGCGCGGCCCGGGCCAGTGCCACCCGCTGCTGCTCCCCGCCGGAGAGCCGGGTCACCCGCCGCCCCAGCAGGTCGGCGATCCCGAAGTCGGCGGCGACCTCCGTGACGCGGGCGCGGACGTGCCGGCGGCGTGCCCCGCGGGCCAGCTCGCCGAAGCCGATGTTGGCGGCGACGTCGAGGTGCGGGAGCAGCGCGAGGTCGGCGAAGACCATCGCGAGGTCGCGCTGCCCGGGCGCGAGGTCGGTGATGTCGTCGCCGTCGAGCAGCACCCGGCCGGTGTCGACGGGCTCGAGGCCGGCCGCGGCCCGCAGCATCGTGGTCTTCCCGCTGCCGCTGGGCCCGACCACGACGAGCAGCTCGCCGGGTCGGGCGTCGAGGGACAGGGCGTGCAGCACCCGGCGACGGCCGTGGGAGACCTCGACGGCGCGCAGCTCGAGCGTGGGTGGCCCGGAGGAGGGGGCGGGAGCGGACACGGGAGCGGCTCAGTCCTCCTCGAACAGGGGGCGGGTGCGCTCGTCGAGCTCGTCGATCAGCTCGTCGATCTGCCTCGTGGTGGTGGCGTCGTACCAGATCCGCGTGAGGTACTCCTCCGCGAGGTCCTCGACCTGCGGCCACCCGGCCAGCACGGGCGTGGCGCGCATGCCCTCGATGGCCTCCAGGAACACCTCGGAGTGCGCGGGCTCGACGGTGTCGTTGAGGAACGCACCGGACTCGGCGACCGAGATGAGCGAGGGCACCGTCCGGCCGCCGAGCGCGGCGATCGACTGACCCTGCGGGCCGACGGCGAAGGCGATGAAGTCGGCGGCGGCGCTGGCGTCCTCGGCCTGGCTGGAGAGGCAGTAGGCGTCGGAGTGCAGGATCGTGGCCGGCTCGCCGAGGGCGGGCAGCGGGGCCACGTCGAAGTCGAGGGTCGGCGCCTCGCGGTAGAGCGGCACGCTCTTGCGGCTGGAGAGGATCATCGCCAGCTCCCCGTCCATGAAGCGGGTGTCGGCGTCCTTGGCCGCCAGCTCCTCCTCGGTCGGCATCAGCCCACTGGTCTGCAGCGAGGCCAGCAGCCCGACGACCTGCCGGGTGTCCTTGTCGTCGAGGGTCAGCCGGGTGGGCTCCTCGGGGTCGTCGGTGATCTCCGCGCCGTCGGACCACGCGAACGGCGCGACCCGGATCACCGACGGCTCGACGTAGACGCCGTCGACGTCCTCGCTGGCCAGCGCCTGGGCGGCGGCCACGAAGTTCTGGAACTCCCAGCCGTCGACCGGCAGGTCGATGCCGGCCCGCGCGAACAGCGCGGTGTTGACGTAGACCACGAGCGAGGAGACGTTCTGCGGCATGCACTGCAGCGCGCCGTCGAGGGTGAAGGCGTCGACCGGCGGCTCGTAGTAGTCGACGAGGTCGATGTCGCGGCGCTCGAGCAGGCCCGCCACGGGCGTGAGCGCACCGCGCCGCACGAAGGGGGCGTACTCGCGGTAGTTGAGCAGGAACACCTCGGGGGCGTCACCGGCCGCGAACGAGGTCTGCAGCAGCGCGAGGTGGTCACCCTTGCTCGGCACCGCGACGATGTCGACGGTCGTGGCCGGGTCGGTGTCGTTGTACGCCGTCGCGATCGCCTCGTAGACCGCCGTCTCCTCGGGGTCGCCCGCCACCTGGAAGGTCAGCGAGGCGGCGGGGGCGTCACCGGAGCCCTCCCGCGGACCGGCCTCCTCGGAGCTGCAGCCGGCCAGCGCCAGCGGCACGAGCAGCCCGAGGGCGGCCAGCCGGACCGGTGCGGGGCGCCGGGACGCGAGGGATCGCGGGCGGGTGGTCACCGTTCCTCCGAGGTGGTGAGCGCGAAGATGCGGCGTTGGGCGAGCAGGAAGACCAGCAGCGGCGGGATCGTCACGACGAGCGCGGCGCTGAGGAAGACGGGGTAGAGCGTGGGCTCGAGACCGGCCAGGGTGCGCACGCCCAGGGCGGCGGTCTTCCGCTCCGGGTCGGTGAGCAGCAGGGTCGGCTCCATGACGTTGCCCCAGTGGGCGGCGAAGGCGAGCGCGGCCACCGCGAAGGTCGCGCCCGGGACCTGCGGCATCGCCACCCGCCACCAGGTCGCGACCGGCCCGAGCGACTCGCTGCGCGCGGCGTCGAGGGTGCTCACCGGCACCCGCCGGTAGGCCAGCGCGTAGAGCAGCACCAGCAGCGGGCTGGTCGCGGCGAGCGCGGTGAAGGTGACCGTGAGCGTCTCACCGCCCAGCCCCAGCCAGCGCAGCAGCACCACCCGGGGCACCCACAGGCACACCGGCGGTACCAGCGCGAGGAGCACCGTGACCCACAGCAGCCACCGCGCGGAGCGGCCGCGGCCGGCGCCGATCGCGAAGCCGGCCGAGGAGGCCAGCAGCACCGTGACCGGCACGGCCACGGCCGTCACCAGCGCGGTGTTGGCCAGCTGTCGCCACAGCGGGGTCATCGCCAGCGCCGCGTCGAGGCCCGCGCGGCCCGGCTCGTCGGGCAGCAGGTCCCGCGCCGTCTGCGGAGGCGACTGTCCGGGGGCGTCCAGGGCGCCCAGCACCAGCAGGACCAGCGGCAGCACGAGCGGCGTGAGCAGCGCCAGGACGGCCAGCACGCGCGCCGTCGTGCGCCACCGGCTGCGCCGTGCCATCGGCCAGGTCATGGGCGGACCCTAGGCTCTGGGGCATGCTCGCGCCGACCGGCCCCCACACCCCGCTGCTGCGCGCCCTTGCCGCGGGCCTCGCCCTGGGCGGCGCGCTGACGGCGTGCGGCGGGGCGGCCGACGACAGCGAGGGCGCCGGGTCCCCCGGGGGTACGACGGCGGCCGGCTGCACGGTCGAGGCCGGCGTACCCGCCCCGGAGGAGCTGACCGCGCGCCTGGACCTGGGCAGCTCGGTCACGTGGTCGGTCGCCTCGGGCCGCACGGGGTCGGTCAACGCCTCGGGCGTGGCCACCGACTCCTCGACCGCCGACCTGCTGCCGACCGTGCGGGCCGCTGCGGACGCCGGCGGCTGGGACGTCTTCAGCCTCGACGACGAGGGCTTCGAGGCCGAGCTGCTCGCCCGCGACGAGGCGGGCGAGCTGCTCGGGGTGAACCTGCGCGACGGGGCGTGCCCGGGCCAGGTGCTGGTCGCGGTGTCGGTCACCGACTACGCGAGCCTGTCCTGACCCCGGGCGCACCGGTCCCGGGCTCCAGGACCCCACGTCCCCGGACCTGACCCCGGACCCGGCTACTTGGCGGTGCCGAGGACGAAGTCGTCGACGCGGATGCCGTCCCAGCCCGAGGTGCTGCTGCAGATCGGGCCACCGAGGTTGGAGCAGATCTCGTCGGCGGTGAAGTGGAACCGGACGAGGACCTCACCCCCGCCCGCGGCGATGGGCGCCGTGTACTTCGACCAGCCGGGCGCGTCGGGGTTGCCGCCGGAGTAGGAGCCCAGCAGCTGCCACGAGTCGCCCCCGTCCTGGCTGATCTCGAGGGTCGCGATGTCGTAGCCGCCCTCGGTGTCCAGGCGCATCCACCACTGCAGCAGGCCCTTGCCCTTGGGCATGTCGACGGCCGGCGAGGTCAGCGTGGCGTCGGCCAGGTCGGTGTACCCCAGCGGTCCCGCAGCGGCCCAGGCGGAGCCGCCCGCGTCCTCCGCGGTGCCCTTGCCGTGGCCCGGCGAGCCCTGGGCCCAGCGGCCCGGGAAGCCCGAGGCGGTCCAGCCCTGGGCGCCGTCCTCGAAGTCGAAGGACTCCACGACCTCGTCGAGCTTCGGGGCGTTGGAGCCGCCGCCACCGGTGTTGACGACCGGGACCTTGACCTTCTGGCTGAACTTGTAGGTCCACACACCGCGACCGAAGAGCGCGAGCACGGCCAGGTTGGGGTTGTCGGGCTTGAGCTGGATGCTCGAGACCGGCGCCGGGGGCATGCCCTTGAGCCGCGCGAAGCGGGGCTTGGACTCCAGCTTCCCGTTCGGGCCGGAGGCGAAGGCGCCGACGTCGGTGCCGACCAGCAGCTGGTTCTTGCGCACGGTCACCGCGGTCGCCGGGCTGTCGGGCAGGTTCCCGGTGATGTCCTTGAAGGACTTGCCGCCGTTGGTCGAGCGGAAGAGGTGACCCTTGCCGATCGCCTTGTTGGTGTCTCCGGCAGCACCCGGCGGCATCCAGCGACGGGTGTAGCCGCCGACGGTCACGTAGATCGTCTTGGACCGGTCGGGGTCGATGGCGATCGAGGTGATGTAGCGGTTGGGCAGGCCCTTGGCCTTCGCCACGTGCCACCCGTTGGACGTGCCGGCCTTCGGCCGCTTGTCGCCGCCGACGTTGGTGGCCAGGCCGTTCTGGAAGACCGGCCCGCTGTCGACGAGCTTGTTGAGCGTGTCGCACTGGCCGCAGAAGCCGACGTACGTCGCGTCCCCACGGGTCGTGATCGCCGTCATCGAGTTGTCGGGGTCGGTCGCCGACGACGAGGCGGCCGCGTCGCCCGGGGCGGTGCGGGTGCCGAGGTCGAAGACCTTGACCCAGGTGCTGGTGGACTCGTCCGCGTCCGCGGCGTCGGTGAAGCCCGAGGTGGTGCTGGGCCCGATGAGCGTCTCCACCACCTCACGACCGGCCGTCACCAGGTGCTGGGCGTTGGTCGGGTCCATCGCGAAGGGGTTGGCGAACCGTGCCGCGGTCAGCCCCGGGTCGATGCTCGACCAGCTCGAGCCGCCGTCGGTGGTCACCGAGATCGCGGCGTTGGTGTACTCCTCGTAGGAGATGTTGGAGTCGTAGGGGTCCACGGCGGTGAAGAAGCCGTCGCCGCCGTAGGTCTCGTACTGCTTGCGGGTCTTGCCGTCGATCTTCAGGTTGCCGTTGTCCTGCAGACCGGCCCACACGGTGCCGTCGTTGGCCATCGCGGCCCAGTAGGGCAGCAGCGTCTGGAAGCCCTTCTGGTCACCGCGGCCCCAGTTGGCGTTGTCCAGCTCCTCGTCGCTGTCCTCCTCGAAGCGGTAGCGGTAGGCACCGCCGTCGTTGCCGACGACGAGCTGCACGCCGTTGTCCGCCTCCGGGTCGAGGATCCAGATCCCGTCCTGCTGGTCGGGGTGCGTGGTGGAGTTGTCGTCGGTGGGGTCGCGGTCGGTGGGGCAGGCCGGGAGCCCGACGTTGAGCAGCAGGCACGAGTCGCCGCCGAAGTACTTGCCGATGACCCCGAAGTGCACCGGGGTGGTGCCGTCGAGGGGCTGACCGAGCTGCGGCAGGTCGTTGGACCACAGCTCCTCGAGCCCGAAGGCCAGCCGCGTCGGGACGCCCGAGGCGGTCGCACGCGAGGGGTCGGGCTGGACCCAGAGGTTGTACCAGCCCTGGACGCCGGGCTGGTAGCCCGTCGCCGTACCGGTGCCGATCAGCGCCGAGCCGGTGGTCGGGTCGGCCGCCAGCGTCGTGCCGGTGGCCATCACGGTCCAGGACTGGCCGAAGTCGTCGGAGACGTAGATGCCGTTGAGCACCGTGCTGCCCAGCGGGGAGGAGAAGCCCTCCGGCGCGTCGATGCCGAGCAGACCGCCGTTGTTGAGCAGGTTGGCGTCCTGGACGATCGCGTAGAGGAAGTCGTGGTCCTGCTCGGGACCGACCGCGTGGCCGAGTTCGGTGCGACCGATGGCGTCCTGGGCGGCGAAGCCGGTGGTCTCGAGCTTCTCGAAGGAGCCGGGCTTGCCGTTGCCGCTGCGGTAGATGCCGTTGTTGGGCGACTGGACCGAGCCGTCGGGGTTGGTGCGCTGCCCGCCGCGCCAGCCGACCGAGGCCACGACCGTGCCCGCCTCGGTCTCGGTGTTGACGCCGCCCGGCTCGACCACGACGACGTCGGTGACGACGCTGGCCAGGGCGCACTGCGGCTTCTTGCTCATGTTGGTGACACCGGCGCAGGGGCCGGTCGGGAGCTTGGCGTTCTTGTAGGAGCGGCCGGCGTTCGTGGAGACGAACAGGCCGTACTGGGTGGCCGCGTAGACCTTCTTCGGAGACCTCGGGTCGACGGCGATCGCGAAGCCGAGCGCGCCTGCCGGCACGCCCTTGCTGCGCTTCCACGACTTGCCGAGGTTGCCGGACCAGTAGGCGCCCAGGCCGGTGTAGGCCGAGGAGCCGAAGGTCGGCTCACCGGTCAGTGCCAGCAGGGTGCCGCCCTTGGCCTTGGTCCAGCCGACTGCGCCGGTGACCGTCGTCGGCAGGTTGCCCGTGGCGTCCTTCCAGGAGGCCGCCAGGTTGTCCGAGCGCCAGATGCCGCCGCTGCCGACGGCCGCGAAGAGCCGGCGGCCCTTCGGGTCCCAGGCGTAGTCGTCGATGCGGCCCATGTTGTCCTCGAGGCCGAGGCCGTTGACCTGGGGGTAGTTCTCGTCGTCGACGACGAGGGGACCCTTGCCGTAGGCCTTCGCCTTGCCCGCGGTGCCGGGGACCGACGCACGGCTCAGCGTCGCCGACTGGCGGGCGGCCGCGGTGGCGGCGCCGTCGTCGTAGGCGCCGAAGGGCGCCAGACGGGAGATGGCGCGGGTGTCGAAGAGCGCGTTGAGCTCCTTGAGCGACTCGGGTCGCTTGCTCACCACGCAGAGGCTGTCCCAGTCGTCGGGGTCGGTGCCCTGGAGCATCGGGAGCTCGCGCATGGCCTCGCGGACAAGCTCGGCCTCACGCGACTCCTCGCCGGCCTCGCCGTCCTCTCGCAGCTCCTCGAAGTCCTCCTCGGTGCGCATCTCGGCCCGCACCTCGCGCAGCGCGTCGTGGACCGGCTGGAACCCGGGGGCGCACTCTCCGACTGGGGCGGCGGCGGTGCGGGTCTCCGAGGCCCGCAGCTGCATCACCGCCAGCACGCCTGCGAGGACCAGCGCGAACGCTGTGACGACTGCCAACCACCGGTGCCGAAGGGCCACGGACTCACTCCTGAACTTGTGCCGGATGAACTGCCGGAAACCTGTGACTGCCTGCGCGGGTCTCGCGAGACGGCACGGGACGGGGGTGGCCGGTCGGCGACCCCCGGGCGTGACGAGGACGTCCGGACCATGAAACGACCGACCCCCGCTCCGCGTCACGGTATTGGCCGAAGAACCCCCTCGGGACCCGCCTGCATGAAGGAGTCGTGAAGACCCCTACAGCGGTCCACTGCCGCGCCGATCCGTGCAGCGTGCAACGCATCGGCAGCGGGGAGGGTGGCCCGGTGGAGGCAGGGTCGGCCGGGCCCCGCCACGAGGACGCCGTCCGGGCGGCCGAGGCCCTGGCGCAGAGCAACCTGCGCCTGGAGGAGAGCAACCAGAGCCTCAGCGACCTGTTGGGCCTGGTGGGGCACGACCTGCGCAACCCGCTCACCGTCTCCCTGGGCTTCCTCGGCATGACCGAGCTCGAGCTGGACGACCTGGAGCAGACCGGGGTCGACGTCAGCGGCGCCCGGGCCATGCTCGGGCGGGCCACGGAGGCGGCCCACCGGGTGGAGAGCATGCTGGCCAGCGTGCTCGAGATGAGCCGCATCGACTACGCCACGCTGCGCGGGCGCGGCGAGCTGCTCGACGTCGCCGAGACCGTGCGGCGGGCCGTCACCGACCTCACGATCTCCTCCGCGGTCGAGATCGGCGACCTCGACGGGCTGCGCGCCGTCGCCGACGCCTCGCACCTGCGTCAGGTGCTCGGCAACCTGCTCAGCAACGCCGACAAGTACGGCGCCGCTCCGATCACCATCACCGGCACGACCGTCGGCTCGACGACCCGGGTGGTGGTCGCGGACGCCGGGGCGGGCGTCCCGCCCGACTTCCTCCCCCGACTCTTCGAGCGCTTCAGCCGGGCCGAACGGGAGTCCGAGCCGGGCACCGGCCTGGGCCTGCACCTGGCGCGGCGGCTGTGCCGGATCATGGGCGGCGACCTCGGCTACCTCCCGCCCGAGGGCGACCAGGGCCCGCGCTTCGTGGTCAGCCTGGCCGCGGGCTGAACCGTCCCCCCGTCCCGGTCCCGAACCGTTCCAGGCAGGCCAGCGCGACGGCGACCTCGGTACGCCGCTGCGAGAGAGGGTGACCGAGCAGCTCCTCGGCGCGGGCCACGCGGTAGCGCACGGTGTTCTTGTGCACGAAGAGCTCGGCCGCGGCCAGCTCGACCGAGGCCCCGTGCGCCAGGAACGCGGCCACCGTCTCCCGCAGCCGGTCCAGCGAGGGGTCCGGGTCGGCCAGCCCACCCAGCTCACGCTCCACGAGCCGGCGGGCCCCCGCCTCGTTGCCGGCCACCAGCGCGGCCAGCTCCACGTCGGCGTACGCCGTGCACCGCGCATCGGAGGCGACGCCCAGCGCGTGACGCTGTGCGTCGACGGCCTCCCGGTGGGAGTGCCGCAGCCCCGCGACCCCGGCGCCCGGGCAGCCGACCGCGATCCGCCAGGCCGCGCCTGCCGGCGACCCGTCGTCCTCGCCGCGGCCCTGCAGGAGCTCGGTCACGGCGGCGCGCACCGCTGTGGCACCGATCGGTTGGCGCGAGGTCAGCCAGGCCCACACCTCGGCCCGCCCGGCCGGGATGCTCAGGACGCTCGCCGCGAGGTCGGCGCCGAGCCCGTTGACGACCACCGAGAGTCGGGTGAGGACGTCCGGCGCGGCAGCCTCGCCGTCCTCCCAGAGCACGACGGCGGTGTGCTGGTCGCGAACGGGGTGACCCAGGGCGGTGGTGGCCTCGGTGAGGCTCACCTGCTCGCCCCGCAGGATCGCGTGGACGACCTCGCTGCGGCGCGCGATCGTCCCCTGCAAGGTGGCCTCCCGCTCCGCGGAGAACACACCGATCAGCTGCTCGACGGCGCCGTTGATCCACGCCCCGCCGTGGCTCCACAGGTAGACCAGCAGGTCGGTGCGGTCCAGGCCCTCGGTGTCGGCGGTGCGCACCACCTCGGTGAAGTACTCCCACACCGCCGACGACGCGCTCCGGTAGACCTGCAGCAGCACGCCGAGGTCGAGCTGGCGTCGGGCCAGGGAGAGCGCGAGGTCGACCGCCTGTGGAGGGAGCAGCACCTCCTGCGCCGGGCGCTCCAGCAGGCTGAGGAAGATCTGGAACTGCGCGCGGGTGCTGGCGTGCAGGTCGAGCACCAGCGCCGGGTCCCGGGCGATCTCGGGGATCGCCGCCATGATCGTGTCGTCCACGCGGGTCACGAAGGCGTCGAGCTCGCTGCGGCGTGCGGTCCGGGCGGCATAGGCCTGGACCCACGCCACGATCTGTTCCTGCGCCTGCGCGTCCGACCCCGCGCCCGACCCCGCGTCCGACCCCGCGTCCGCCTCCTGCGCCACGGCCCACACCCTCCACGCTCGACTGTGCTGAGGTCCAAAGACTGCCCCGAAGTCTGGCGGTGCGCGCCAAGATCCGGAAGAGGGACTGTGCTGGACTCTCAACCACGTCCCGAGATGTGGTCGCGATCACACCTCCCCCCGATCCGCCGGAGGTCCCCGTGGCCCAGCAACCCTCCACCCCCGCGACCTACGACTACATCGTGGTCGGGGCCGGCAGCGCCGGCGCCGTCGTCGCCTCCCGGCTCAGCGAGGACCCCACCACCTCGGTGCTGCTGCTCGAGGCGGGTCCGGAGGCCGAGGCGCTCGAGATCTCGATGCCCGCCGCCTTCCCGAACCTGTTCAAGACCCGCTGGGACTGGGACTACACCACGACCCCCCAGCCCGGCCTGGGCGGGCAGCGCGCCTACTGGCCGCGCATGAAGGCGCTCGGCGGCTGCTCGTCGATGAACGCGATGATGTACGTCCGCGGCGCCCGGGCCGACTTCGACGGCTGGCAGCGCGACTTCGGCGCGGTCGGCTGGTCCTACGCCGACGTGCTGCCCTACTTCGTCCGCGGCGAGGCCAACTCCCGCGGCGCCGACGCCTTTCACCGCGCGGACGGCCCGTTGCACGTCGAGGACCGCCGCTACACCCACGAGACCACCCGGGCCTGGCTGGAGGCCGCCCGGATGTCGGGACTGGCGGCCAACGACGACTTCAACGGCGAGACGCAGATGGGAGCCGGGGAGTACCAGGTCACCTGCCACCGCGGCCGGCGCTGGTCGACCGCGGAGGCCTACCTCGGCGCCGAGGTGCGCCGCCGCCCCAACCTGACGGTCAGGACCGGGGCGCTGGCCACCCGCGTGCTCCTGGACGGGACCCGCGCGGTCGGCGTGGCGCACCTGGTCGCCGGCGAGGTGCGGTCGGCGTGGGCCGACGCGGAGGTGGTGCTCAGCGGCGGTGCGATCAACACCCCGCAGCTGATGATGCTCTCCGGCATCGGTCCGGCCGACCACCTGCGCGCCCACGGCCTCGACGTCGTCCTGGACGCCCCGAGCGTCGGCGGCAACCTCCACGACCACGTGGTCGCCCCCCTGGTGTGGTCGACCACCGCCAAGGACCTCGCGGTGGACCACGTGAACCCCGCGCGGCTCGTGCAGTGGCAGGCGACGGGTCGCGGACCGCTCAGCTCCAACGTCGGTGAGACCGGTGCCTTCGTCACCACCCGCGGGGGCCTCGAGGGTCCCGACATCCAGTTCATCGCGGCTCCCACCGGCTTCTACGACAACGGCATGCACGAGGCCACCGTCCGCTCGCTGACCGCCGGGGTGGTCCTGGTCGACGTCGCCAGCCGCGGCCGGCTGTCGTTGCGCGGCAGCGATCCGCGCTGGAAGCCGGAGATGGACCCGGCCTACTACGCCGACCCCACCGACCGCGCCGCGATGCTGGCCGGTGTCCGGCAGGCCGTCGACATCGCCCGGCAGGGGCCGTTGGCCTCGATCCTCACCGGCGCCCGCCTGCACCACGGCGAGGACGAGGCATCGCTGCAGGAGTTCGTCTCTCGGTGGTCCCAGACGCTCTACCACCCGGTCGGCACCTGCGCCATGGGCACCCACGACGACGCCGTCGTCGACCCGGAGCTGAAGGTGCGCGGCATCGAGGGCCTGCGCGTCGCGGACGCCTCGGTCATGCCCCGCATCACCCGCGGCAACACCAACGCCCCGACCATCATGATCGGGGAGAAGGCCGCCGACCTGCTGCGCGGTGCCTCGCTGCCCGCCGCCGCCGTGCCCGCGCCCCGCACCACCACCCGCACCCAGGAGATGAGCCGATGACCACCGTCCAGGACCCCCGCTCCGACGCCGCGCCGACCGGCGAGGACCGCCCCACCTTCGAGGTGCGCAACCCCGGCACCGGCGACCTCGTCGGCACCTGGCCGGTGCAGTCGGAGGCCGAGGTCGAGGAGACCGTCGCCCGGGCCCGGCTGGCCGCGGAGTGGTGGGCGAAGATCGGGTACGCCGAGCGCCGCAAGCGCCTCGACGCCTTCCGCGGCGTCATCGCGCGTCGCATCCACCAGCTGGCGCACCTCGTCCACGACGAGATGGGCAAGCCCCACAGCGACGCCTTCCTCGAGGTCGCCCTCGTCCTCGACCACCTGGCCTGGGCCGGCAAGCACGCGCCCAAGGTGCTCGGCCAGGAGCGGCGGTCCACCGGCCTGATCAACGCCAACCTCAAGGCCACCGTCGAGCACCACCCGCTGGGTGTCGTCGGCGTGATCGGGCCGTGGAACTACCCCGTCTTCACCCCGATGGGCTCGATCGTCTACGCCCTGGCCGGCGGCAACGCCGTGGTCTTCAAGCCCAGCGAGTTCACCCCCGGCGTGGGCGCCTGGCTGGTGGCCGCCTTCGCGGAGGTGGTGCCCGAGCACCCCGTCCTGCAGCTCGTGACCGGCGACGGGTCGACCGGTGCGGCACTGTGCCGCGCGGGGGTCGACAAGGTCGCCTTCACCGGGTCGACCGCGACCGCGAAGCGGGTGATGGCCACCTGCGCGGAGACCCTCACGCCGCTCGTCGCCGAGTGTGGCGGCAAGGACGCGCTGATCGTGGACCGCGACGCCGACCTGGCAGCGGCAGCCGACGGCGCGGTGTGGGGCGGCATTGCCAACGCCGGGCAGACCTGCATCGGCGTCGAGCGCATCTACGTGCACCAGGACGTGGCCGCCGAGCTCGCGCGGCTGCTCGTCGAGCGCTTCGACGACCTGCGCGCCGGCGCCGACCCCGCCGCCGCGGTCGGGCCGATCACGATGCCCTCGCAGGTGCGGATCATCGACCAGCACGTCGCCGACGCGAAGGCCGCCGGCGGCCGGGTGCTGGCCGGCGGAGCACCCACGCAGGGCCAGGTGGTCCAGCCGACGCTGCTCACCGACGTACCCGAGGACTGCGCGGCCGTCGCCGAGGAGACCTTCGGCCCGACGCTGGTGCTGCGCGCGGTGCGCGACATGGACGAGGCCGTGACGCTGACCAACGCCTCGCGCTACCACCTCGGCGCCTCGGTGTACGGCAAGGCCGGCGCCGAGCGCGTGGCCCGGCGGATCCGCTCGGGCATGGTGTCGGTGAACTCGGTCCTGGCCTTCGCGATCGTGCCCACCGTGCCGTTCGGCGGCGTGGGCGACTCCGGCTTCGGTCGGATCCACGGCGAGGAGGGGCTCAAGGAGTTCTGCTACTCCCACTCCGTGGTGCGCCAGCGCTGGAAGGCGCCGCTCCCGCTGACCTCCTTCGCCCGCACGGCCAAGCACGAGGAGACCCTCGGCAAGATCATCGCCCTGCTGCACGGGGGCAAGTAGCGGTCCCTGACGTGCCGAGCCGGCGCATCCTGCGTGCACGCTGTACGCAGGATGCGCCGGCTCGGCGTCTGCTCAGGCCAGGGAGAGGAAGAGCTTCTCCATCCGGGCCCGCTGGGCCCCGTCGAGGTCACTGCCGTCGAGCAGGCACTGCTCCATGCCGGTGGCGACCAGGGCGAACCCGGCGCGCGAGAGCGCCTTGTTGACCGCGGCGAGCTGGGTGAGCACGTCCTCGCAGTCCGCGCCCTCCTCGAGCATCCGGATCACCGTGGCCAGGTGACCGTGCGCCCGCTTCATCCGGGTGACGACGGGCTTGGTGGCCGTGGCCTCGAGCTGCATCAGCCCGCCCCGTCCGTGCGAGCTCCGTCGTCGGCGAGCGCGGAGAGCATCTGCAGCAGCCGGGCGCGGGCGTCATCGGCGACCTCGCAGACCGCCTGCCCCGCGCCGGTCATCGAGATCATCACCTGCGGGTCGAAGGCCTCGACGACGACACCGTCGGCCTCCTCGCGCACCACCACGTTGCACGGCAGCAGCGCGGCGACCGACGGGTCGGCGGCCAGCGCCTGGTGGGCCAGCTGCGGGCGGCACGCGCCCAGGATCACCTGGGGCGCCACGTCCACGTCGAGCTTGGTCTTGAGGGTGGCCTTGAGGTCGATCTCGGTGAGCACGCCGAAGCCGGCGTCGCCGAGCAGCTCGCGGACCCGCGCAACGGTCGCGTCGTAGTCGTGCGGCGAGCGGGCGGTGAGCGTGTAGCCGGGCGTGCCGTCGGACGTGGTGTCGGTCATGGTCCCTCCTCGGACTTGCCTAACCCCCCTAGGGGTTGGTTGCATGTCCCCATCGTAACCCCCCTAGGGGTTCTGAGCCAAGCGATCTCCCTGAGGAGGAGCGTCCATGACCAGCACCGCCCCCCACCCACCCTCGACCCCCTCACGGGTCCCCAACGGACCGGGTCCGCTCGGCCGCCTGGGCACGTGGGTGCTCGACCACCGCCGCCTCGTCGCCGCGGTGTGGGCCCTGCTCATCGTCGGCCTGGGCATCTTCGCCCCACGGGTCGAGCACGACCTCTCCGGCGCCGGGTGGCAGGCCGACGGGTCGGACTCCGTCGCGGCCCGCGACCTGGCCGTCGAGCACTTCGGGGGCAACGCCTCCTCGGCGATCCAGGTGGTCGTGCGCTCCAGCGACGGTCCGGTGACCCAGGGCGAGGGGGCCGAGGTCATCGCCGAGGTCACCGCACTGCTCGAGGAGGACCCGCGCATCGCGACGATCGTGCCGCCACAGCCCGGGGCCACGCTGTCCCAGGACGGCGACACCGGCGTCGTGCTCGCCGGCGCCGGCGCCGACACCAACGAGATGGTGCGCGCGGCGACCGACCTGAAGGAGGAGCTCGCCGCGCTGTCCACCGACACCGTCGAGGTCACGCCCACCGGCTCGTCGCTGCTGTGGAGCGACTTCAACGAGGCCAACCTCGAGGCCATGCTCAAGAGCGAGCTGATGTCGTGGCCGGTGACCCTGGCCATCCTCGTGCTGGCCTTCGGCGCCCTCGTGGCCGCCGGGCTCCCGCTCATCCTCACCCTCGCCGGGTTGGTCGCCTCCGCCGGCTCCCTGGTGCTCATCAACCAGCTGGTCCCCGTCTCCATCTGGGCCATGAACTTCACGATGATGTTCGCCCTGGCCCTCGGCATCGACTACGCCCTGTTCCTCGTCGTCCGCTACCGCGCGGCCCGCGCCGCCCACCCCGGCCCCGAGGGTGTGCGCTGGGCCGTCGCCCAGACCATGGACACCGCCGGCAAGGCCGTCCTGCTCTCGGGTCTCACCGTGCTCATCTCCCTGTCGGCGGTGATGCTCGTGCCCTCGCCGTCCTTCCGGTCGATGGCCGGCGGGATCATGCTCTCGGTCGTCTTCGTGCTCGGCGCGACGCTGACGTTGCTGCCACTCGTGCTCGGCTGGCTCGACGACCGCATCAACAGGTTCTCGCTGCCCTGGTCGCGCTCCGGCGAGCACCGCTCGCCGCGGTTCGCGGCGTGGGGGGAGCGCCTGTGGGCACGCCCCTGGACGTGGGGCCTGGTCTCGCTGCTGGTGCTGCTGGCCCTGGCCGCGCCCATCCTCGGCCTGAAGACCGCCATGCCCTCGATCAAGGTGCTGCCGGAGGACGCGTCCGCGCGGGTCGGGTACGACGTCGTGCAGGCCGAGCTCGGCGAGGGTGCGCCCGGCGCCATCGGGGTCGTCGTCGACTCCGACCAGGCCGCTGCCACGCTCAAGGTGCTGGCCGACGACCCGGGGCTCGCCGGCGTACTCCCCGGGATGAAGGCGGCCGACGGCGCCGACCTCGAGCTGTTCACCGCGGTCCCGACCGTCAACCCCTCCGACCCCGAGCTCGCCGAGACCGTGGACCGGCTGCGTGCCGACCTGCCGTCCTCGGCCCTGGTCGGTGGCGCCGCGGTCGAGAACCTCGACCTGAAGTCGCAGCTGGACGAGTCGACGCCGATCGTCGTGGCCGTCGTGCTGGCGCTGGGCTTCCTGCTGCTGCTCGTCGCGCTGCAGGCCCCGCTGATCTCGCTGCTGGGCACCCTGGTGAGCCTGCTGTCGACCGCCGCGGCGTTCGGCGTGGCGCGTCTGGTCTTCCAGGAGGGCTACGGCGCGGACCTGCTCGGCTTCGAGAGCCAGGGCTTCCTCGACGCCTGGGCGCCGGTGTTCTTCTTCGCGATGATCTTCGCGATCGCGATGGACTACACGGTCTTCCTGCTGGCCTCGGCCAAGGAGCACTACGAGCGCTCCGGCGACCCGCACGAGGCGATGGTCGGCTCGCTGGCCCACTCGGGCCGGGTGATCTTCGCCGCCGGCGCGGTGATGGTGGCGGTGTTCTTCACCTTCGCCCTCTCCGGCCCGATCCCGCCCAAGGAGATGGGCATCGTGCTCGGCGTCGCGGTCCTGCTCGACGCCTTCCTGGTCCGCCTGGTGCTGCTGCCGGTGCTGCTTCGTCTGACCGGCAGGGCCGCCTGGTGGTCGCCGGCCTGGCTGCGCCGGGTGCTGCCCACCATCTCCTTCGCCCACGACTGAGCACCGGGAGTCCTCGATGAACCTCGACCGTGCCGTGCTCGCCCTCGCGGGCACCATCACCCTGGTCAGCGCGCTGCTGGCTGCCCTGGTCTCACCGTGGTGGCTGCTGCTCACCGCGTTCGTGGGGCTCAACCTGCTGCAGTCCAGCGTCACCGGGTTCTGCCCCGCGGCCGCGGTCTTCCGCCGGCTCGGGCTGAGCAGCGGGTGCGCGTTCCGCTGAGCCGAGGCCCCCTCAGCCGCCCAGGTGCTCGGCCAGGGCGGCGAGGGCGGTCTCGCCGGTGAGGTCGCCGGGGAGGAGCGGGACCTCGGTGAGGGGGACGCCGGGGACGGCCTCGCGCAGCACGGCGAGGTGCTGCTCCTCGACGGCCCGCCGGGCGGTGAGCACCGCACCGTCCGCGGGCGAGCGTCGGTTGACCAGCAACCGTCGGACCGGGATGCCCAGCGCACGCAACTGGGTGTGCAGGGCCTGGGTCTCGGCGACGGGGAGTCGCTCGGCGGTCGTGACCAGCCAGAACCCGGCCCGGGCCGGGTCGACCAGCAGCTCGTGCAGCGCGGCGAACCGGTCGCGTCGGCGCAGCAGCACCCGGCGCAGCTCGGCGTCGCGGTCGACGTGCTCCTCACCGGCCCCGAGGCCGCGCAGCGCGGCCCCGAAGCGCTCGGAGCGGTCGCGGTTGGCCAGCAGCGCCTCGGTCCACGACGTGAGTCGCTCCGGCAGCGCCATCAGCCGCAGCGTGTGACCGGTCGGCGCCGTGTCCACCACGACGACGTCGTACGCCGAGGAGGGGTGGCAGGCCCCCACGACCAGCTCGGCCAGCCGCTCCAGGACGGCCGACTCGTGGGTGCCGGGCGCCTCACGGGCCAGGTCGAGGTGCTGCTGGGCCGGGGCGTGCATCCGCTCGGGCAGCATCCGCCGCAGCGTCTCCCCCACCGCCCGCAGGTGCCGTTGCACGGTCAGCGCCGGGTCGATCTCGACGGCGTCGACGTGGCCGGCGTCGTGCAGGACCCGGCGCGGCTCGTCGCCGAGCGGGGCACCCCACGCGTGCCCGAGGTTGTGCGCCGGGTCGGTGGAGACCAGCAGCACCCGCCGCCCGGCCCGCGCCTGCTTGAGGGCGACCGCGCACGAGACCGACGTCTTGCCGACGCCGCCCTTGCCCGAGACCAGCAGCAGCTGCGGGTCCCCGCGGTCGCCCCTGCCGCTCAACAGCACCCCACGTGGTCCAGCGGCGAGCGCTCCATCCCCACCCGGCGGTGCCAGGCGTGGAACTCCTCGTAGGTCGCGGGCAGCAGCTCGGCCGACCAGTACGCCGCCGGGTCGGGCACCCCGAGGGCCTCGGTCAGCACGACCAGCATGAACAGGTCGTCCTCGTCGCGGCGGGCCCGGCGCATGGTGGTGCGGTAGGGGCCGGCGTAGAACTCCTCCAGCCCCGAGCGCACCGCTGCCCAGCGACCCATCAGGCGCCCGTCGGCGCGTGCGCGCGCCCGGGGGTGGGCCCCCTCATCGCGTGGCCGACTCCGGGGCGGCGGCCTCCCGGTCGTGGGCGTCGGTCTCCTCCGGCATCGACCGGGCCGCGCGCATCGCGAGCACCGCCTCGACCGCCACCCACACGGCGGCGACGATGATGACGACGTCGATGCCCAGCAGCAGCCAGTCCTCGTCGTCGCGCAGCGTGCCGAGCTGGACGATCGCGGCGTAGAAGGACATGACGAACACGAAGACCAGGGGCACCAGCGCGGGGAGCGGGTTGCGCTTCTTGCGCAGCAGGATGACCGCCACGATCGAGAGCGTCAGCGACGCGAGCAGCTGGTTGGTGGTGCCGAAGAGCGGCCAGATCCGCATGCCGCCCTCGCCGCCGGCGCCGGCCGAGAAGGTCAGGCCCATGGCGACCGCGAGCACGATCGCGGTGCCGACGTACTTGTCGACCCGGGTGCCGAGGACCTCGCCGACCTCCTGGACCACGAAGCGCTGCAGGCGCACACCGGTGTCCATGGTCGTGGCGGCGAAGAGCACCGCCATGGTCGCGAGGATCGTGGCCGACAGGGAGGTCGGGATGCCGAGGCCGGCGTTGAGGATGCTGCCGCCGCCCTGGACGAAGGCGGTCACTCCCCCGGCGTTGAACTCGGTGTAGACCGCCTCCCAGTCCGCGAGCGTGGCGTAGCCGGCGGTGGCGGCGATGATCGCGCCGAGCGCCAGCAGGCCCTCGCCGACGGCGCCGAAGTAGCCGACGAACCGGGCGTCGGTCTCCTTGTCCAGCTGCTTGGAGCTGGTGCCGGAGGAGACCATGCCGTGGAAGCCGGAGATCGCGCCGCAGGCGATGGTCACGAACAGCAGCGGCACCAGGCCGGGGGTGCCCTCGGGGACGTTGCCGTTGATCGCGGGCGCGGCCAGGTCGGGCGCCGAGAACAGCGTGGCGCCGTAGAGCAGGCCCAGGCCGATGAAGAGCTGCACGCCGTTGATGTAGTCGCGCGGCTGCAACAGCACCCAGACCGGCAGCAACGAGGCGATGCCGGCGTACACGAACAGCGCGACGATCCAGAAGGTCGCCGGCGACATCCCGAGGGTGGAGGCGGGCAGCTCGATCGGGTACGCGTCGCCGAGCAGGATCAGGGAGTAGAGGGCTGTGACGCCGATGACCGTGGTGAGCAGCAGGTTCATCCGCCAGCGGTAGATCATCTGCCCGACGACCAGGGCCACGAGGATGGCTCCCCAAGCGGGGATCACCGCGCTGGGGGTCGAGATCAGCAGGTTCTTGATGACGACGGCGAAGGCCGCGACCACCATGAGCAGCAGCAGGAAGATCACGACGAGGAACAGGTTGCGCCCGCGCGCCCCGATGTAGCGCCCCGAGAGCATCCCCATCGAGCGGCCGCGGTTGCGGGTGGAGGCCCACAGCGCGCCCATGTCGTGCATGCCGGCGAAGAAGACGGTGCCGAGCGTGACCCAGAGGAACGCCGGGAGCCAGCCCCAGATCACCGCGACGGCCGGCCCGACGATCGGGGCGGCACCGGCGACCGAGGTGAAGTGGTGGCCCCACAGCACGAACTTGTTGGTCGGCACGAAGTCGACGCCGTCGTGCATCTCGTGCGCCGGTGTCGGGTAGGCCGGGTCGAGCCGGTAGATCCGCTCGCCGAGGAACTTCGCGTAGAGCAGGTAGCCGCCCGCCAGCATGGCGAGCCCGATGAACAACAACCACAACGACGACATGGGTCGG
>Ga0208328_1000268_pt1 | contig 26462 bp, 29 predicted proteins | sample DeeseametaMP2633_FD_184170 | JGI IMG/M metagenome (GOLD analysis project Ga0208328, IMG submission 184170) | Marine microbial communities from the Deep Atlantic Ocean - MP2633 (SPAdes) | ecosystem: Environmental > Aquatic > Marine > Unclassified | place: Northeast of Antigua and Barbuda, North... | reverse complement strand
CGGTCGCTCCCCATGAATAGGGCGACCCCACCCGTGTCAGCGCCGCCTGCACCACAACAACTCCGTCCCCCGAGGATCCACCGCCCGCCGGGTCCGGCATAGCAACGATGCTTGGATCGCTCACCGGCGGAGCCGCTGGCAAGGAAGGCGGCGCGGGGCCAGGGTCGGCCAAAACAGCCCGCTGATCAGGCGTCAAAGCGTCGTAGCGGGCCTGCACAGCAGCAATCTGCTCCGCCATTCGACGCTGTTTGGCCTCCAGGTCGGTCCGCACTGCCGCGGCCTCGTCGGCCGCACTCCGTGCTTGAGCTGCCGACTTCGCAGACCGCTCTGCAGCTGCGGCGCCCCGCGCACTGGTCGACCGGAACGCAGCCATCTTTACAGTCAGCTCCGACGCAACCGTCTTCTGGACTGCCAGCTGATCAATCAAATCCTGAGGAGACGTCGCCGTCAACGCCGCCGCCAAGGTATCCGTGCGCCCACCCATGTAAGCAGCCGCGGCCAACCTATCGACAGCAGCCTGATACCTCACCAGATCAGCCGCCGCCGCATCCGCAGCCATGCGATCCGAGGCCGCCCCCTGCTCCGCAACCTGCTGCGCTGCGAGCTTCTCGTCAAGGTCGACGTGCGCTGTGTGTATCTGCTCGGTCGTCTGCTCAGCCAGACGCGACAACTCCGTCAGTTCGGCAAGCGCATCAGCCGCCGGATCAGCGCCGACATCGGTCGCAAAAAGCGCAGCAACAACGCCGAAAGCCACCAAAATGCAGACGAGCCGTCTACCCAACGCGCGCGGCAGGACCGCAAGCACAGGTGAAGTCACAAGAGCGGAAACCTTCGACGAAGTAGGCAAGTACGTACTAGATCCGTAGATCACGGTTAGGTTACGAGGCCAGGCAGCCGCTGTCCAGCCGGGTCTTGCAAAACAACCGGTCCTCCACTGACGGCCTGGGCAGGCCCTGAAGTCCGATGGCCGGTGTTCACGCCACTCGAAGCGAACCGCCCCGCATCCCAAATAGCACGGCGTGGCATATCCGATACAGGGGCGATGACGACGAGGACACCCGGCAGGCGCCATCCGTGCCACCCGGCCACCAGCAAACTCAAGGCATTACGATCAGGTCATGGATAACGAGTGTTATCCATGAACCCCTGCCATGATGGGGGACGTGCCCAACACCAACTCGCAGGCTCCCGCTGCAATCGTGCATCCGAGCTGGTTTGGCGACTTTCTGGCCGACCGAGCGGTACGCAAACCATCGCCTCACACGATCAAGGCCTACCGCCAAGACTTCGAGGCCATCGCCATTCTGCTGGCTCACACGGCTGACGCCGTCGCGCACTTGCGAGTCGACGAACTGACGAAAGACACCCTGCGGCCCGCGTTCGCCACCTACGCCGGCACCCACTCCCCAGCCTCGATCCGGCGCTGCTGGTCGACGTGGAACACGCTGTGCGCCTTTCTATTCACTGCGGAACTCCTCGAAGCCAATCCGATGCCACTAATCGGTCGGCCGAAAGTGCCGAAGAGCCTTCCGAAGAGCTACCCCGCCCGCGCAGTCACCGAGCTTGTCAGCGCCATCGACGCCGACCAGGGATCCACCCGATCCAGCGACTGGCCCGAGCGTGACCGCGCCATCGTCTTCACCTCACTGCTCGCGGGCCTGCGGGCCGAGGAACTCCTCAACGCCAACGTCGGCGACATCCGCCGCACCGACGACGGCGGCGTACTGCACGTACGCGGGAAGGGCAACAAAGACCGCCGCATTCCCGTCGCTCCAGAACTACTCCAGCTCATCGACTCCTACCTCGAGACGCGCTCCGCCCGCTTCCCCCAACCGCGCCGGCGCGGATCGGGCAACGGCGTGGCACACCGCTTCTCCCCCAATGCTCCCTTATTCCTAGGCGCCGACGGGGAACGCATCACCCGCGGAACTTTGCAGTACCGACTGTTGCGAGCTTTTAAGAAGGCCGGCATCAACGGCGAACGCGCCTCCGGTGCACTGGTGCACGGTCTACGCCACACCTTCGCCACCGAACTCGCCAATGCCAACGTCAGCGTCTACACCCTGATGAAACTCCTCGGACACGAATCCATGGTCACCTCACAGCGTTACGTCGACGGCGCCGGCACCGAAACCCGCTCCGCCGCAGAGCTCAACCCGCTCTACGCGCTTCTCGATCGCGAGCCAAATGACTCGCCTTAAGTCTCCGCAGGCTGCCGCGACAGATCGAGTGCTTGATAATAGCGATTATGTCAACTAACAGTTGGCAGGTGTGCGAACTGACACTTGACGTATGCGGATTGTCCCAGAATACTTGGCGCTATGGCAATCCCCCGCCTCGTCGATCTGATCGACAGGTACCGGGCCGCTCACGGGGTCAGCGAATCCGAGGTGGCCCGCCGGATCGGCATGTCCCGGGAGAATCTGCGTAAATGGCGGGTCAACGGTGTGAGCCGCCTACCGGACCGCGAGAATCTTGCGGCCGTCGCGCGCGTGATCGGCAAGCCCTATCGCGAAGTCATCTCCGCGGCCCTGTTTGATACCGGATACCTCACCGACGACCAGGCTTCCACTCCCAGGCCTCACGATGAAGTACTCCACGACGCGATCAACGTGCTTACCGAAGCAACCCGACTAACCAATCAGCCTATGCGCCAGACGAGCTCAGGCCAGTGGGAAGTGGACCCCGATCCACGCGCTGCGCTGCGAATCGACTGGGCTGCCTTCGTGACCCTGGCCCTGGCGGGCGCTGCCGCCAACCTTGGAAGCATCGAGGAGGCGCTAGATGGCCGGCCGGGCTCGTGGGAGGCCGAAATGGTGAGGCGCACAATAGAAGCCACGGTTTTCGACGACAAGGACTTGTTGCGCCATCGCACCGAGCCGGTAGTGGTTGACCTCTGGGTGGAAAGCATCCTCGCCCAGGTCGACGACCGCAGCGACGACGCCTATGCCGACGCACAGGTCGAACTCGACGGCCGCGCCGACGCCGTTCCTGAGCCCACCGACGTGCCGCCAGGCCCCTTCTCCCCCGACGACCCCCGCATCGCGGCCGTGAACTGGGTGAATGTGGACGACAACGGCTACCTGGTCATCACCCACGACGACTGGACCGGCGACGCTGACGACGTCGCCCTGCTGACCGAACTCTCAGCGGAGGCCGAAGCCTATCGCGATCCGACCCCCGGGGAGATCGCCTATGAGCAGGCCATGCAGTCGATCGCGGCACTGGTCGACGCGCTCGATGACCAGCGGAGGCGCGAATACGCCGACTACGCGGCCCGACTCACCGAGGCTGTCGAAGCGAAGCTCGCGGCCCTGGAGCTGGCGGTGCCGCTCACGATCTCTATCACCCCCGCCCCTGAGACCCGGGATTCCGAGGACTTAGACAAACACGCACCTCCGGCGTACTCAAGCAGCGCCATCGAGGGCGCCATCGAAAGCGCCGTCATGGAAACCCCCACCCCTGCAGCCCTCCCCGGCAGTCCCCTCGAACGGCTCGAAGCAAGTCGAAAAGGTCAGTAGCAACAATGAGCGAGGTACTTCTTCACCACGTCGAGTGCGGCCCCGTGCAACTGCTCAACAGCGCGCCGACACCGGCCACAGTGCTGGCCAGCCTGCCCGGACCTGACGGCGCCGACCAGCTATGCATTCAGCTGGCGACACCCGTTAAGCACCGCCTCCCTGCGGGCGCGTCGGACGCCGACTACCCGCCGGGCCAACGCGGCCGAGACGCACACGGGCCATTCCTGTGGATCTACCACGCGGCTTTGCATCCCCGCGTCCCCGGGACCGACCTTGCAAAGCCTGCCCTCGATCTCCCCGTCGACGTCTCCTACATCCTCGACCCCAGCATCGGCCAGGCTGACGTCCTCGATGCCACGAAGATGGTGTGGGTCGCCACCGCGTTCCTGGACCACTCCCCCACACCGCTGCCATCATGGCCAGACCTGGAGGACCTCGAACCAGGCATCCGCACTCCCGGCGGCCCGCCGCCTTACGAGGCCCTAGAGCACCGCATTGAGCACGCCTTGGCGCAACTGACTGTGGTCGCCAGGATTTCGGCAAGGCGGACCCTCCCCGCCCGCAGTTCCAAGCATTTCCCGCAGTCGATGCCTCCGGCGCCGCCTATACCGTCGATGCGGACGGCTCTCTCCACTATCGGTGCATGGATGTCCTGACCGGCCAGCCAAGCACGCGTCAAACTGTCGACGCCGACGAGTTGCTGTACTGGATCGTCGACGACGCGGCCCGCGCGATCGCCTGGAATTTTGCCTACCGCTCCCCCGCCGCGCGCGGCGCCGACGCCGACACGCTCAAGGCGACCGTGGCCCTGCCACTGTGGGCCGCCTTCGTCAGTGCACTCGACCCGCGGTGGGGCTCGAAGACACAGGCCACGATTGACGCTCTCCTGCACAACTCTAAACCCACCCGACGCGCGAGCTAACGACCAAATGCGGAGGTGAGGGACGCGACGGCCCAAACGCTACACGGTCATTTTCTAGGGTTGATCCCCAGCACGAAAGTCGTGCATAAGGGAAGGAAACCCGACGTGACCATGAAGACTCGTACTCCGAAGATTCTCGTTTTTGATGTCGCTCCCAGCCGCTTGATGGAGATGAGCGTCGACTACTACCGCGAGTGCCAGATCGCGGGAGCCGGCAGCGTTGAGGTCGACGTCGCCGATGATGACACCACCATCGTCTCCGCGACCCGCTACCTGCCCGCCGACGCCGACGTTGCCGCGGTCGTCCACGACGGCGTTCTCCAGGTGCTCTGCACGCGCGCACACCGCGCCCCGATCGTCATGTGCGAGTTCCCTGAGTGGACGAACTACACCGTGCACCGCTCGCGCCGGTGAGCCGTGCATGCGCCCTCTCATGTGAACATCAAACGGAGACATCGACTGGCGTTAGCAATGCGCCGAACGGTGTCTCAAGAACCGCGATAAGGTGTTGACCGACCCCGACGACTTGTGGGCTGAGTATGAGTTCGGGCCTGTTCACTGTCACCGGTTCTGATGAAAGCTCTTCGAGTCCCCCTGGCCCGTACACATGCATTCGGAAGGTGGGCGCGCCGGGGCTGAGTTGGGGTAGGCCGATCGCTTGGATTCGCAGGCCTCCTGCGCCGTCGGATTGCGACGCGATGTGGGGTTCGTGGCCCTCGACCTGTACCCAAGCGGGCACTGAAATGGGGCCCGCTGTCGACTATCGAGGCTCTCCTCGCTTCCCGGTCCCACTAACGACGACACCCGCTGATCCACCGGTGGCTCGCCGACCACCCAACATCTGCCCAACTCCGGCATGCCGGCGCCGGGTGAACTCCAATCTCACGCCATGGGGCCGCCCTTCGGGGGCGGCCCCATTTTGGTGTCTCAGATCTAGAGAAACGAGGTCGATCAGTTCTTGTCTCAGGTGGAGGTGTGTAGCGGCGATCTAGGGCCGGTGGCAAGTTCGGCGGCGGGTGATGCGGATCGGTGGAGATGACTAGGTGTCATTGCTGGTTTGGGCGTGACGACCGGCGGTGGGCGCGGTGCTGAGCGCGGCGGTGGCGGCTAGGACAGTAGCAAATACCAGTAGCGCAGGGGTCAAGGTGGCCGCGGCGGCGAGGGCGCCGACGAGTAGTGGCCCACCGGCATCTCCGAGTTCGCGGCCCACTTCGGCAGAGCCCATGGTTTGGCCGAGCCGTTCAGCGGGAGTGGACGCGGCCAGAGAGGCGAACCCGATCGGGGTGACGACGCCTACGCCAATGCCGATCAGTACGGCAGCGCTGGCCAGGCCCATGATTCCTGGTATCACCACCGCCGCGCACCCCGCGGCAGCGAGCAGTAGGCCGGTTGACAACCCGGTGCGGTCCCCGATGCGCCCGTCATCGCGAGCGCGCCCAACCCCGGGCTGAACTACGGCGGTCGCCGCTGCCAACACCGAGACGACCGCTCCGGTGAGAAGTGGGCTGAGGCCGCGGCTGGCGCCGATGACAGGAAGGAAGCCAACACCGACCGATAACGCGGCGGTGGCCGCGGCTAGTGCGAGGGTCGGGCGCAGAAAGCCCGGACTGGAGAGTCGGCGGCCCAGGTCGAGTACCGTCTGGCGGACCCGCGGCAACGGTGCCACCCCCGGCACCATCAGCAGCGCCCACGCTGCGACCGCCGTTCCTAGTGTGGCGAGCGCGGCGAAGAGCAGGGTGTAGCCGCCCCAGGTGATGAGCACCCCTCCCAATACCGGTCCCAGGGTGTAGCCAAGTCCTTTCCAGGCACCGTAGCGACCGAAGCCGCGGCCTTGCTGCCCCGGCGCGGTTAGCCGCGACACCAATACCCCGGCGGCAGGTGAGAATGCTGCTGCGGCGGCGCCCTGAGCGAATCGGGTCACGCCCAACCAGGCAGGATCTCCAGCGATGACGAAGGCAGCGGATGCCGCGGCGAAGGCGAGCAGTCCGCCGAGCAGAACGGGGCGGGCGCCAATGCGATCGGCCAACGATCCGAACACCGGTTTGAGGATGACTTCGGCTCCGTCGTAGATGGCCAGCAGCAGGCCCAGGGTGAGCAGCGATGTGTGTGGCCCGTCGGTATAGCCGCCCAAGGTGGCGGCGATGCTGTGAGCGCCGAATGCGGTGACGAATCCCGCCGCGTACAAAGGCAACAACTGAGTTCGGGTCCCCCCGAGGCCTGTATCGGCAGAGTTGGGCGTACTCATGCCAGTGACAGTGGGTTTGTGCTGGCGGTGGCGAGTGTCATAGCTGGTGCAACGCGGTGAAAACCCGCTCGGTGTAGCCGGCGAGGCGTTCGATGCAATGCTTGAGCTGCTGGTTGGCCTCGGTCACCTCGGGGGCGCCGAATACATCACGCGCGGTCAGCTCGCGGTGCCATCGACGCAGTCGCTCCAGGCTGTGTTCCTCTTCTTCGAGCTCAGCGATCGTGAACTTGGCGATTCGAATCTCTTTGTCGATTTCGGCGTCGAAATTGGCGCAGTCGGAGATGAACTCAGCCCACTCCTCGCTCCGTTCAGCGGTGAACAAGGCTTCCAGACGCGCGGCGTCGGATTCATTGCGTCCGGACGCGGCCAGCACCGTCACCTCGCCGTCACCGCGTTCAGCTAGCTCTTCGGTTCGGGCGATTCCATCGGCGAATACCGGGGCATCGGGCACCGCCCATACCCCCTGCCCCAACAGGGTGGCCCCAGCGCGCCGCAGCTCGCGCCACACCGCGACTCGGTGCCGCGAAGGCTCCGCAGGCATTCGTACCACCAGAACCAACCATCGGACCGATGTCTCTGCCACATCTAAAAATGTATCAGCGGTTACATTTGTGCGGCGACCACACCCCCGGGTCGCATTAACGCCGGTCTCAGTTCAAAAAGAAACGAGGCCGATCACATCCTGTCTCATCTGGAGTCCCCGTCCCTTTGACGCCGGAGCGGCCAGGCCCTGCCACCAGACTCGATCACGCCCATCGCGGAGCCTCGCTGAGGATGTGACAGATGCGGGCGTCGGTGCAGTTCAAAGGATTCAGCGTCCGGCTGCGGTGAAGGAGTCGACGCAGTTCTGTTGCTAGCGATGCCAGCTCTTGTTGGCGCTGTGTTATGTCGTCGAGCTTGCCGCTGAGTAGCGCGTGTACGTGCTCGCAGGGTGCCGTTCCGTGGTCACGAAGGTCCACGATGCTGGCGATATCGTCCAGGGTCAGTCCGGCGGCTTGTCCGGCGCGGATGAAGTGCAGTCGGGTGATCGCAGTGCGGTCGTAGCGCCGGTAGCCATTGGTGCCGCGGCGAGGTGCTGGCAGTAGTCCGCGTCGTTCGTAGAAACGGATGGTCTGCGGCGATAGATCCACGGATCGTGCCAGCTCTCCGATCAGCATCCTCGCCACACTAATCCTTGACCTTGTACTGCACTGCAATGTTTAGCGTGACCTCATGACTTGCAAACGTGTGCACCGAGGGGCCGGTTGCGGTGCGATCACCCAGGTGGGGCGATGACTGCCCGCTTCGATTTGATCGTGATCGGTGCCGGCATGGCCGGTATCGCCGCCGCCAATAAGTGCGCCGCCCAGGGCTGGCGCGTGGCGATCGTCGACGCGTTGCCCTACGGCGGTACCTGCGCGCTGCGCGGATGCGACCCGAAAAAGATCCTGCGCCGTGGCGCCGAAATCATCGACGCTTCCCAACTGATGCGCGGAAAAGGTATCGACGATGGCCAGATCCGCATCAACTGGACCGATCTGATGCGCCACAAACGGGGCTTCACCGATCCGGCACCAGCGAACATGGAAAACGACCTACGTCGCCACGGCGTCCAAACACTGCATGGTCAGGCCCAGTTCGTAGACGCCCATCAGATCAGCATCGGAAACGACTCCCACCACACAGACCGGGTCTTGATTGCTACTGGAGCGCGGCCCCGGCCGCTGCAGTTCCACGGAAACGAACACCTCATCGACAGCACCGAGTTCCTCGAATTGGAGGTTTTGCCACCGCGAATCGTGTTCGTTGGGGGCGGTTACATTTCTTTCGAGTTCGCCCACATCGCCGCCCGGGCGGGCAGCCACCCGATCATCCTCGATCACGGTCCGCGCCCACTGAAGGGGTTCGACCCCGATCTAGTCGACCTGTTGATCGCCGGCGGCGACGTTGCCGGAGTTCACGTGCGGCCGTCCACCACGGTCACCGCTGTACGTGCGACGGCGTCCGGATACCAAGTCCAGGTCGATCAGGATGGAACTCTTACCACCATCGATACAGACTTGGTGGTTCACGGCGCCGGACGCGTCCCCGAGCTGGCCGAACTCGACCTCGACCGTGCTGGCATCGCGTGGTGTGAGCGAGGAATCAGTGTGGAGCCGTACCTGCAAAGCACGACACACCCCGGCGTCTACGCCGCCGGGGATGCCGCAGACACCGCCGGGCCCCCGTTGACGCCCGTGGCCGTCATCGAAGGCAAAGTAGCCGCCTCCAACATGCTCAAAGACGCCAGCACCGTGCCCGACTACACGGGTATCCCGTCGGCTGTATTCACGATCCCCGAACTGGCGCGCGTTGGGTTGCTCGAAACAGAAGCCCGCGACCTGGGATTGAAGATCGACGTGCGCTACACCGACGCCAGCACCTGGTATTCGAGCTACCGCCTCGGCGAAGATACCGCCGCAGCCAAGATCCTCGTCAATAAGGACGACGACCGAATCGTGGGCGCACACCTGCTCGGACCGGACTACACCGAACACGCCAACATCGTGGCCCTGGCCATCAAACTAGGCCTCACCACACGCCAGCTCAAGACAACCACCGCGGCGTACCCCACCCTGGGCTCCGACCTCGGCTCGATGCTCTAAGCGGCCGCTATTGAGCCCACGCCGGACGGAAGACGAAGAGCGACGTCCCATGCTGTCTCGTCTCTAGAGAAAAGAGACACCATCGGTGCTGCATCGCTATCACCGCGTAGTCGCAGGTCGCGCTGTCTCATTTCTTGTCTCACCACGCGTATCTCAGATCCTCAATGTCGGAGCTCGATGAGACTGTGGTGGCGCGACAACGATCCTTGGGTATGCGCGGGTGAGCACCGCGGGCCAAGACCTCGATGGACAGCCGATCGCACTTGCAGTCCAGGGCGTCGAATCCGGCCAGGTTTTCACCGACAAGCTCTCAGTTGCTGTGAACACCGACAGACCGGGCCGGGCCGCCCAGCTGCACTACGCCCGCGAGGGCGACACCGTGGTCGTCACCGCCATTGATCGTCCCGGGCGTTCCGTCGCCGAAGTCACTCGCACCATCGCCGAACTCGGTGAACGTCGAACCCTGTTGCGCGCCTTACACGAAGGCATAGATACCGACACACCTACAGGCCGCGCGGTGGCCGCCATCATGGCCACCCGGCGGAGCTGCCGAAGTTGGATCCCGACCCGCACCGTGCAGTGCAGTGCAGTGCAGTGCAGTGCATATTCCTGCTGGCCACCGCGGTTAATCGACTCCGAAACGACGCCGGCACCGGCCACGGACGACCTGGACCACCACGCAAGACCAGCGAACTGAGCGCAGCAGAGGCCCGCCTCGTCGCTCACGCGACCGCACTCGTCGCAGGAGCGTTGCTCGACAAACTCGACGGCGGCTGAGGCGCTACCTGGGGTTGTGTCTAAACTGTGGTGTCCCGGGCATCGAAGTGCCGAATACCGCCAACGAGGTCGATCAGAACAACCCGGATCACGCCCCCGACGTTAGCGCGAGAGGCCCTGTGCTCTAGGCATGCACGTATTCCAGCCACAAGGCGCTTAGTGGACCTACAGACGTTCGCGACGTTCGACGGACTACGTGAGGGCTGCCGGACCGGGCCTGGTGGTGGATTCGCCGCCGTGAGGGCCACGGGGCGTAGCTGGCGTCTCGAGCCGCCCCACTACTTCCAAGTCGCACCCGAGGAGCGACTGAGCCTAGTTCCGCTCCCCTCCCCCATAGTGTCGCCACGGCTGTCCCGGCAATTCTTCGCTCTGGTAATTATCCATGAAATACTGGCGGGCATGGCCGACGCTTCCGAGCGGTGCGACGACGCTCGAGGGTTGCGTCCGGAATGGTTCGCCGCTTTCTTGGCCGACCGAGGTACGCGTAAGCCGTCGGTGCACACGATGAAGGCTTATCGTCAGGATTTCGACGCGATCGCGACTCTGATCACAGGTCGCGCCGATGAAGTGGCGCGGATGGCGTTGGGCGACATCACCACCGAGTCGATGCGTACCGCGTTCGCCCAGTACGCCCAGACCCATGAGGCCGCGTCCATTCAGCGCTGCTGGTCGAGCTGGAATGTGTTGTGCACCTTCCTGTACACAGCGGAGTTGATCGGGGCCAACCCGATGTTGCTGGTGGGGCGGCCCAAGCTCGCGAAGACTCTGCCCAAGGCGTTGCCGACGGACTCGGTGGTCGCGCTGTTGGCGGCACTGGAGGCAGATCCGCAGCCGCGGCGGCGCAGCGACTGGGTCGAACGCGACCGGGCCCTCATTGTGACCGCCCTGCTGGCGGGGTTGCGTGCCGATGAACTGTTGCGCGCCAATGTGGGGACCTTCGCCGCACTGACGCCGGCGCGGTGGTGCATGTCCGCGGAAAGGGCGGGAAGGATCGCCGGGTCCCGGTCGAATCGGTGTTGGTCGACATCCTCGAGCGTTATCTCACCAGCCGCACGCTGCGGTTCCCTGCCACGACCAAGCGCCGCTCCCCCGGCACGGGACTGGCCGCCTGGCCGGCCAACGCACCACTGTTCGTCGGTGCGTACGGTGAGCGGATCTCCCGCGGCACCTTGCAGTACCGGGTGCTGCGGGCGTTTCGCCGCGCCGGAATCGACGCCGGCCGTGCCCGCGGCGCTGCGCTGGTGCACGGGTTGCGCCATACCTTCGCCACCGAGCTCGCCAATTCAGAGGTCAGCGTCTATACGCTGATGACGCTGCTCGGCCACGAATCGATGGTGACCTCGCAGCGCTACGTCACCGCGGCAGGCGTCGAAACGCGCGCTGCCGCAGCTCAAAACAAGCTCTACGCCCTCGTGCAAGACGGACACTGACACGACTGATGGGTCACGACACCAGTGCGCCAACTCCTCGGCGTCGGACCGAGACGATCATGTGTCCCACCGACTTCGCGCCAACTAGGCCGGCAATGCGCCTGGCACACCACGGTTGGTCCGGTTCGCCCGGCCGTGGAGCCGCTGAGGAAGCCTGTGGGGACAGCCGGTGAGCAGGCGCTCTTGATGGCCGCGTCGTCGGTCACTGCGATCCTTCAGGGCGGGTGGGCGCCCGTGGAGAGTTGTGCTGTTGGCATCACCGGCGCGATTGTCGCTGGCATCGGCGACCGCCTGCTCAGGCGTGCGAGGTGAGCGCCACCGCAGCCGAATCTGCCACCTGGTGGGACGGTGTCCACGCCATGCCGCAGACCCCGATCCGCGATCTGGTGCCAGCTTTGACCGAGGTCGCTGACCAACCCGTCCCGTACGGCTGGCTGCCGGCCCGTGCCCGCACGGTGTTCGGCGAACAGCTCACGACCTGGTCGGACTTGGCCGATGAGACGATCTCGTCATTGCTCGATCGACCCAAGGCCGGGATCGGCACGGTGCGTGCTATCATACTGGCTGCCCGCGACGCTGCGATGTCTCGGTCGGCCCCGGCTGAGACCACGGCGGACGCGCCGAGCGCTATCGGCAGGCTGCTGGACCGCTTGAACCGCTACGACTACACGGTGTTGGCGGCGCGCGGCTGGGCGCTACGCCCCCTCTCGGTGAGCGCGACCGCCGAACAACTCGGGGTGGCCCCGGTCAACGTTCACCGTAACCAGCCCCGCGCGGATCGCCGGTTGCGCGATCTGCTCGCCGACCCCGCCCACGTCGCGGTTCTCGACCACGCCCAACGGCTGCGCCGCCGGCTTGGACCCCTGACCCGCGAGCACACCGCCGAGGGTGCCCTCAACGATCTCGGCCTCGATCTGGGCACCGCCGCCGGGCAGCTGCTGCTGCACGTCGCTGGCCCGTACACCTGTGTCCAGGGGTGGCTGGAAGGCGCACAGGCTGACGGGTTGGCCACGGTCACCGCGACGCTGGACGCGGCGTTCGAGCGCTGGGGCGCACCGACGGTCGACATTGTGCTTCGACAGTTCGAGCACATCGGCGTCCCGCGCGACACCGCCATCGACTTCATCGAAAGCCAGCCCGGGCTGCGCCGGGTCGACGGTCGATGGGTGCGCTGGGGTTGCAGCGTCGCCGCCCGGGCCGAAGCCGCTCTGCATCTGGCCGGCACCCCGCTCTCGGCGCCGGCCATCACCGCCGTCATCGGCGGCGACTACCTGCAACGCTATGTCCGCGACGTGTTGAACTCCGATCCGCGCTTCACCCGCGCCACGCGGCTGACGTGGGCGCTGTCCCGCTGGGGCGTCGAGCGCTACACCGGGGTGTTTTCTGAGATCGCCGCCCGCATCGACGACGCCGGCGGCGCCGTTGACATCAACGCCCTGGTCGAGGACATGGCGGCGGCGTTTCCTGATGTCGCTGAAACCTCGATACGCACCTACTTGACGACCCCTGGTTTCGTCACCAGCCGCAACATGGTCCGTCGTCGAACCCCCGCCGACGGGTGGCCGCCTGTTCCGCCACCGACGACGATCCGCGGCACGTTCCACAACGGCCGCAACGAGATCCGTGTCGCAGTGCCAGTGACCTTCGATCTGCTGCGTGGATCCGGACAGAACGTCGCGCCCGCGGTCGCCACCGCACTGGGCGTCCATCCTGGCCACCGGCGGGTCTTCACCGGCAAGCGCGCGACGGTCAGCCTGTTCTGGCCGTTGTCATCCACCAACGGCGCCAAACTCGCATCGCTGCGTGCGCTGGCCACAACCTTCAACGCCGCAGTCGGCGACACCATCGTGTTGGCCTTCAATGTGCGCGACAGCACGATCGCCGCGACCCTGCTAGCAGCTCAGGCCGCCCCCGCGCAACGACTGCGCGCGCTGCTCGGCAAGCCCGCGCGCACCCCGCTAGCCGACGTCGCGCGGGCGCTGCGCTGCCGGCCCGACGAGGTCGCCGGGCTCCTGGAATGCCGGGGGGACAACAGCCTTCGCGCCCTGCTCGAACGCAGTGCCGAGGCCATCCCTGCCGCCGCGCCCGGTGACCGACATAATCAGCCCCGCGAGGCCAGCGGGCAGTAGGGATCGTGATCGGCGGGCGCTGCACCTGAACACAGGTATGGCCCACACCGGTGTGCGCGGTGATCGGGTTTCTGTGGGAACTGTTCGCCCTACGCTGGCTTCGAGGTCCACCCGCGGTGAGGAATTCTGGCGAGGATGCGTGGCGCTGTCGTGCGCCGGGGCGGTGGGTGAAATTTGTGCACGAGCGTCGCTTGGGGCGGTCATAGGCTCGGTGTCGTGGCTTGTCTGTGGTGCGCTGTGACCGGTGGTGGTTCCGAAGCGTGTTCGTCTGGTTCGGGGGCGGGTTGAGGATGTCGGTGGGGACCACTGACGCCGCCGTTGTGCATCGCAGGGCGACCGCGTTCTTTCTGGGTTGGCTGATTCTGGCCGCGTCGATGTCTCTGGCAGGCAACGTCGGTCACGCGCTGCTGATCGCTCCTGTCGAGATGGGGTGGTTGGCTGCGGGGGCGGCGCTGGTACCTCCGATCGTGCTTCTCGCCGCGACTCATTCGGCGACGTGGCTGGTACGTGCCCGCTCGGCCGGGTGGGTGTACTGGACGTGTTTGGCACTCACGGCCGCGCTGGCTGTCGGGTCGTTCGCCTTGTCGTTCGATGCGTTGCGCTCATTTGCCGTGGTGCTGGGGATTCGTGAGTCGCTGTCGTGGATATGGCCGGCAGTCATTGATGTGGCGATCGCTCATGCCACGTTGTGCCTGCTGTCGATGGCGAGACCCGCTCGGGTGGAGAGCTTTTCGACGTCCCGAGCTGCTGCCGCTGTGGGGGCGCCGGAACTGTCGGTGCCGGTGGCGGTTTCAGCGGAGGCCTCCGGTGTTGTCCGGGACGGTGTCGATGACGCGCAATCCGCCAACCCTGTGTCGGCGCCAGGGCCGGGACCGGCGGTGAACGCGAGCTCATCTGCTGGGTCGTCTTACGCGGGTGGCTCCGCCGCAGCGACCCGGCGCGAGGCGCCCGCCGACTCAGGTGCTGTGAGAGAAGGGGTTGCACCGGCGGGTGGGTCGCATCCTGTGCACGAGAACCCTGAGCAGTGCCCGCAAAGGCTTGCCCAGCGCTCGCTCAGTGCGGTAGCGACCGTGGTGGGTTCCGGCGCGTCACCCGCGGGGTCGGTTGCCGATTCGCTGCCTGGTCAGGGCTTGTCCTCAGGAGGGGTGCAGCGGTGGCGGCCGGTCGCGGAATCGTTGGTGCATGAGGGTGTGACCGCCAAGGATGTGGAGTTGGTGGCCCGGATTCTTGCCGACGGTGCGGCGGGGACGGCGCCGAGCACGATCGGGCGCAGGCATGAAGTGCACCACACGACGGTGAGCCGAATCTTGGGCGCCGCTGCGCGACTCGGCGCGACGGGGTGAGGTCACCGCAGCGGGCGGGTCGGTCAGCTCGCCGGTTACCGGGTAGCGGGCCATCGTGGTCGAGCTGGTGCCTAGCAACCCGCCTGCTGACTGACGTCGGCGTGAGCACCGCTGCGGCGCTGGCCAGTTCGTCGCCCTCTCGCGGGCGGCGATCAAATGCCCGGTCGAACGGCGACATCGGCGCGGGCAGGCCTTCTCGGCGTCCTCGTGCCGGGTGCTGGGGTGTGGCGTCAGTGGAGGGCGGTCACTCCGGGGCCGCCCGGTCAACAGGAATTTCGGAGCTGGTGGGCGGTCACCGCCCAAGTTGCTGCGCTGGCCGTGCTGCCCGGCGGGGCGCTCCCCCGGGGGGTCGGGTCAGGAGGCGGTGCGATTGGCACCTAGGGAGCGATCGCGGAGCAGTTGCTGGACGCTGCAGTCGCGCAGGTTGGCTTCCGAGCGCAGCCGGTCGAGTTGGTCGGGGGTGAAACGGACGTACACACCGGCAGTGAGTTGGCGGGTCTCACTTTTCGGTCTGGTGTCGGTCTCACTTTTGGATCTGGCCACAGCCGTTCCTTTCCCGGACGCTAGCGGTCACACGCGTGGAGCGCTGCATTGCGTTGGCCCAAGTTTACGACATTGATGACCTTAATTAGCGACATGGCTTGCGGGTGTCGGCGCAGATGTTGCTGCAATGGGCCTATTTAGGAGCATAATGCTGTTGTCGGTGTCCGTGATCAAGGGGATTTACTGAAAGCGGGATGAACCAGCCCAAGCTGCCGCCACCGGGAGTGGAAACGGAACCACAAGGTGATGTGGTGCCGTTGAAGGAGGCTGCCTCCAGGCTGGGCAAGGATCCGCGGACGCTGATCAAAGCCATCACTGCAGGGCAGCTGCGTGGTGGGGCGATGCCACGTCCGGAGAGGCTGCGGTGGTATGTCTATGCCGACGAATTGCCCTCTCCCCCAGGTCCTCCTACCGCGAGCCGGCCGGTGTCGGATGGCGTCCTGCAGGATCTGCGGGCCCAGATCGTGTCGTTGACGGAGGCCAATAGGCTGTTGATCGCCGCGCAGCAGGACCTACTCGACGCCGGCCAGTCCGGCCAGGACGCCGCCGACAAGTACCGGGCTGTGGCGCAGCGCTATCTCGACGCGTTGGGCCAGTTCGTGACCCCGGGCCATCTCGGCGACCTCACCGATGTATAGACCCTAGTTTCCGAGGCCGCGCAGCAGCACCATCAGCCTGTCGACGCCGTCGGCGCCGAGATAGGTACGCAGCGCGTGGGCGAGTTGGTCGGGCTCGGTGTCGAAGTCGGCGAGCGCGGAGGCGATGACGCGGGACCGGCTGGGCGGACGCTGACGGTTTTCCGTCCCGCCGTCGTTGTTGCGGTCGAGGGTGGCTTGCCACCGCGCCACTTGTTCGGCCAGCGGTACCCGCGCGAGTTGTCGTGCGTCGCGGATGGCCAGTTCACCGCGCCGCAAGGCGGTTTGCAGTTCGGGTGCCAGCTTCAACAGTGCCCGCCGCTGCGAGACCCATGCTTCGGTTTTGTGCAGCCGGTTGGCGGCATCGACGGCACGGCCGCACTCGGCGATGAGCGCTTCGACTGCTCGGGCTTCCTCGATGACGTCGAAGTCTTGGCGGTCGACGTTCTCGGCGATGCACGCGGAGATCAGGGTGATGCGATCGCGTGCGACGCCGTCGTTGACGACGATGGCAAGATCACTGCGCCCGTATTTGTGGGCCGCGGCCAAGCGACGGCATCCGTTGATGACGACGTAGCGGGTGGTGATCGGATCGTCTGGATAGAGCTTGAGATAGGCGGCCTTGCTGACCACCAGGGCCGGCTGGAGCTGGATGTCGGTGATCGAGGCGAGGTCGGCGAGGTCGCCGACGTCGTCGCGGGGGTTGCGCGGGTTGGCGGTGAGGTCGGTCAGTGGCACGCTGCGGCCTGCCTCGTCGGGTTTTGGGTGGCTGGTGTCGACCGGCGACTTGTCCCCGACGGCGCCGGCGAGATCGGCGAGATTGGTGCGTTGCCCCCGGGCCATTAGCGCGCTCCCCCGACGTTGAGTTCCAGGGCGAATTTGTAGAAGTCTTCGCGGGCTTGTAGGGCCACTCGGTTGAGTGGGTATTCGGTGACGACCTGGCCTTCGGCGCTGGCTCGGGCGTGGAGCTTGTAGTGTCGAATCACGGTGTTGGCCAGCGGCCAGCCGTTGGCTTTGACGAAGTTCCTGGTCTGGTTGAGGTCGTAGGTGCCGTCGCGGGGGTCCCAGTTGTTGATGACCACGAGGTAGCGCAGCCCGCGTGGTTCGAGGACCTTGGTGATGGTTCGCGCGGTCGGGTCGAAGCTCAGAGGTTCTGTCTCGATCGGCACAATGACTTGGTCGGCCATGTCCAGCACTGCGCGCAGCACATCGGCGGCGGGCCCGCTGCCCAGCGGGTCGGCGCCGTCGCCGTTGGTGTTCAGGTCGATCCAGCCGGGAGTGTCGACGTAGACATGCTCGATTCCCGGCAGGTTCTTCAGTGCGGCCAGCCCCGCGAGGTCGTCGTGGGCTTGGGCGATGTGAAACGGCAGAGCGTTGATGCGCGACGCCCACCACACTGCCGATCCCTGGGGGTCGACCGACAGCGCGAGGACGGGTGAACTGGCCTCGGGGTCGTCGCCGCGGTTGAGGACATCGGCGGTGACGGCGGCGAGGTTGACCGCGATGGTGCTTTTACCGACGCCGCCCTTTTGATTGAGCACGACATGAATCGCCATGGAATGGCCTTCCGTATGCTTCCCCCGGCTGTGCGGAGTACTTCGGATCGGACCCGCCCACCTTACGGCCGCTGGGGTGGCGCCGCCGTCCCGACACGCGGCACCGTGGCGGCACTGACACCGAATCGGCTGGGCGACGGACTCGCAGATGCCCACTCCGGGTGGCTGGCGGTCGAGCCCGGCGTGGGGCCCCGGTCCGCGATGCGGCCGGATACGTGGAGTTAACCGCGGTTAAGCTCCCGGCTGTGCGCCCGGCGGCGTCTATCCGGGCGGATGGGTGGCGTGTCCCCGTCGGCATGTCACATCACGCGAACAGACTTAACCGCGGTTAAGTCGGCCGCGGGTGTGGCTCCGAGGGCGCCCCTCCCCCAACGCCGGGTTGCCGTTCTCGCGGTGCAGTGGCGGCGCGCTCAGCGTGTCAACGGTGGTGCTCGTTCGTCAGTGCTGATCAATCTGGGTGGCGCAGCATGGCCGCGTCGGACTTGATCGGTCGGGCGGCTCGGCCGATCCGAAGGGCGGTTCAGCCCCATCGGGCGGCACCGACCGATTTTCGTCACGTGATGGTTCACGACGCTGACGGCGAGCGTCGTTCGGCACTGCCTCGGGGATGATCGCCCACCATTCAAGCGTGCACCGCCGACCGGTACCGGGTGGCTACGGTGTCTCTGCTCGGCGGTGTCGCGCAGCGTCTGTCGGCGTGTCCCCTGGGTATGAAAGGCGCCGCGGGTATCTGTCAGTGAAATACTGACACCATGGCCGCCCGCCCCATGGTCCACCGCGTCGAGGTGGTGCGGGCGATCACCACGATCGCGAAGCGGCGAACGAAAGTCGACGATCGCCATCGTGATCGGTTGCCGGATTCCGAGGACTCCGATCCGCGTGAGGTGCTCGATTACCTGCGCAAATACAGCGCTCCGCCCATTCCGCTGTGGGTGCTACAGGCCGATGTATGTGACGCTCTGACGCTGAACAACTGGCTGTGGTGGGAAGACCGCCGCCGCGAACTGCACTTCCTCAAAGCTGGGCGTGAGCGCGGTCTGTTCCTGTCTCAGCTCGGAGCTCAGGTCGGCGTCGGCAAGCAGGGCGTGATCGACCGCATCGACCGGCTGGAAGCCCTGTTGCGTTATGACCGCCCTGACGAGAAGCTCTCCCGCGCGGCGCGCCAGGCAGCCCGGATGGCCCAGGAGCGTCGGCCGGCTCAGATCCGGTGGATCGAGGAGCATCGCTGCACGCTGATGGGGCTGGCCGCGGCGATCGTGGCGCAGGCCGAGCACTACCAGCTGCCCGACGAGGACCGGGAATGGATCGATGAGCTGGCTGTCGACGCTGGCGACGCGGCGTGGACGCCGGCGACGATGGCGGTGCTGAGCCTGGCCGCGGCTGAATGGCGCACCGCACCCGCCATCGTTGGTCTCGACAGCCGTCGACCGCACGATGTGCACGTGCTACTCCAGAGGATCGACGAGCTTCGGAGCCGCTTCGCCGCGCTGGGCAACGGCAGCTAGCCCGGACGTTTCCCCGATTTGGCGGTCCCAGCTCCTGGATTCGGCACGTCGCTGCCAGCGTGCCGGGATCCTCCGGTCTGCTCGGGTAGCGCGCGCCGGTTCCGACGTCGCTCCCCCACCTTCGCTGACCGAACCCATCGTCAGCGAGCCCGCGACCGGCCACCCCGCGCCGGCGGCCGCGGGCTCGCCGCGTCTTCGGCGGTCAAGCTGCAGAGCGGTGCGCTGACGCTCGACGCCTCCTCTCGCTGAACCCCGCCGGCTCATGCCTGAACTTGGGTCCAGGTCCGTGCGTCACAGCCGCCGTAGTGTCGGGGTCCTTAAGGTTGCCGCCGCGGTATCCACCACGGCGGCTTGTCGGTCTTTGACCACGTGAACGAACCCCCACCCGTGGCCGTGCACCCCGGTGGCCCCACAGCGGACCCGGACAACGGTGACCGGATTCGCGTCGATGGCTGCGGCGACGGCTCGCCATTCGTCACTCCCCCGTCGGAAAAAAATACGCAGTGACCTGCGATCTCCGGACAACTGACGGATGACCGCACGGCTGGCGGCACGTGCATCTGCCGGCAGTTACTCGGTCGACCTACGGATGACGGACGGGCAGTTACCGCCTGATCGAACGGGCCTGCACCCTGGTGATCGCCGTCCAGACCACGGGTCTTCCCCTGGGACAACAACCGGCTCTCGAACGCACCATCACACGTGGAACGATCCGTCAGTGGGCACCTCCGTGTGCCCGGATGATCTCCCGGGCTCGCATTCGGCTGATTCCTCGCCGGACCGAACGCAGCGCTGCTCGCACGTGAAGTCGATCCGTGCCACGTCCCGGTGTGTGCACCGGCATTGGGGCAGACGAGCGGCGGGACTGCCGGAGGTGGCCACGGCCGTGCTGCCGGGCGGTCACCGACACAGGCGCACGTACGTACGCACAGCGTCACATTCGTCCCAACAGTCACGCAGGTAACAGTTCGGACTCTTTGGCGTGTGGCGCGTCGGGGGACTGCGCGCACACCCTTACGTTGCACGTATGACGATGAGTGGGGTGGCCCGGGCGATCCTGGTGGCCAATCAAAAGGGTGGGGTGGGAAAGTCGACGACTGTCGCCGCGGTCGCCGAGATGATCGCTGCCGCAGGCAAGCGGGGCCGCCGGGTGCTGGTGGTCGACGGCGACCCGCAAGCCAATGTCACGGTCGAAGACCTCGGCATCGAGGGCGACCGCGGCCAGTCGCTGGCTCAGACGCTGCAGTTCGGTTCTGCGTTGGTGCCGGTGCGCAACGTTCGTCCGAATCTGGACGTGATCGCCGGCGGCCCCCAGTTGGCAGTGGTGGGCGCGGGCGCGCATCTGATGGCCGAGAACGGCATCGACATGGCCGTCAATCTCGAATCGGCGTTGACCGCCCTGTGTGAGGCGCAGGGATACGACCTGGTGCTGATTGATTCGGGACCGGGCGACGTTCCGCTTCTCGACACCTATCTTGCGGTGGCCAACTATCTGCTCATTCCCACCCGTGACGATCAGGCCAGCCTTGGCGGTGTCGAACGGCTGGCGCGGCGATTCGGGCGGGCGCGCAAACTAGGGGCATCCATCCAGCTGCTGGGCGTGTTGCTCTTCGACGTGAACACTCGCGCTGTCAAACGTAACGAGGAAGTGTTCGCCCAGGTCAGCGAGATGCTTGAGGGGAGCGGCACGACACCGTTTGACATCACGATCCGCTCGGCGCCGGCCGCGGCGGTCGACATGCGCACGCTGCACAGAACGGCCGGCGAGCTGGTGGCGCTGGCCAACGACGACCGCAGGGTGCGGCTGGCGAGTTTGCGGGACAAGCAGAGTCCGACGCGGGCGATGTGGACCAGTGACCCTAGCGGTCTGGCTGCCGATTACCAGGAGCTGGTCCGCCAGATCGTGGCCCGGCTTCGCCGCTACGAGTCCTCGCCGGTAGGGGAGCGAGTCGGATGAGTTCGTCGCGGCAGAAGGCCAAGCCGGTGTTTGACCCCCACGCTCTCGATCAGGATCTCGAGGAACTGTGGCCGCTGCCGCAGTCGCGCACGCCACCACCGGTCGCGGGAACCGACGCGGTGACCGAACCAGCGGCGCCCCCGCCAGCGCATTCGGCGCCGCCGATTGAGCATGCCCCCGCGCGGTCGGCGACCGCGCCGACCGCGTCGCCGATGCCGTCTACCAGCGGTGGACAGGTTGATCGTCGGCGACGCCTGGCGTCGGTGAGCGCCTCGTCGAGCCCGGCCCGGAAACGGTTCCGTCCACCTGAGGTACTGTTGTCGGCCGAGGTCTATGACGAGCTGTACCGGGTGCAGATCGCCGAGAAGAAGGTGCGTCGCGGATTGGCCAGGACCATGGGTGCCATCGTGCTTGACGCGATCGAGGCGCACGCGACCCGGTTGGCGACCACCTGGGCCGACCAGCGGTTCGCCGTGGGGGAGGGGCAGCTCTTTGAGCGCCCGTCGTCCAATGCGGTGCCGCGCCGCCGGCGGCATGCGACGGCCCCGCGCACCGTGGTGCTCTCCGGTGTCAGTGCCGCCAACGGCAAGCGGCTCGACGATTTGGTGCAGGCGTGGAATGCGGGAACGCGAAGCGCGCTTGTCGAGCAGGCGCTGCGCTACGAGTTCGCCGTGCTGCCAGAACATTGACGTGGGCACCCTGTCGTGGCCACTTAACCGCGGTTAAGTGGCCACCGCATGCGGTTCCCGATCCGGGCGCGCGGTGTCGTGGAGTGCGCCGTCAGCGCTGAGCACCATCCGATATCTCTGGCGCCAGAAAAAGGGCGTCGCCTCGGTGTCCGCGGGGTTGTCGACCCGATAGCCGAGCCGCCGGGCGATGTGGGGGTCCAGGTCCTGCAGCGTGTCGGCGCAGCGGGCGCACACCGCGAACAACGCGCAGGTCTTCTGTTCTTCGTCGCGATCCGGAATTCGCGAAGAAACAGTGCTGGCAGCCAATCGGCACCCTGTGGACATGATCTCGCAATGCCCGCTGGCACGCGCCCATACCAGCGCAGCGGGCGCTATCGGATCACTCGGCGCGCCGGGCACTCCGCGCGGAATCCCCACATTCCGTTGCCGGGCAGGCGCTGCCGGCGCAGGTCGGGCGGCGGCGTTAGGCGGGTGGGGGAGTGCGGTGTCAGCGGCGACCGCATCGAAAAAATGCTTGACTGCATCGAATCTGCCCGGGATCCAGATCCCGGCCCACATCCCCCAGCGGGGTTGATATTTCAGTGCACGCTGTGCGCACCACCGCCGGTGCGGGCAGGCGAGGCACTCGGCAAGTGCTGCGGTGCGGGCACCGGAGTCGAACCACCGGTCGGGATCGGTGTGGCAGGCCAGTGGCACCTCGACGCCGGGCGCCGCTAGCGTGCGTGCCGCTGCGCTCACGGCCGACCACCTCCGCGCTGGCGGCGCCGACGGGCGATCTCGTCGAGCACCTCTCGCGCGGCGCGCCGCCCAGGACCCTCGAGCGCCGCACGCCCGGCATCGCGTGCGCGCCGATTGACGTCACGTTCGGCAAGCTGCTCGGCGACGCGTTGGCGGGCGGCGGCCAGCTCGGCCTGTTCACGTGCTTCGTCAAGGGCCGCAGGCCGTTCGGCGGGATTGCCGTGGGCGGCCAGAATGGCCCCTAGCAGACCGACGGGTCTGTGTGGGCTCTCCGGCACCCAGTGACCGGTACCGACCCAGTCGGTGATCAGTTGATTGATGTCACGAGGTGTCCATCCGTGCTGAGCAACCTGCCCCAACACCCTGGCCCAGGGCGTGGCGGTGCGGTAGCGACGTGCCCAGGGCGGGCTTTGCTGGTCGTGCATCCAACGGTTTGCCAGGACGAGGGCTCTTTGGTCCGGGTCTGCGCGGCGCGGAGCGCCGCTGCGACCGGCGTATCGCCGGGTTGGGGTAGTAACAACTGACTTAGGTGAGGTTTTAAGTACTAAGTGAGACCCTTCGGGATGGGGTGACAGTGACTGAATCCGACTGTCGTGCAGTGCCCATACCGATGCCCAGCCGCGGCCGCGGTCTCCGACACGCCAACTCGCGAAGCGCTCGTCGCGGGTGCGTTGGCGTCCGCGCATCACCTCGGTGGCGACGCCTAACAGTCGCAGGGCCGTCGAGGCCCGCTGCACCGTGCGCACCGACAGCTTCGTCATTGTGGCCAGCGTTTCGTTGGTGGGCCGGCAGTCGCGGCCGGTCCGGTGATCGGCGAACGAGGCACGCGCCGCGGCCACCGCGACCACAGATTTGAGGCTGACCGGGTTGCCCGGCATTGCCGGGCGCACATGGGTGTCGTATCGCTGGTGGTAGGCGGTAGGGACGGTGGTCTCTATCCAGCGGGCCGCTCGCCCGCTCCAGCAGGGGATCGCGCCCCAGCTGACCTCGACGTCCAGGGCGATGCGGGGCAGGCGATCAAAGCAGTGCCCGCCCGCGCGGCGTATCCACACCGGGGCGGTGTGGGCGGTGCCGCGTCGACGGGCCCGCGGGCTGGACCCGTGGTAGGGGCGGGTCAGGACGGTGGCGGTATCACGGTGCGCCGCCTGTAGACCGTGAGGCAGGCGTGCGCTACCGTGGAATGCGTCTTTCATGACGATTCCCTTCAGCAAGGGGGAGAAGCGAGAAAGCAAGCGGGTTCGAGGTGCAACTCGACCCCGACGACCCTCGGCCCTACGGGCCGGGGGTTTCGCCGTTGGTGCTGCTTCTGAGATGGCTATGTAGTTGTGTCGCTTGCGTTTACGGCAAGCGGTGGTCGGGAGCGCTATCTCCTCTCGGTCCTCGTCACCTACCCGGTTCGCGGCCTATGGCGTCCTCCGCGGCTATCGGCCCGGCGTGTGTGAAGCGACGGATATCCGTCACCTCGGTCGTCGTCGCATAGCCTGGGCCTGCGCGACCTAGGGCGTCCGCGATGGCTACCGGATACTGCTACGCGAGGCGACGGATATCCGTCGCCGGGTTTGAGCATGCCCCATGACGCAGTTCTGCCGGGGATGACACGCCGCACCATCTTTCACAGGAGCCACCGCGGTTCGCGACCAGCATCTGTGGCCCTGTCGAGAAAGTGGGGTGGCACGTCGGGAGCCTATGGCGTCGATGGACGCGGTATCACACTTGTGATCCCGTGTTGACGAGGTCACCGCACATCTCGCGTGCGAGATGGACGTGCCACCCGGCTCACGTCGATGCAGGCACGCAGCGGTCGGTCCACTCCCTGCACGCGTGACTTCAGGTCGTTCAGCTTGCTCTTGTTCCTGCGGAGGCCGACAGTGACAGTCCGTTGTCGGCCTACTCTGTCAATCATCGGCCTCGGCGCCGACGTGGAGGCCACCATGGGCCGCTAGTGATCGCAGTTGGCGAAGAGCGAACTTTCGGCCGCGGCCTTCTTTGGGGATGTGCACCCCTGACCACATGCCTTCGGCGCCGGGGGTGTCGAGGGCATCCTTGGCGCACTGCCAGCGCCGCGGGCAACCACGGCACAGTGCCTTCAGCTCCGGATCTTGACCGCCGGCGGCCCACCGATCCGGATCGGAAATGCATGGCTGGGTGCTGTTGCGCACCACTGGTCGTTCGAGTGTCACTGTCACCGTCGCTCCTCCCAATGCGTCATCGAATGACCGCAACTTTAGCACCAAACTTTTGCGCTGCAATACTTAGCGATAAATTCCAGCGCTGAAGTTTTGCGCCGTGGTCTGTCAATCGCAGCCGGTCAGCGTTAGCGCGTTCTTCACTGGCATCGGGCCAGGATGTGCCTCGTGTTGTTCCGAAACCGTGATAACCGCTGGATACACTGGCGCGGTGGAGGACGGCGGTGTAGACGACGGGATTGCCCGTGCGGGCGCCGCTGTCGCAGCTCGCCGACGTGAATTAGGGATTTCCCAGCGTGAGCTGGCACGCCAGAAAGTCATCACAGCCCCGGCGCTGATCCACTTTGAGAAAGGCCGGTCCTGGCCCAGGGAGCGCACCAGACACACCCTGGAGGAACTTTTGCAGTGGCCGGCGGGAACCATAGCGCGCATCCGAGCCGGAGGCACGGCTGATGAAGTGGCCGCCCCGCCGCCGGATGGGTCCGAGAACGCTGCGCTGGTGGTGGATGCGCTCAAGTTGGCCTTGGCCCGCTTCGCCACTGCGATCGACGATCTGCCCCCGGCTTCGTCACCGGACTTCGCCAACCGCGCGTCGACGATCCTGGCCGACCTGCGCAAGTTAGAGGCACTTGCCGCGCGGGCGATGCGCCACAGCCAGGGCTCGCCGGCTGAGGTGGTCAAGTCGCTGGGGCTGATTCGCGGCCGCTATGACGACCTCATGCTCAAGACCGCAGCCCATCCGGACGCCTCGTCGGGCCAGCGGCTCTACGCGGCACGACGCCGAGCGAACTTGAGCGCCGGTGAGGCGGCCGCGGTGGGCGGGCTCTCAGCAGAACTGGTGGAAACTGCCGAAGCGGGCAAGCCGCTGGATCCCCCAAGCGCGGCACGGGTGGAAGCGTTGATCGCCGAACTCGTCGGCCCGTGACGCCACCCAGTCAAAATTCGTGCAGGCGGGTTTCGGCGCGGCCATGAAAATGGCTGCATGAGAACACCTTCGGTGACTGTGTCGACGATGGTCGCAGCTGTGGCGCTGCCGCCTGCCTCGGCGTGCGCTGCTCCGGTTGACGCCGCACCAGCTACGGCGACGGTGCCGCGGGTCATCGACGGTGACACCGTGGACGTCATCAACGATGTGCGAGGCCGACTGCGAATGCGTGTTTTGGCATCGACACCCCGGAGACGAAGCGCCCGGGTTACACCGAGGCGTGCCGGGGTGGCCAGGCCACCGCGTTCGCCACGACGACCCTGCTTAACCAACGGGTCGCAGTGATCGTTGATGCCAGCCAGAATGCGCACGATCGCTACGGCCGCACACAGGTACATCCAGACTGCAATGGGAAATCTCTCGGTGTTGGCCGCGGCCGCGGGTGCCGGGCGCAGCCACATCTTCGACTCATCCCACCCGCCGCAGCGAGCACGCGAGGTCGCCGCCGCGGAGGACTCAGCCCGCGGGGCCGGTCGCGGCTTGTGGGGTCCACCCTGCTTCGGGAACACCGACGCCCAGCCGCGCTAGCGAGAGCGCAGGCCACCCGCTTCCGGATTTTGTGTCTGGGGGGTGGGTCTGGGTCGCTGATACTGGTTTCGTGTCGGTTGGCGCGGTGGTGGCTCAGGTCGGTGAGGTGCTGGGCCGCGCGTATTCGCTGTTCGGTGATCCACCGGCCT
>Ga0208328_1000267_pt1 | contig 26470 bp, 22 predicted proteins | sample DeeseametaMP2633_FD_184170 | JGI IMG/M metagenome (GOLD analysis project Ga0208328, IMG submission 184170) | Marine microbial communities from the Deep Atlantic Ocean - MP2633 (SPAdes) | ecosystem: Environmental > Aquatic > Marine > Unclassified | place: Northeast of Antigua and Barbuda, North... | reverse complement strand
CATTGGCGCCCCCCGCCGCTGTGTCAGGCGGCGGCCGCCTGCGGGGCGAAGCGGTCGTAGAAGGCCTCGCCGTCCTCGGCCATCTCGCGCAGCAGCTCCGGGCAGGCGAAGCGCGGCCCATGAGCCTCGGCCAGCGCGTCGCAGCGCTCGGCGGCGTAGGGCGCGCCGAGGATGTCGAGCCATGAGAACGGCCCGCCGGACCAGGGCGCGAAGCCCCAGCCGAGGATGGCGCCCACGTCGCCCTCGCGGATGTCCTCGAGCACGCCTTCCTCGAGCGCGCGCACCGCTTCCAGCACCTGCACGAAGAGCAGGCGGTGCTGCACCTCGGTCAGCGAGGGCTGCTCGCCCGCGACCGGGTATTTCGCAGCGAGGCCTTCCCACAGCCCCTGCCGCTTGCCCTTCTCGTCGTAGTCGTAGAAGCCCGCGGCGGCCTTGCGGCCCATGCGGCCCTCGTCGGCGAGCCAGAAGATCACCTCGTCGACGGCACCGTCGGGGTAGGCGTCGCCCATGGCGGCCCTCGTGGCCTTGGCGATCTTCACCCCGAGGTCGATCGAGGTCTCGTCCACCAGCTGCAGCGGCCCCAGCGGCATGCCCACGAGCTTGGCGGCGTTCTCGATCAGCGCGGGCGATACGCCCTCGGCCACCATGCGGATGCCCTCGTTGATGTAGGGGATGATGCAGCGGTTGGCGTAGAAGAAGCGCGCGTCGTTGACCACGATGGGCGTCTTGCGGATCTGGCGCACGAAGTCGAGCGCCTTGGCCACGGCCACCTGACCGGTCTCGCGGCCCTTGATGATCTCGACCAGCATCATCTTCTCGACGGGCGAGAAGAAGTGGATGCCGATGAACTGCTCGGAGTTGTCCGAGGCCTTGGCAAGCTCGGTGATCGGCAGGGTCGATGTGTTGGTGGCGAAGATGCAGTCCGGGCCCACCTGCGCGAGCACCTTCTTGGTGACCTCGGCCTTGACCTTCGGGTCCTCGAACACCGCTTCCACGATCAGGTCGCAGCCCGCGAGATCGGCGTAATCGTCGGTCGCGGTGATGAGCGCGAGCGCGGCCTCCTTCTTCTCGGGCGTGGCTTTCTTGCGGGCGATGCCCTTGTCCATGTAGCCCGCGGTATAGGCGCGGCCCTTCTCGGCGGCCTCCTTCGACTGGTCGAGCAGCACCACCTCGATTCCCGCCATGGCCGAGACCAGCGTGATGCCCGCGCCCATCATGCCCGCGCCGAGCACGCCCACCTTCTTCACCCGCTGGTCGGGAACCTGCGGCCGGTTGGCACCCTTCTCGAGCGCTTCCTTGTTGATGAAGAGCGACCGGATCATGGCGCTCGACGACGGGTTCAGAAGCACCGAGGTGAACCAGCGCGCCTCGATCTTCAGCGCCGTGTCGAAGGGCACCAGCGCGCCCTCGTAGACCGCCGAGAGCATGGCCTTGGCGGCAGGGTAGACACCCTTGGTCTTGCCGTTGACCATGGCCGAGGCGCCGACGAAGGTCATGAAGCCCGCCGGGTGGTAGGGGGCGCCGCCGGGCATCTTGTAACCCTTCTCGTCCCAAGGCTTCACGATGTCGGCGGGTTTGGCGCTGAGCACCCAGTCCTTTGCGGCGGCGAGCGGGTCGTCGCAGACCTCGTCGATCAGCCCCGCGGCCTTGGCCTTCTTCGGATCGCTGAGCTTGCCCTCGAGCAGGAAGGGCGAGGCCGCCATGGCGCCCAGCTTGCGCGACAAACGCGTGGTGCCACCGGCGCCGGGGAAGATGCCGACCATGATCTCGGGCAGGCCGATCTTGGCCTTGGGGTTGTCGGCGGCAAAGATCCGGTGGCAGGCCAGCGGGATCTCGAAGCCGATGCCGAGCGCGGTACCGGGCAGCACGCAGGCGATGGGCTTGCCGCCCTTGTTCCTGTCGTCCATCCCGGCGCGCTCGATCTTCCGCAGGATGGTGTGGATCTGCATGATCCCGGCGAAGATGCTGGATGCCGGATCGTCACCGCCGTCCTCGCGCATCTTGGCGAGCACGTTGAGATCCATGCCGCCGGCAAAGCTGCCGTCCTTGCCCGAGGTGATGATGATGCCTGTCACGGCCTCGTCGGCGAGCGCCGCGTCGATGAAGCCGTCGAGCTGGCGGAAGCCCTCGATGCTCATGACGTTCATGCTCTTGCCGGGGGTGTCCCAGGTGATGATCGCGACGCCGTCGGCGCCGGTGTCTATGGTGAAGTCTGCGGTCATGTCGGTGCCTCCCCCTTACACGCGCTCGATGATCGTGGCGGCGCCCATGCCGGACGCGATGCAGAGCGTGGCGAGCCCCACCTCCTTGTCCGAACGCTCGAGCTCGTCGAGCAGGGTGCCGATGATGATGGCCCCGGTGGCGCCCAGCGGGTGGCCCATGGCGATGGAGCCGCCGTTCACGTTGACCTTGGAATGATCCACGTCGAAGCGCTGCATGAAGCGCAGCACCACGCTGGCGAAGGCCTCGTTGACCTCGAAGAGGTCAATGTCCGAGATCGCCATGCCGTTGTCGGCGAGGATCTTCTCGGTCACGGGGACCGGGCCGGTGAGCATGATGGTGGGATCGGTGCCGATCTTGGCGGTGGCGCGGATGCGGGCGCGGGGCTTCAGGCCGCGCGCCTCGCCGAATTCCTTGCTGCCGATGAGCACGGCGGCGGCGCCATCGACGATGCCCGAGGAATTGCCCGCGTGGTGGATGTGCTCGATCTTCTCGAGATGCGGGTACTTCATCAGCGCGAGCTGGTCGAAGCCGGGCATGACCTCGCCCATCTCCTTGAACGAGGGCTTGAGCGCGCCCAGCGACTGCATGTCGGTGCCGGGGCGCATGTACTCGTCCCGGTCGAGGATCGCGACGCCGTTCTGGTCGCGCACGGTGATCACCGATTTGTCGAAGCGCCCAGCCTCCCATGCGGCGGCGGCGCGGCGCTGGCTCTCGACCGCCAGCGCGTCGGCGTCGTCGCGGCTGAAGCCGTACTCGGTGGCGATGATGTCGGCCGAGATGCCCTGCGGCACGAAATAGACCCTCATCGCAAGGCTCGGGTCGACGGCGATCGCCGCTCCGTCCGACCCCATGGCGACGCGACCCATCATCTCGACGCCGCCGGCGATGTAGGCGTCCCCGGCACCGGCCCGGACCTGGTTGGCGGCGAGGTTCACCGCCTCCATGCCCGAGGCGCAGAAGCGGTTGATCGAGAGCCCGGGGATGCGCTCGTCGAGATCCGAGGCCAGCACGGCGGAGCGCGCGAGGCAGCCGCCCTGTTCGCCGACCTGGGTGACGTTGCCCCAGATCACGTCCTCGACCGCGTGGCCGTCGAGATCGTTGCGCTCCTTCAACGCGTTCAGGGTCAGCGCCGAGAGCCGCAGCGAGGTCACCTCGTGCAGGGCGCCGTCCTTGCGGCCCTTGCCCCGCGGCGTGCGGATGGCGTCGTAGATATAGGCGTCGGTCATCGTGTCTCCTCCGTCTTGCCTGATGTCACGCCCGGTCCGCAGGGGAGCCGGGCATCAGGTCGTATGGGTGTTTCCAGCCGTCGAGCGCCTCGATGTTCGAGAGCCAGCGGTCGATATGGGGCCAGTCGGCGCGGGTGAAGCCGAAGGGCTCGGGATAGAACAGGTAGCCGCAGCACGAGAAATCGGCGTTGGTCGGGGCTGCGCCCACGATCCAGTCGCGGCCGTCGAGATGCCCGTTCAGCACCTCGTAGGCGGCCTTGAGGCGACCCTGCATGAAGGGGATCACCGCCTCGGGGCGCTTGTCCTCGGGCAGGAAGTTCATCAGGAAGCGCGTCATGCCGGCCTGGCTCGAGAGCTTGTGGTTGTCCCAGAACACCCAGCGCATCACCTCGCGCGCCTCCTCGGGTGTGGCGCCGCCGAACTTGCCGCTCTTCTCGGCGACATACATCTGGATGACGCCCGACTGGGTGAGCCTCACCTCGCGGTCAATCAGCACCGGGGCTTCGCCCATCTCGTTGACCGTCGAGCGGTATTCCAGCGTGCGCGTCTCGCCGTTGAAGAAGTCCACCTTCACCGGCTCCCAGTCGAGACCGGAAAGCTCGAGCGGCAGCGCCGCCTTGTAGGCATTGCCGGATTCGCCGAAGCAGTAGAGCTTGATCGTCATGAAAATTTCCCTGTCGTTGCGCGTTTGGCGGAGGCCGGAGTGGGGGCTTCGCGCCCCCACACCCCCGCGGAGTTTAGGGGCAAGATGAAGCCATGGGTCGCGCTTAACGTCATCTTAAGCAAGCTGCCTCTAAGGTTTCGTTGCGTCGCAGACTGGAGAGTTGAGCGGCGTGCAAGGTGAAGCTCTCCCGCGCGCCTGCGTTCTGCCAAGCGGTCGGGCGGGCGGGAGAGTGGACCGAGTGCAGCCCGACCTGCAGGCGTACCCGGGTTCGATGTGCGGTCCTGCAACTTCATCTTGCCCCTAAACTCCACGGGGGTCCGGGGGTGTGAAACCCCCGGTCCTTCGTTGCGGGCCAGGTGCCGCGTCCGGACCATCGCGAAACGGTCACGCCGCGCCATCTGGGCACACGTCCCCCACCCATGCGACGCCCGATATTCAGGGCTCCCGACGGTCGACATGTCCCTCGCGTCGCGCGCCCCTCCTGCAGCCCCAGACCGCGGAGCCGGACGGCTCCGCCGCATGCCTTCTGCGGAGCCGTCCGATCCTAGCGCTTGCGCGCCTCCAGCTCCGGATGGAATAGCCGCAGCCGGTGCCCCGGCAGGTCCGTGTCGGTCACGCTGTCGAAGTTCTCGCAGAGGAAGGACAGCGCCTCGGCCCCGTCGAGATCCACCTGTGCCGCGAAGCGCTTCGGCCCGCTGTAGCCGTTCTCGGTCACCGCGCCGGAGAAGCGGCGGGTGCGGCGGAAGCGTTTCGGCATGGGCGGGCTCCATGGCTGCGGGGTGGGCAGTCGGGCCCACCGAAGGCCTCAGAACGCTTCGGCGTCGAGCGCCATGACCGGCTCCGCCCCGCTCTCGATCCGGGCGAGATGGGTCTTCGTCGCCGGCAGCTGGCGCGCCATGTAGTAGCGCCCGGTGGCGAGCTTGGCATTCAGGAACGCCTTGTCGCCGCCCGCCTCCAGCGCCGCCTTCGCCGCCAGCGCCATGCGGGCGTGCATGAGCCCGAGGCAGACGTGGCCGAAGAGGTGCATGAAATCGTAGGAGCCCGACAGCGCGTCGTTGGGATTCTTCATGCCCTTCTGCATGAAGAACATGCCCGCCGCCTGCAGGTCCTTCGACGCGGCCTTCAGCGGCTCGAGGAACTGGGCGTCGAAGGCCTCGTCCTGGCCCTTGTTCTCGGCGATGAAGCGCTTCACCATCTCGAAGAAGGCCATGACGTGCTTGCCGCCGTCCGCCGCCAGCTTGCGGCCCACGAGGTCGAGCGACTGGATGCCGTTGGTGCCCTCGTAGATCATCGTGATCCGCGCATCGCGCACGAACTGCTCGAGCCCCCATTCGCGGGTGAAGCCCGATCCGCCCAGCGTCTGCTGCGCCAGCACGCAGGTCTCGAAGCCCTTGTCGGTCAGGAAGCCCTTGATCACCGGCGTCAGCAGCGAGATCAGCCCCTCGGCGTCCGGGTCCTCGGCGCGGTGGGCCTTGTCGATCAGCATGGCGCCCCAGTAGACGAAGGTGCGGGCGCCCTCGGTGATGGATTTCTGGTCCATCAGGTTCCGCCGTACGTCCGGGTGCACCATGATGGTGTCCGCCGGCGCCTCGGGCATCTGGGTGCCGGTGACGGCGCGGCCCTGCTGGCGCTCCCTCGCGAAGCCAAGCGCGTTCTCGTAGGCCACGGCGCCCTGCGCGAAGCCCTGCAGGCCCACGCCGAGACGCGCCTCGTTCATCATGGTGAACATCGCCCGCATGCCCTTGTGCGCCTCGCCCACGAGGAAGCCGGTGGCGCCATCGTAGTTCATCACGCAGGTGGCGTTGCCGTGGATGCCCATCTTCTTCTCGAGCCCGCCGCAGGACAGGCTGTTGCGTGTCCCCAGCGAGCCGTCCTCGTTCACCAGGAACTTCGGCACGATGAAGAGCGAGATGCCCTTCACGCCCTCGGGGCCGCCGGGGATCTTGGCCAGCACGAGGTGGATGATGTTGTCGACCATGTCGTGCTCGCCGGCCGAGATCCAGATCTTCGAGCCGGTGATGCGGTAGCTGCCGTCCTCCTGCGGCTCGGCCCTGGTCTTGATCAGCCCGAGGTCGGTGCCGCAGTGGGGTTCGGTCAGGTTCATCGTCCCGCCCCACTCGCAGCTCACCATCTTCGGCAGGTAGATGGCCTTCTGCTCCTCCGAGCCATGGGCATGGATGGCGTTGTAGGCGCCATGGGTCAGGCCCTGGTACATGTTGAAGGCCATGTTGGCCGAGGAGAACATCTCGCCCACCGCCGTGGACATCAGGTAGGGCAGGCCCTGGCCGCCGTACTCGGGATCGCAGTCGAGCGCGGTCCAGCCGCCGTCGCGCATCTGGTCGAAGGCGTCCTTGAACCCCTCCGGCGTGCGCACCACCCCGTTCTCGAGCACGCAGCCCTGCTCGTCGCCGACCCGGTTGAGCGGCGCCAGCACGTTCTCGGCAAGTTTCGCGGCCTCCTCGAGGATCGCGCCCGTGGTGTCGCGATCAAGTTCCTCGTAGCCGGGGATGCCGGCCTCGCTGATCGCGAGCACGTCGTGCAGCACGAACTGCATGTCCTTCACGGGGGCGGTGTACGTCGGCATGTATTCTCCTCCTAAGATGCCGGGCTGCCTTGTCAGCTGGCCCTTTTCTGCTGCAGCTGGGACAGCATGCGCTCGCCCCAGGCGAGCTGTTCCTTCAGGTCGTCGATCGCCGCGTTCAGCTCGTCGCGCTCGCGTTCGAGGTCGGCAAGCCGGCCCTGGGCGATCTCGTAGGTGCGGGCGATCTGCGTGTGCTGCTGGTCACCCATGTCGTAGAGGTCGAGCAGCTGGCGGATCTCTTCCAGGCTGAAGCCGAAACGCTTGCCGCGCAGGATCAGCTTGAGCCGCGCCCGGTCGCGCCGGGTGAAGAGCCGCTTCTGGCCCTCGCGGATCGGGAAGAGCAGCTCTTTCTGCTCGTAAAAGCGCAGAGTCCGGGGCGTGACTTCGAAGAGGTCGCACATCTCGCGGATTGTCATCAGTTGCTCGTCGCTCATTGGTCTGGATAGCCTCACGTTGCGTTAATGTGCCGCGTGAGGTGCGCTTTCGACCCCAGTCTTACAATGGTGAATTTCGGCCGCGTAACTCGGACGCTACGTCATTTCCAAGTTGACGTAACTTCCTTTCACGTCACCCGGCCGATTTCGGAAAATTCTTACCCGGTGACGGCGACGTCGGGGCAGGCACAGGGCCACAGCAAGGCCCGTCCGGGCCCGATGGAGCCCGGCCACGACCGGTCGAATCGTTCGATATTCGCGACAATCGGCCCGCGCGGGGCCCTGCAAGCGCTTTGAAAAAGGTCCGGAGAGGTCAGAGCTCGACGGTCTTCGCGATCTCGTCGCGCAGCGATTTGAGCTCGTCCATCGCGTCGTCGAGCTGCCGGCGCTGCTCGGCCAGTTCCAGCATCTGGCGGTCGGCCATCTCGACCCAGGCGCGCATCTGGGCCTCGCTGCCCTCCTGCTCGCGCATCTCCAGCCACTGCCGGATGTCCTCGAGCTGGAAGCCGAACTTGCGGCCGCGCAGGATGAGCTTCATCCGCGCCACCTCGCGCGCGCCGTAGTACCGCTGGCGGCCCTGGCGCTCGGGGGCGAGCAGCTCGATATACTCGTAGTATCGCAGGGTGCGCGGCGTCACGTCGAAGCGCGCGCACATCTCCTTGAAGCTGATGCGGGTGTCGGTCATCCGCTCCTCCTTGCTCTTGCAGCAAAACCTAGTCCGGCGCGGGGGGCAGGGCAAGGCGGGGCGGCGTCGCGCCCTTGCGGTGGGGCGGCGGCGCCCGCATAAAGGCCCGAGCAGGAAGGAGATGCGCCATGTGCGCCGACAAGGCCGAGATCGCCCGCAGTTTTATCCAGCTGATCCCGCAGGCGCGGGCGCTGAACATGGAGATCGTCGAGATCGGCAACGGCATCGCGGTGATCCGCATGCCCTATGACCCGGCCCTGATCGGCGATCCCGACACCGGGGTGATTCACGGCGGCGCGGTCTCGACGCTGATGGACACCTGCGGCGGGGCGGCGACCATGTCGCACCCCTCGAACCCGGGCGGCACCGCCACCATCAGCCTGCGCATCGACTACCTGCGCGGCGCGGTGCCGGGTCAGGCGATCACCGCGCGGGCGGAGTGCCACCACGTCACCCGCTCGGTGGCCTTCGTGCGCGCCACCGCCCATGACGACGACCCCGACAACCCCGTGGCGACCGCCACCGGCACCTTCACCGTGGAGCGCAGCGCATGAGCCGCCGCCGTCCCGAACCGATGCAGGTGGTCAAGCAGCGCCGCGACGCCGCGCTCTGCGCGCTGGCGGGCCGGGTGCCCTACACCCGCTTCCTCGACATCACCTTCGACCGCCGCGGCGACGAGCTGACGGGGGTGCTGAACTTCGACGAGAAGCTCATCGGCAACCCGCACCTCCCGGCGCTGCACGGCGGTGTCACCGCGGCCTTCCTCGAGGTGACGGCGATCATCTCGCTGAGCTGGGCGATGCTCTGGGAGGATGTCGAATCCGGCACCCTGACCCTCGACGCGCTCGAGGCCGGGCAGTTGCCCCGGATGCCCAAGACCATCGACTTCACCGTGGACTACCTGCGCTCGGGGCTGCCGCGCGATGCCTATGCCCGCGCCCATGTCACCCGCTCGGGCCGCCGCTACGCCAGCGTCCGGGCCGAGGCCTGGCAGGACAACCACGACCGCCCCATTGCCCAGGCCCACGCCCATTTCCTGATGCCCCGCAAGGAGGGCTGACGCCCCGCGCCACGCCCCCGCTTCATCTTGCCAGACAAACTCCGGGGGAGTCCGCGGCACGCGGACGGGGGCAGCGCCCCCTCCCGGCCTCCGCCAAGGTTCCCATGTCCCAGTCGCCGCAGGCCCTCACGCATTCCCGCATCCTGAAGATCGCCCTGCCGATCCTGCTGTCGAACGTGACGATCCCGATCCTCGGCGCGGTGGACACCGGCGTCGTGGGCCAGATCCCGGCGCCCGAGCCCATCGCCGCAGTGGGCATCGGTGCCATCGTGCTCTCGGCGATCTACTGGGTCTTCGGTTTCCTGCGGATGGGCACCGTCGGGCTCACGGCGCAGGCGGCGGGGGCGGGGGACCGCAACGAGGTCGCGGCGCTCCTCACCCGCGCCCTGATGATCGGGCTCGCCGGCGGGGTGCTCCTGATCGCGGCGCAATGGCTGATCTTCACCGTGGCCTTCGCGGTCTCGCCCGCCTCGGCCGAGGTCGAGGCGCTGGCCCGCGACTACATGCGCATCCGCATCTGGTCGGCGCCCGCCGCCATTGCCATCTACGGCATCACCGGCTGGCTCATCGCGCAGGAACGCACCCGTGGCGTCTTCGTCCTGCAGCTCTGGATGAACGGCATTAACGTCGGCCTCGACCTGCTCTTCGTGCTGCATCTCGGCTGGGGCGTGAGCGGCGTCGCCATCGCCACCTTCCTCGCCGAATGGTCCGGTCTCGCCATGGGGCTCTGGCTCTGCCGCGAGACCCTGCGGGCGCCGGCGGCACGGGCCTGGGCGCGGGTCTTCGACGCGGTCCGGCTCCGGCGCATGGCGGCGGTCAACGGCGACATCCTGGTACGCTCGATGCTGCTCGAGACGGTCTTCGTCTCCTTCATGCTGATCGGCGGCGGCTTCGGCGACGTGACGCTTGCCGCGAACCAGGTGCTGCTGCAGTTCCTGATGATCACCGGCCACGCGCTCGACGGCTTTGCCTTCGCCGCCGAGGCCCTCGTCGGCCGCGCCTTCGGGGCGGGGCAGGTGGCCCAGCTCCGGCGCAGCGCGCTGCTGACGAGCTTCTGGGCCACCGCCATCGCCTGCGTCATGGCGGTGGCCTTCTGGAGCTTCGGGCCGTGGCTCGTCGATGTCATGGCCACCGATCCGGAGGTGCGGGCCGAGGCGCGGGTCTACCTGCCGTGGATGGTGCTGGCGCCGATCACCCAGCTCGGGCTCACCATGTTCGACGGCATCTTCATCGGCGCCACCCGCTCGCGCGACATGCGCAACATGATGATCGTGGCGACGGCGGTCTATTTCGCCGCGCTGGCGCTGCTGCTCGGGCCGCTCGGCAATCACGGGCTGTGGCTGTCGATGCAGATCTGCTTCGTGACCCGGGGGCTGACGCTGGCGCTGCGCTACCCGGCGCTGGAACGGGCGGCAGGGGCCGCGAAGGCTGGTCCCGCGGGCCGCGCGGCCTAGCTCTGCGGCACGGGACAGGTGACAGGAACGGGAGAACCTTTCATGACCAACATCCTCGGGCTGTCGGGCAGCCTCCGGCGCAAATCCTTCAACACCGGCGTGCTGCACGCGGCGGCGGGGCTCGCCCCGGACGGCGTCACGATCGACGCCCGCACCATCCACGGCGTGCCGCTCTACGACGCCGATCTCGAGGCCGAGGGCACGCCCGAGGCGGTGCGTGCCCTGCGCGAGGCCCTGTCGGCGGCGGACGGGCTGCTGATGGTCACGCCGGAATACAACAACTCGCTGCCGGGGGTGTTCAAGAACGCCATCGACTGGATCGGTTCGGGCGAGGGCGCAAAACTCTTCGCCGGCAAGCCCGTGGCCCTGATCGGCGCCTCGCCGGGAGGATTCGGCACGATCCTGTCGCAGAACGCCTGGCTCCCCGTCCTGCGCACGCTGGGCGCGCGACCCTGGTTCGAAGGGCGGCTGATGATCTCGAAGGCAAGCGGGCTCTTCGACGAAGACGGTCGGCTGGTGGACGAAAACACCCGCCAGCGCCTCGCCGAGTTCGTCGCGGGCTTCGCACAGTCGATCACGTCACACGACGCCTGAGGCTGGCAAAGCGGGGCGACCGCCTCCGGCCGCGGGCCCTCTCTGCAGGAGCGGCCTTCCTGCCGCGCAGGTCAAGTCGCCCTTGCGGGCTCCGCGCCACTGGCCGGCCTGACACCTCCGACAGCCAGCAGCGCCTGTGGAATCGGACGAACTCCCGGCCAATTCCGCTTGCGAGAAGATGAAAACCGGGCGCGACCAGGTCCTTCATCTTGCCGGATAAACTCCGGGGGGCCCGAAGGGCGGGGGCAGAGCCCCCTCCGGTCGCGGGACTGGCTGGTGCCTGAGGACAAAAGCCCGACCGCAATGAAGAAACCGTGGGAGCAGGGGGCGCTGCCCCCGTCGCGCGTTGCGCGACTCCCCCGGAGTTTTCCCGGCAAGATGAAGGGGCGGGTGGCGCGTCTGCCGGGGGCGGGCGGAGTGTGGGGAGCATGGACGCAGTATTTGGCAGGCGGGGCTGGTCAAGGGGCGGGTCCTTGCCGTAGAGAAGACCAACTGCGAGACGGAGAGGCGCGATGGACGATCTGTTCAATTCCTTCATGAACGGCCCCGACGAGAAGGGCCGTTTCGGCATCTACGGTGGACGCTTCGTGTCCGAGACGCTGATGCCGCTGATCCTCGATCTCGAGGACGAGTACGAGCGCGCCAAGACCGACGCGAGCTTCTGGGCCGAGATGGACGACCTGTGGAAGCACTACGTCGGCCGGCCGTCGCCGCTCTATTTCGCCGAGCGCATGACCGAGGAGCTGGGTGGCGCCAAGATCTATCTCAAGCGCGACGAGCTGAACCACACCGGCGCGCACAAGATCAACAACGTGCTGGGTCAGATCATCCTCGCCCGCCGCATGGGCAAGACCCGGATCATCGCCGAGACCGGCGCCGGCCAGCATGGCGTGGCCACCGCCACCGTCTGCGCCAAGTTCGGGCTGAAATGCGTCGTCTACATGGGGGCCCATGACGTCGAGCGCCAGCAGCCCAACGTGTTCCGCATGCGCCTTCTGGGTGCCGAGGTGGTGCCGGTGACCTCGGGTCGCGGCACGCTCAAGGACGCGATGAACGACGCGCTGCGCGACTGGGTAACCAACGTGCGCGACACCTTCTACTGCATCGGCACCGTCGCCGGTCCCCACCCCTATCCGGCCATGGTCCGCGATTTCCAGGCGATCATCGGCAAGGAGGTGCGCTGGCAGCTGCCCGAGCAGGAGGGCGAGGGCCGTCTTCCCGACAGCGTGGTCGCGGCCATCGGCGGCGGCTCCAACGCCATGGGGCTGTTCTACCCGTTCCTCGACGACCCCTCGGTGAAGATCATCGGCGTCGAGGCCGGCGGCAAGGGCGTGGACGAGAAGATGGAGCATTGCGCCTCGCTCACCGGCGGGCGTCCGGGGGTGCTGCACGGCAACCGCACCTACCTGCTGCAGGACGACGACGGCCAGATCCTCGAGGGCTTCTCGATCTCGGCCGGCCTCGACTACCCGGGCATCGGACCCGAGCACGCCTGGCTGCACGACACCGGCCGCGCGGAATATGTCTCGATCACCGACAAGGAGGCGCTGGAGGCGTTCCAGTTCTCGTGCCGGACCGAGGGCATCATCCCCGCGCTCGAGCCCAGCCACGCGCTGGCCCACGTGATGAAGATCGCCCCGACCCTGCCCAGGGACCACATCATCGTCATGAACATGTGCGGTCGCGGCGACAAGGACATCTTCGCGGTGGCCAAGCACCTGGGCCAGGATCTGGCCTGACAAGGCCCCGCGCCGCGCCTGATCGCGCGGCGCCAGCGGGCCGGGGCGTTGCAGCCGGTCCCGCCTTGCCGCTCCTGCGACACGCAGGGGGTTGCAGCCGGCGGCGCCTTGGGGTTTTGCTGGCAACCGGGCGGGCCGGGCCGTCCGGTCTCCGGTGACGCTCCACGGATCCCGCATGAGCTTTGTCGTCTTCATCAACGGCCTGACGCTGGTCTTTTTCGCCGCCCTGATGGCGGTGGATGCGCTGGTGTTTCCCGACACCGCCGAGGTCTTCGGACTGGCCGCGGCGCTGACCGGGCTGGCCGGCGCGCTGATCAGCATCGCCGCCACCCCCTCGCGCGACGGGCTGCGGCACCTGCATGCCTTCGTTCTCACCGCCTCGACCTGGTTCGTCGCCGCCGTGGCAGGTGCCATCCCGCTCTGGATGTGGCAGCTCGCGCCGGTCGATGCGCTCTTTGAGGCGATGTCGGGGATCACGACCACCGGCTCAACGGTGATGTCCGGGCTCGACGAGACGCCCCGCGGGGTGATCCTGTGGCGGGCGCTCCTGCAGGCGGTGGGGGGCGTGGGCTTCATCGTCACCGGCATCGCGCTGCTGCCGATCCTGCGCATCGGCGGCATGCAGCTCTTTCGCACCGAGAGCTCGGACAAGGGCGAGAAGGAGATGCGCAACGCCGCGAGCTTCGCCCTGGCGACGCTCGAGATCTACGTGACGCTGATCCTCGTCTGCGCGGTGGTCTACCTCGTGGGCGGGATGAGCGTCTTCGACGCCATCACCCACGCCATGACCACGCTCTCGACCGGGGGCTACTCGGGCTATGACGCTTCGTTCGGGCATTTCGACAGCGCCTTTCTGCACTGGGCCTGCACCTTCTTCATGCTGGCGGGCGCGGTGCCCTTCGCCTGGTACATCCGCGGCGTGAGCCGGCGGCGGTTCCGCAGCGAGCAGGTCGAGGCGATGCTCATCACCCTGACCGTGACGATCCTGTTCCTGTCCGCGTGGCTGGTGCTGACCAGCGACTACGGTGTGTGGGACGCGCTGCGGCTGGTGGCCTTCAACGTGGTCTCGGTCGTGACCACCACCGGCTACGCCACCACCGACTACACCGCCTGGGGCCCGCCCGCGGCGGTGGCCTTCTTCGCGCTGACCGCGGTGGGGGGGTGCACCGGCTCGACCGCGGGCGGGGCCAAGGGCATGCGCTGGATCGTCTTCGCCCGCGCCACGCTGATGCAGCTGCGGGTGATCTGGTCGCCGCACGTGGTGCAGTCGATCCGCTACGAGGGCAAGCCGATCGCGCCGGACGTTCTGGCCGGGGTGATCTCGTTCTTCGCGATCTACATGGCGACCTTCCTGGGGCTCGCGGGGATCCTGTCGCTCCTGGGGCTCGACTTCTCGACCGCCACCAGCGGCGCGCTGACGGCGCTGGCGAACGTGGGACCGGGCGTGGGGCCCACCATCGGGCCCGCGGGCAACTTCGCCACGCTCAGCGACACGGTGAAGCTGCTGCTGCTCTTCGGCATGTACCTCGGGAGGCTCGAGATCCTGACGGTGATGGTCCTGCTCACCCCGATGTTCTGGCGCGAGGCCACGGCCTGAGCTGCCCGCGCGCCGGTCACACTGCGGCGCCCGCATCCGGAAATGCCGTCCCGGCCCTTGCGCCCGCCGCCGCTTTGCAGAACAGATGAACCACCGGGAGACGCCCCCGCATCCGACGCGGAGAGGGCCGGACTTCCGGAGCGCAACCGACAGGGACAGGACCATGAAACATCTGCTGACCGCCACCGCCCTGGGGCTCTGCTTGGCCGGGGCCGCACAGGCCCAGACCGTGCTGACCGTCGCCAACTGGCTGCCGCCGTCGCACCCGCTGGTCAGCGAGCTCATCGTGCCGATGACCGAACAGATCGCCGAGGCCACCGGCGGCGAGGTTACCGCCACCATCCTGCCCGCGCCGCTCGGGCCGCCGCAGGCGCATTTCGATTTCGCGGTGAACGGCGTCGCCGACATCACCTTCGGCGTGCAGGGCTACAACCCCGGCCGCTTCAAGACCACCAACATCGTCGAGCTGCCCTTCCTCGGCGACAGCGCCGAGGACATCTCGGTGGCCTACTGGCGCGTGTTCGACCAGATGCTGCGCGACGCGGGCGAATATGACGACGTGCACGTCCTCTCGGTGTTCAGCCACGGCCCGGGAGAGGTTTTCCTGAAATCCGGCGACGTCGCCTCGCCCGAGGTGCTCGACGGCGTGAAACTGCGCGTGGGCGGCGGCATCGTGCACGAGGTCGTCTCGGCGCTTGGCGCGGTGCCGGTCGAGGGTCCGTCCTCGAAGGCCTACGAGCTGCTGAGCCAGGGCGTCGCGGACGGCATCCTCTTCCCCTACGAGTCGGTGAACTTCTTCAAGCTGATCCCGCAGCTCGACGAAGCCATCTCGGTGCCCGGCGGGCTCTACAACACCTCGTTCTACATCGTGATGAACAAGGCCAAGTGGGACAGCCTCGACCCCGAGCAGCAGGACGCCATCGACACCGTCGCCGGCGAGGCGCTGGCGCGCATGGCGGGCCGGATGTGGGATGCCGCCGACGCCGCGGGCAAGGCGGCGATGGAGGGCGAGATCACCATCACCCCCGCCACCGAGGCGCAGCTTGCGGCCTGGGAAGGCGCGCTCTCGCCGCTGGTGCAGGCCAAGCTCGACGAGGCCGCCGAAACCGGCATCGACGCGCAGGCGGCGTTTGAGATGCTGAAGGCCGAGATCGCCAGGGAAGCCGCGGAGTAATGTCCGAGGCGACGCCCGACACGACCCCGCCGCGCGGCGCCTTCGGGCTGCGCGCGGCGCTGGCCGTGCTCGGGGGCATCCTGCTCATGGCGCTGATGGGGATGACCGTCACCGACGTGATCGGGCGCTACCTCTTCAACGCGCCGCTGCGCGGGGCGACCGAGCTTACTGAGCTGCTGCTGGCGGCGGTGGTCTTTCTCGGCCTGCCGGCGGTGGCACTGGCGGATGAGCACGTGACCGTCGACCTTGTCACCGACCGCCTGCCGCGCGCCGCGCAGCCGTGGCGGCTGGCGGCGGCGGGGCTGTTCTCGGCGGTGGTGCTGGCGGTCGTGGCGTGGCGGGTCTGGGTCTACGCGTCCCAGATCGGCGGATACGGCGGAACCACCACCACGCTCGCCATCCCGATCGCGCCGCTGGGCTATTTCTGCGCGGTTTGCACCGGGGTCGGAGCCCTGCTGACCGCCGCCGTTCCGGTCGTCGCGCTGGCCCGGCACCTGAAAGGACACTGACATCATGGAAAGCTGGCCGGTCGGCATGGCCATCCTCGGCGTGCTGCTTCTCGTGGGCGTGCCGATCTCGATGGCGCTCGCAGGGGTGGGGGTCGTGGGCGTGGCCTCGATCATCGGCTGGACCCCGGCGCTGTCGCTGCTGGGCTCGGCCTTCTTCGACAACGGGCGCGACTACTCGCTCTCGGTGCTGCCGCTGTTCCTGATGATGGGCAATTTCGTGGTGCAGTCCGGCATCGCGGAAGAGCTCTACAATTCCGCCTACGCCTGGCTGCGGCACCGCAAGGGCGGGCTCGCCACCGCGACGGTCATCGCCTGCGGCGCCTTCAGCTCGGTCTGCGGCTCGTCGATGGCGACGGCGGCCACCATGACCCGCATCGCGCTGCCCTCGATGCGGCGCTTCGGCTATCCCGACCGACTGTCGACCGCCTCGATTGCCGCGGGGGGCACGCTGGGCATTCTCATCCCGCCCTCGGTGATCCTCGTGTTCTACGGCATCATGACCCAGCAGGACATCGGCAAGCTGTTCCTCGCCGGGCTCATCCCCGGGATCATCGGCATCATCGGTTATGCCATCGCCGTGCGCATCTCGCTCGCCACGCAGAAGATCGACCTGCCGGTCGAGCCCAAACTGCCGCTGCGCGACCGCTTCCGGGCGCTGAAGGGCACCGCCGGGGCGCTGCTGCTCTTCGTCTTCGTCATGGGCGGGATCTACCTCGGCGTCTTCACCCCGACCGAGAGCGCGGGCATGGGGGCAGGGGGCGCCTTCCTGCTGGTGCTGCTCTCGGGGCGGTTCAGCCGCGAGAAGATGATCGCGGTGCTCTACGACACCATGAAGACCACCTCGATGATGTTCTTCATCCTCTTCGGCGCGCTCACCTTCACCAACTACGTCAACATGTCGGGCATGACCCGCGACATCCAGGCAGCGCTGGCGGTCTTCGGCGACACGCCGATGATGACCATCCTCGTGATGCTCTGCATCTACCTCGTGCTGGGCTGCGTGCTGGAAAGCCTGTCGATGATCATGCTCACCGTGCCGGTGTTCTACCCCATCGTGGCGGCGCAGGGCATTGACCTGATCTGGTTCGGCATCTTCGTCGTCATGGTGACCGAGATCTCCTACATCACGCCGCCGGTGGGCATGAACGCCTTCGTGCTGCGCTCGGTGGTGCCGGACGTGCGGCTGAGCACGATCTTCAGCGGGCTCGCGCCCTTCGTGGCGATGGACGTGCTGCGGGTGGCGCTGCTCACCGCCTTCCCGGGGCTGGTGCTGCTGCTGACCTAGACGCCGCGCGCCAGCGGCCGGAACGAGACCTGTCCGATCAGCCAGTCGCGGAAGCCCGCGGCGCTGTCGGCGCGGCCCTCGGGGGTCACGATGTAATAGGCCATGTCGGTCGAGTAGGGCGCGTCGAGCGCCACCCGCAGCGTGCCCGCCGCCAGCTCCTGCTCGATGAGGTAGAGCGGCAGCAGAGCGTAACCGAGCCCCGCGCGCACCGTCTCGATGGCAAGCGCGATCTCGTCCACCCAGTGGCCCTCGTTGGCGTTCTCGAGCTCGACCCCCTGCCGCCCGAACCATTCGGTCCAGAGCGCCGGGCGCTCGGCGAGGTGGATCTTCGGGCGCTCGGCCAGCGCCTCGGCACGGGTCACGGCGGGCAGTGCGGCGCCCGCGACCGGCACCACGATCTCGGAGCAGAGATAGGTGCAGCTGCCGCCCGGCCAGATCGGCTGGCCGTAGTGGATGGCAAGATCGCACTGCACCTCGTCGAAGTCGAAGATCCCGCCGCGGGTCGACAGGTCCAGCCGCAGCCTAGGGTGCTGCGCGAGATACCCCGCCAGCCGCGGCACCAGCCAGCGCTGCGCAAAGCTCGGCAGGGCGTTCACCGACAGCACCGTCTCGCCCGCCGCGCCCGCGGTGGCATGGCGCATGGTGCGCTCGGCCATGCGCAGAAGCCGCTGTACCTCGGGCAGCAGGTCCTCGCCCGCACGTGTCAGCACCACCCGCCCGCGCAGCCGCTCGAAGAGCGGTTTGCCGAGCTGCTCCTCGAGGTCGCGGATCTGGCGGCTGACGGCGCTTTGCGTGAGCGCGAGCTCCTCGCCCGCGCGGGTGAAGTTGCCATGCCGCGCCGCCAGCTCGAAGGTCTGCAGGATTCGCATGTCGGGAAGAAGGCGGCGTTGCAGGATCATGGCGTCGGGTCCGGGGCTGGTGTCATGCGTGTTGCGCCTCCTTACCAGTTAATCCGGCCATAGGTCATGCGAATTGGGAATGGGGTCAGCCGGAATCGTTGTGCGGAGCCCGGATTGCGCCCGTGCTAGGCTGCGCCCGAAGCGCGCCCTGGCGTGCCAGACGGATTCCCCAAGCGGGACGCCCTGACAGGAGACAGACCATGCTCACCAAACCGCTCGACATCGTCACCCGCGACACCATGCAAGCCTGTGGCGCCACCGCCGCGCTGGACGTGGCCGGCGGCATGGCGGTGATCTCGCCGGTGACTGGCACCGCCGTCGCCAGCCTTGCCACCCACAGCGCCGAGGATGCCGCCAAGGCCATCGACCTCGCCGCCAGCGCCTTCCGCACGTGGCGCATGGTGCCCGCGCCGCGCCGGGGCGAGCTGGTGCGGCTCTATGCCGAGGAACTGCGCAAGTCCAAGGAAGACCTCGGCCGCATGGTCTCGATCGAGGCCGGCAAGTCGCCGTCGGAGGGCCTCGGCGAGGTGCAGGAGATGATCGACATCTGCGACTTCGCCGTCGGCCTCTCGCGCCAGCTCTACGGCCTGACCATCGCCACCGAGCGCCCCGGCCACCGCATGATGGAAACCTGGCACCCGCTGGGCGTCGTCGGCATCATCACCGCCTTCAACTTCCCCTGCGCGCCGTGGTGCTGGAACGCGGCGCTGGCGCTGGTCTGCGGCGACCCGGTGCTGTGGAAGCCCTCCGAGAAGACCCCGCTCACCGCGCTCGCCTGCCAGGCGGTGCTCGAGCGCGCGATCGCCCGCTTCGGGTCGGACGCCCCGGAGGGGCTGAGCCAGGTGCTGGTCGGCGGGCCGGAACTGGGCGAGGCGCTGACCGACAGCCCCAAGGTGGCGCTGATCTCGGCCACCGGCTCGAGCCGCATGGGCCGCATCGTGGGCCCGCGCGTCGCGGCGCGCTTCGGCAAGTGCATCCTCGAACTCGGCGGCAACAACGCCGGCATCGTCTGCCCCTCCGCCGACATGGACATGGCCCTGCGCGCCATCGCCTTCGGCGCCATGGGCACCGCGGGCCAGCGCTGCACCACCATGCGCCGGCTCTTCGTGCACGAAAGCGTCTATGACCAGATCGTGCCCGCGCTGAAGAAGGCCTATGCCAGCGTCACCGTCGGCAACCCGCTCGAGACCTCGGCCCTCGTCGGCCCGCTGATCGACGCGACCGCCTACGAATCGATGCAGGCGGCGCTGGCCGAGGCCGCCGGGCTCGGCGGCACCGTGCATGGCGGCGGCCGCGAAGAGGTCGGCGCCGACAGCGCCTTCTACGTCCGCCCCGCGCTGGTCGAGATGCCCGAGCAGGCCGGCCCGGTGCTGCGCGAGACCTTCGCCCCCATCCTTTACGTGATGAAATACGCCGATTTCGACGAGGTGCTCGAACAGCACAACGCCGTCGGCGGCGGGCTGTCCTCGTCGATCTTCACCACCGACATGCGCGAGATGGAGCACTTCCTCTCCGCCCGCGGCAGCGACTGCGGCATCGCCAACGTCAACATCGGCACCTCGGGCGCCGAGATCGGTGGCGCCTTCGGCGGCGAGAAGGAGACCGGCGGCGGCCGCGAGAGCGGCTCGGACGCCTGGCGCGCCTACATGCGCCGCGCCACCAACACCATCAACTACTCGACCGAGCTGCCGCTCGCACAGGGCGTCACCTTCGACATCTGATCCGGTCCGGATCGACCGCACCCCGGGCGCCGACCATGACCGGCGCCCGGGTTTCCAATGGCCCCAAATATCCCGGGGAGTCCGCGCCTGCGCGGACGGGGCAGAGCCCCTCGGACCTCAGACGCCCCGCGCCGACACCGCGTGGGTCAGCGTTGCCCCGAACTCGTAGTAGCGGGCCTTGAGCGTCGTCAGGGATTCCTCATGGTGCTTCACCGGTACCAGCGGCAGGCCCGAGGCGTCCTCGCCCAACAGCGCCTGCGCCGCCGCCATGCCGAACACCGTGCCCGGCCCGATGCCGCGGCCGGAATAGCCGAAGCAGGCATAGGCGCGCGGCCCCATTTCCACGATCTTCGGGATGTGGTCCGAGGTCATCGCGATGCGCCCGCACCAGCCGTGCTCGAAGGGCAGATCGCCGATCTCGGGGAACAGCGCGCGCAGCTTGCGCCGCGCCCAGCCGGCGTGGATCGCCCCGCCGGGGCCGTCGAGATCGCCCATGCCGCCGATGATGAGCCGCCCGTCCGCGTCGGTGCGGAAGGACGACATCACCAGCGCCGTGTCCCAGCAGCCCTCGCCGCCGGGCAGGATCCGGTCGCGCAGGGGCTCGGGCATGGGCACGGTGGCGAACTGGCCGTAATGCACCGGCACATAGGCGGGGCCGGGCGCCCCGTCGAGCCGGAGGTGGTAGGCGTTGGTCGCCATCAGCAGCGCCCCCGCTCGCACCGTCCGGCCGTTGCAGCTGACCAGCCACGTATCGTCCTCGCGCGTGAGCGCCGTCACCGGGCTGCCCTCGAACAGCGCAGCCCCCGCGTCGCGCGCCGCCCGGGCCAGTCCGCGGCAATAGGCCAGCGGCTGCACCGTCCCGGCGCGGGGATCGAAGAGCGCGCCATGCACGGCGGTGCTGCCGGTGCGGGCGCGGGCGGTCTCGGCGTCGAGCAGCTCCAGCGGCGCGCCCGCGGCCAGACCCTGCCGCAGCCGCTCGCGCAGGTCGTCCATGCCCGCAGGCGCGTGAGCGCAATGCAGCGTGCCGGCGCGGCGCGCCTCGCAGTCGATGCCCTCGCGCTCGATCAGCCCGAAGACCGTTGTGGGCGCCTCAGCGAGCCGCGCGATCAGCGCCCGCCCGGCTGCCTCGCCCAGTTCGGCGGTGATCTCCTCGGGCTTCAGCCACAGCCCGGCGTTGGCGAGACCCACGTTGCGCCCCGAGCCGCCGTAGCCGATCTCGCGCGCCTCGAGCAGCGCCACCGAGGCGCCGCGCCGCGCCGCCTCAAGCGCCGCCGAACAGCCGGTGAAGCCGCCGCCGATCACCGCGAGATCGACGCTCAGGTCACGGTCGAGCGCACCCGCTCCGATGGTTTCCCGGCTGCTTGCCCGCCACAGGTTCGGCTCTTGTCCCGAGGTCATGCCACACTCTCCTTCGTGCCGCGCGAACCCGCCCGCAGCGCGACTCGCACGAGGGGAAGGTTCGTCCTTCTAGCTCTTGATATAACGGGCGTTTCCGCGCCGTAAGGGGAAAGCCGCGACGTGCCCGCGCGTCGCGTTGGCGGGACCGGAGGACGCGGTGAAATGCGGCAGCGCGGCGCTGCGGCAAACCGGCGCTGGCCACCGCCGCAGGTTGTTCTAAACTGCACCGTATAGTTTCCGAGTCCCGCCCGCCGTCAGGAGATCGCCCGTGCCCCTCAGCCCCCGTCCGCTGCTCTTCGCCCTTGCCCTGATCGCCGCCGCGGGGCCTGCGCTGGCGCAATCCCGGTTCGAGACGCTGCTGGCCCGGTTCGGCGGTCAGCACCGCTACGAGGGCATCGCCAGCTCCAACGGCAGGATCGAGGCGCAAAGCGTTGACGTCGCAACGAAATATGCCGGGCGCGTGACCGAAATCATGGCCGGGGAGGGCGAGATCGTCGAGGCGGGCGCGGTGCTGGCCCAGCTCGACGACCGCGAGGCGCGCGCCCAGCTTCTGGCGGCGCAGGCGACGGTGCAGCAGGCGCAGGCGAGCAAGCAGATGGCCGAGGCCAACGTCATGCAGGCGCAGAGCGCGCGCGACGTGGCCAAGACCAGCTTCGACCGGGTCGAGCGGCTCAACGCCGACGGCCACGCCAGCCAGAGCGCGCTCGACGATGCCACCAACTCGCTCAACAGCGCCCGGGCGTCGCTGGCCTCGGCCGAGGCACAGGTCGCCAATTCCGACGCCACCATCGCCGCCGCCGAGGCCGACGTGGAGCGGCTGAAGATCGCGCTCGACGACATGACCATCCGGGCGCCGATCCGGGGCCGCATCCTCTACCGCCTGCGCGAGCCGGGCGAGGTGCTGGCGGCGGGCTCGGCGGTGTTCACGCTGCTCGATCTCACCAACGTCTACATGAACATCTACCTGCCCGCGCCGGTGGTGGGGCTGCTGTCCACCAACGACGAGGCCCGCATGGTGCTCGACCCGATGTCGGAATACGTGGTGCCCGCGCGGGTGAGCTTCATCTCGCCGCAGGCACAGTTCACCCCCAAGAGCGTCGAGACCGAGGAAGAGCGCGAGGAGCTGGTGTTCCGCGTCAAGCTCACGGTGCCGCGCGACCTGCTCGCGCAGTTCGAGGACCTGGTGAAATCCGGCGTCCGGGGCATCGGCTTCGTGCGCTCGGATCCCGGTGCCGAGTGGCCGGCGGATCTCACGGTGAACGTGCCCGAATAGGCGGAGCGGATCATGGATTTCGCCGCTGAACTCGAGGGCGTGCGCCATCGCTACGGCAAGGTGACGGCGCTGGACGACGTGGCGCTGCGCGTGCCCGCGGGCGTCATGGCCGGGCTGATCGGCCCCGACGGCGTGGGCAAGTCGACGCTGCTGGGGCTGGTCTCGGGCGTGCGGCGCCTGCAGGAGGGTCGGGTGCGCGCCATCGGCGAGGACATGGCCGACGCACGCGCGCGGGCCCGGGTGGCGCCGCGCATCGCCTACATGCCGCAGGGGCTGGGGCGGAACCTGTCGCCGACGCTCTCGGTGCGCGAGAACCTCGATTTCTTCGGGCGGCTCTTCGGCCAGCCCGCGGCCGAGCGCGACGCCCGCATCGCCATGCTGCTCGAGGCGACGGGGCTCGCGCCGTTTCCCGACCGCCCGGCGGGCAAGCTCTCGGGCGGGATGAAGCAGAAGCTGAGCCTCTGTTCGGCGCTGATCCACGATCCCGACCTGCTGATCCTCGACGAGCCCACCACCGGGGTCGACCCGCTGTCGCGGCGGCAGTTCTGGGACCTGATCGACCGCATTCGCGGCCACATGCCCGGCATGTCGGTGCTGGTCGCCACCGCCTACATGGAAGAGGCCGAGCGCTTCGACTGGCTCGCGGCGATGGACGCAGGAAGGGTCATCGCCACCGGCTCGCCCGACGAGCTGCGCGCGCAGGGCGGGGCCGAGACGCTCGAGGCCGCCTTCATCAACCTGCTGCCCGGCGGCGGCGACCACGCGCCGGTGATCCTGCCGCCGCGCCCCGAGCGCGACGGTGCGGTGCCGGCGATCGAGGCCGAGGGGCTCACCAAGCGCTTCGGTGACTTCACCGCCGTGGATCACGTGAGCTTCACCATTCCCGAGGGCGAGATCTTCGGCTTCCTCGGTTCGAACGGCTGCGGCAAGTCGACCACCATGAAGATGATGACCGGGCTTCTGGACCCGACCGAGGGCCACACGCGGCTCTTCGGGCAGGAGCTTGCGGCCTCGGACATGCAGAGCCGTCTGCGCATCGGCTACATGTCGCAGAACTTCTCGCTCTACACCGAGCTCAGCGTGCGCCAGAACCTGATGCTGCACGCCGAGCTCTACGGCCTGCCCGCCGACAGGCGGCAGGCGCGGGTGGAGGCGGTGCTCGACGCCTATGACCTGCGCGCCGAGGCGGATGCCATGCCCGACGGGCTGCCGCTGGGGCAGAAGCAGCGGCTGCAGCTGGCGGTGGCGGTGATCCACGAGCCGCGCATCCTGATCCTCGACGAGCCCACATCGGGCGTCGATCCGCTGGCGCGGGACGATTTCTGGCGCACCCTGATCCGGCTGTCGCGGGAAGAGGGCGTCACCATCTTCATCACCACCCATTTCATGAACGAGGCCGAGCGCTGCGACCGCATCTCGCTGATGCACGCGGGCCGGGTGCTTGAGATGGGGTCGCCGGCCGAGATCGTGGCCCGGCGCGGGGCCGAGACGCTCGAGGGCGCCTTCATCGACGCGCTCAAGGACGAGATGGGGCGCGAAGAGGGCGCGGTCGAGGCACCGGTCTACGACGCCGACCCGGCACCGCGCGGGCGTCTGCGGCAGGCGGCGCAACGGCTCTGGGCCTATACGTGGCGCGAGACGCTGGAGCTGCGGCGCGACCCGATCCGGCTGTTCTTCGCGCTGGCGGGGCCGATCCTGCTGCTCTTGACCATGGGCTACGGCATCTCGTTCGACGTGGACGAGCTGAGCTTCGCCGTCAACGACCAGGACCGCACCCCCGAGAGCCGGGCGCTGGTCGAGGCCTTCACTTCGATCCCGCAATTCGCCGGGACCCCCGATTTCGCCACGCTCGACGAGCTCGACGCCCGCATGGGCCGCGGCGACCTCGCGCTGGCGCTCGAGATCCCCGACGGCTTCGGCCGCGACCTGCACCGGGGCGACACGCCCGAGATCTCGCTCTGGATCGACGGTGCCATGCCGTTCCGGGCCGAGACCGCGCGCGGCTACGCCATGGGGCTGCTCAAGGCCTACGAGACGCAGGTCGCCACCGAGGCCGGGGCCGCCAGCACCGGACTCGTGGACATCGAGACCCGCTACCGCTTCAACCAGGCCTTCGAGAGCGCCAACGCCATGGTGCCCTCGCTGGTCATGCTGATCCTGATGCTGATCCCGGCGATCATGTCGGCGGTGAGCGTGGTGCGCGAGAAGGAGACCGGCACCATCGCCAACTTCCGCTCGACCCCGGTGAGCCGTCCCGAGTTCCTCGTCGGCAAGCAGATCCCCTACGTGGTGACCGCCTGGGCAAGTTTCTGGGTGATGGTCGCCATGGGCCACTGGCTCTTCGGGGTGCCGTTCAGCGGCAGCGTGACGGCGCTGGGGGCGGTGGCGGCGCTCTACGTCATCGCCTCGACCGGCTTCGGGCAGCTGGTGTCGACCTTCGTGCAGACGCAGGTCTCGGCGGTGTTTGCCACCGCGGTCATCACCATCATCCCGACGGTGAACTTCTCGGGCCTCATCGTGCCGGTCTCGACCATGGCCGAGGGCGGACGGCTCTTCGGGCAGGCCTTCCCCGGCGCGTGGTTCCAGCCGGTCACCGTGGGCGCCTTCGTCAAGGGCTTCGGCTGGTCCGAGGTCTGGTTCAACGCGCTGATGCTGGCGGGGTTCGGGGTGCTCTACCTGCTGATCTCGTCGCTTGTCCTGCGCAAGCAGGAGGCCTGAGCGATGCGCGCGATCTACAACACGCTGAGGCTCACGATGAAGGAGCTGCGCGCGATCCGCCGCGACCGGGTGATGATCGTGCTGATGATCTACGTCTTCACGGTGGCGATCTGGATGGTGACGAGCGCGGCCTCGACCGAAGTGCGCGACCTCTCGGTGGCGGTGGTGGACGAGGACCACTCGCCGCTCTCGGGGCGGCTGATCGACGAGATCCGCCCGCCGCTCTTCGCCGCGCCCGAACTGCTGGCCCCCTCCGAGGCGGCGCAGGCGCAGACCGACGGCCGCTTCGTGCTGGTGCTGGCGATCCCGCCGGATTTCGAGCGCGACCTGCGCGCCGGGCGGGCCGCGACGCTGCAGCTTCTGGTGGACGCGACGGCGGTGGCGCAGGCGGGCAACGGCGCCACCTTCCTGCAGCGGTTGCTGGCCGAGGCGCTGAGCGAATACCTGCAGCCGGGCGCCGACAGCGACGATCTCGTCGAGGTGGTGATCCGCACCCGCTTCAACCCCAACTTCAACGCCACGTGGTTCAACGCGGTGATGCAGCTGATGAACAACGTCACCATCCTGACGCTGATCCTCTCCGGCTCGTCGATGATCCGGGAGCGCGAGCACGGCACCATCGAGCACGTGCTGGTGATGCCGATCCGCCCGGTCGAGATCGTGCTGTCGAAGATCATTGCGACCGGCGCGGTGATCCTGCTGGGCTCGGTGCTGAGCCTGACGCTGGTGGTGGAGTGGGCGCTGGGGGTGCCGGTCTCGGGGGCGCTCTGGCTCTATGTGCTGGGCGCGGCACTCTACGTGGTGGCGGTGGCGAGCCTCGGGCTGCTGCTGGCGAGCTTCACCCAGAACATGGGGCAGTTCGGGCTGCTGGTGATCCCGGTGATCATCGTGCTCTTCATGCTCTCGGGCGGGATCACGCCGCTTGAATCGATGCCCGGCTGGCTGCGGCTGCTGATGCAGGTGGTGAGCCCGGCCACGCATTTCGTCTCGTTCGCGCAGACCGTGCTCTACCGGGGCGGGGGGATCACGCTGGTGGCAGGAGACCTGGTGGCGATGGCGCTGATGGCGGGCGTGGCGCTGGCGATCGTGCTGGCACGGTTCCGCAAGGTGCTGGCGGGGTAGCCCGGTCGTCGAGGCTGTCCCGCGTGGAGGCGTGGGGATGCCTCCGGCGGGAGTTTATCTGGCAAGATGAAGCCTGGGGCGCCTGGAGTGGGGGCTTGGTGGCGCTGGCGGGTG
>Ga0208328_1000264_pt1 | contig 26714 bp, 25 predicted proteins | sample DeeseametaMP2633_FD_184170 | JGI IMG/M metagenome (GOLD analysis project Ga0208328, IMG submission 184170) | Marine microbial communities from the Deep Atlantic Ocean - MP2633 (SPAdes) | ecosystem: Environmental > Aquatic > Marine > Unclassified | place: Northeast of Antigua and Barbuda, North... | reverse complement strand
GTTCCGGGACCTGGGCCGTCGTGCCTGGGCGATCGGGCTCTTCGTGTTCGCGGCCGCCGCCATCTTCATCGCGGCGGAGCCCTTCGCGGAGAGCCTCGTACACCTGGGACGGAATTACGACGTGGACGAGTTCCTGCTCCCCCAGCGCCCCGTTGCCGCGATCCTCGCCGACGTCTCGCCCCGCCATGCCGTCGCCCGCATCGCCCCCGCCGAGGCGCTCGCCCCCGAGACCGGCTGGCCCTCGCATTTCAAGCTGACGCATCACCACGCCCGCCAGCCCAAGGCGGTGCTGCAGGACATCTACCCGACCTTCGGCGCCCATCTCTACGGCGGCTTCCTCAGCCACACCTCGGGCAAGATCTTCGTCCGCACCGGCATCCCCGACACTCGCCTCGGCATCCACACGCTGAAATACAACGGGCTCGAGGCCACCAACCGCGCCCGGCTCGACACGCTGCGCCTTGCCCACCTGCACGCGCCGTCGTGGCAGCATTTCCGCGACCACCTCGCCTTCCGGCAGGAGAAGGGCTCCTACCGGCCGCGCTCGGAGCGGGTCGAGATGGGACAGGCCAACCTCATCGCCTTCCTGCTCGAGGAAGAGGGTGAGGCCGGGCTGCGCCTGCTCTTCGACGAGGTCTGCGCCGACACCCCCGGGCTGCGCGCACGGCTCGCGGCCCATGACATGCTGCTCTCGGCGGACTTCGATCCCGACGCAGAGGTCCGGCGCATCTTCGGGGCGCTGCCGTGATCGGCACCACGCCCGCCGACACCCGGCCCCTGCCGCGCTGGGGCACCGTCACCACCACCAACGCGCCGCTGCCCGAGATCCTCGACTTCGCCGCATGGCATCTCGAGCTCGGCGCGCACCGGATCTACCTCTACCTCGACGAGCACATGCCCGAGGCGCAGGCGGTGCTCGAAGCGCACCCGAAGCTCCGCGTCTTCCGCACCGATGCGGCGTGGTGGGAGAAACGCGGGCGGCGCCCCGACAAGCACCAGGTTCGGCAGGGCGCCAACGCCCGCCACGCCAACAACCGCCGTCCGGAGGTCGACTGGCTCGCCCATATCGACACCGACGAATTCCTGCTCCCCGCCCGACCGCTGCCCGAGCAGCTGGCCTTGCTGCCGGAGAGTTGCCTCTGCGCCCGGGTCCGCCCGGTCGAGGCGCTCGCCGGTCCGGGGCCGGTGACACGCTTCAAGGCCTTCCACCTCGACCATACCGCGCGCCGGACGGCGACCGAGGACTGCTTCCCGACCTGGGGCCGGCACCTCTCGGGCGGGTTCCTGAGCCATGTCGCGGGCAAGCTCTTCTTCCGTGCGGGCACCAAGGGGCTGCAGATCCGCATCCACAATGTCACGCTCGACGGCACCGAAAACCCCGGCCAGCAACCCCTCCCCGACACCGAACTCGGGCACTTCCATGCCGCCGACTGGCAGCACTTCCTGCGGCTCTACCGCTTCCGGCTCGCACAGGGCTCGTACCGGGCCGAGCTGAAGCCGCAGGCCCGCCATCCGGGGGCGCTGAGCCTCCACGATCTCTTCGCCACCATCGAGGACAGCGGCGGCGAGGCGGCGCTGAAGCGGTTCCACGACGAGGTCTGCACCGCGACGCCGCGCCTGCTCGGGGCGCTGGCCCGGAACGGCCTTCTGCGCGAGAGGCGCATGGATCTCGCCGCGCTGCGCGCACAGCATTTTCCCGACACCTGACGCAATCCCCTGATTCCATGAGCGCAATTCCTGCCGCCGCAACCGCCGCGGGCGCCGGTCAGGCGTCACCCCGTCCACGGCAATCGCGGAAGAACGCTCCGAAACCGCACACAACCATGCGGCGACTGTCCCCCGGAACCCACGAATTACCCATCAAACGACCGTGCTGATTGACCTTTCCCCCTTGTTTCCGGTACAAGCCGCGCCATCGGGATCGCACATGCCAAGTCACGCTTGGGCCCAGAGGGCGCGATCCCATCCTCAGATGCGCGGGCCAAGATCAGTGTCCGCACCCAAATCGGACACACATGACCAAATTTTCTGATCTCAACCTGAACCCCAAGGTTCTCAAGGCCATCGAAGAAGCGGGCTACGAGACCCCCACGCCGATCCAGGCGGGTGCCATCCCCCATGCGCTGGCCGGCAAGGACGTTCTGGGCATCGCCCAGACCGGCACCGGCAAGACCGCCAGCTTCACGCTGCCGATGATCACCGCGCTCGCCCGTGGCCGCGCCCGCGCCCGGATGCCGCGCAGCCTCGTGCTCTGCCCCACCCGCGAGCTGGCCGCGCAGGTCGCCGAGAACTTCGACACCTACGCCAAGTACGTGAAGCTCACCAAGGCGCTGCTGATCGGCGGCGTGAGCTTCAAGGAACAGGAACAGCTCATCGACAAGGGCGTCGACGTGCTGATCGCCACCCCCGGCCGGCTGCTCGACCATTTCGAGCGCGGCAAGCTGATCCTGACCGACGTCAAGGTCATGGTGGTGGACGAGGCCGACCGGATGCTCGACATGGGCTTCATCCCGGACATCGAGCGGATCTTCTCGCTCACGCCCTTCACCCGCCAGACGCTGTTCTTCTCGGCCACCATGGCCCCCGAGATTGAGCGCATCACCAACACTTTCCTGTCGAACCCCGAACGGGTCGAAGTGGCCCGTCAGGCCACCGCGTCCGAGACCATCGAGCAGGGCGCGGTGTTCTTCAAGGCATCGCGCCGCGACCGCGAGGCGACCGAAAAGCGTGACGTGCTGCGCCGGATCATCGACCGTGAAGGCGAGAAGTGCACCAACGCCATCGTCTTCTGCAACCGCAAGGTCGACGTGGACATCGTGGCCAAGTCGCTCAAGAAGCACGGCTACAACGCCGAGCCGATCCACGGCGATCTCGACCAGTCGCAGCGTACGCGCACGCTGGACGGGTTCCGCGACGGCTCGATCCGTCTGCTGATCGCCTCCGACGTGGCGGCCCGCGGGCTTGACGTGCCGAGCGTGAGCCACGTGTTCAACTTCGACGTCCCCGGCCACGCCGAGGATTACGTGCACCGCATCGGCCGCACCGGCCGTGCCGGGCGCGAGGGCAAGGCCTTCACCATCGTCTCGCCGCGCGACGAGAAGAACTTCGAGGATGTCGAGAAGCTCCTCCAGAAGGAAATCCCGCGCGTAGAGCTGCCGAACATGTCGGCCCCCGCCCCCGTCTCCGAGCCCGAGGACACCGCCTCGGAGGATCAGGGCGAGAAGAAGAGCAGCCGCGTGCGGTCGCGCTCGAAGAAGCCCGAGCGGGAAGAGAGCAAGCCTGCGCCGCGTGCCGAGAAGCCGTCGTCGCCGCGCCGCAACGACCGTGGCGACCGCAACGACCGCTCGGATAAGAGCGTCGTGGGCATGGGCGATCACATGCCCGAGTTCATCGCCCTGAGCTTCGACGAGCGCCGCGCAAGCTGACGAAAGCCTGCCACGGAAGGGCCGTTTTTCTGTATCGGCTCTTTAAGGAATTGGCCCCAGAGCCGGCGCATGAGAAATTCAGGCGCCGACCCCGGACCAACCTCCAAAGCAGCGTCGCGATCCGTCGCCAGCACGGATCCCAGATACCGGTGCCCGGGCTGAGCCCAACAAGCCCGGTTTTTCCCGCATAGGCACTGAGCCCGGCGCAAGGAGAGACGTACTTCTCCGCCACCAAAGCGCAGCGGCCCCGGGCAGACTGCATTGGCGGTGATCTGCCCTCCGACTGCACTTAATTCCGACAACCGCACTGGCCTGGCCCACGGAGAGCGCATTGCCATACGCTCGGAGCGTAGAGCGTAGAGCGTAGAGCGTTCCCCAAGCGCGGATCTTTCCTCATGGTTAACCTGCAAAAGCAGAAAGGGCGGACCCGGCGGCCCGCCCCTCGCATATCATGACCGAGCGCTCTCTCAGGCGATCTCTCGCCGGGCCCGTCAGTCCCGCAGCACCGCCATGCTGCTCTGGTCCCAGCCGATCCACACCGGCGCGTCGCCGACCGACTGGCCGGTGTCCGCGTCCACGTAGGCGCGCAGCCTGGCGCCCTGCGCCTCCTCGACCGTCAGATCGAGCGCCATGCGCGAGCCGAGGAAGGTCTTGCCGGTCACCCTGCCCTGTACCGCGTTGGCGGTGGCCGGGCGCTCGGCGTGGAAGCCCAGCCGCTCGAGCCGAACCGAGGCGGTGATCGGCGCACCGGCGCGCGGCACCCCGCCCGGCGCGTGGCCGCGCAGCGTCGTGCCGAACCAGTCCATCACCACCGCGTCGCCATCGGTGCCGCGCAGCTCGCCCGTCAGCAGGTTTGTCTCGCCGATGAACTCGGCCACGAAACGCGAGGCCGGGTGGAAGTAAAGCTCTTCCGGCGTGCCGTCCTGCTCGACCCGGCCCTTGTTCATCACCACAATGCGGTCCGACATCGTGAGCGCCTCTTCCTGGTCGTGGGTCACGAAGAAGAAGGTCTTGTTGGTGCGGCGCTGGATCGACTTCAGCTCCTGCTGCACCTGCCCGCGCAGCTTGGCATCGAGCGCGCCCAGCGGCTCGTCGAGCAGCAGAAGCGCCGGATCGGGGGCCAGCGCCCGCGCCAGCGCCACCCGCTGCCGCTGCCCGCCCGAGAGCTGCGCCGGGTAGCGCTCGCCATAGGCGGTGAGCTCGAGGAAGGACATGATCTCGTCCTGCCGCCGCGCGATCTCGGCCTTGCCCATGCCCTTGAGCTCGAGCCCGAAGGCGATGTTCTGCTTCACCGTCATGTGCGGGAACAGCGCGTAGTCCTGGAACACCATGTTGACGTTGCGCTTCTCCGGCGGACGTCTGGTGACGTCCTCGCCGCGCAGCAGCACCCGGCCCGCGGTCGGCTGCTCGAAGCCGCCGAGGATGCGCAGCGTCGTGGACTTGCCGCAGCCCGACGGCCCGAGGAAGGTCACGAACTCGCCCTGCGCGATGTCGAGCGTCAGGTCGTCGAGCGCGGTGGTCTCGCCGAAGCGCTTGGTCACGCCTTCGAGGCGGACGAGAGGATCATTGGCCATGGCTCAGCTGTCCTTGTTCATGCGGCGGGTGAAACGCTCGGCCCAGACGCCGATCACGGCGGTGAGGATGAGCGCCACGGTCGCGATGGCGTTGATCTCGGGCGACATGCCCGATTTCAGCTTGGCGAAGATCAGCACCGGCAGGGTCGGCTCGTAGCCGCCCAGGAAGAACGAGCGCACGAAGTCGTCGAAGCTGAGGAGAAGGCAGAAGATGCTCGCCCCCATGATCGCGGGTACGAGATAGGGGAAGGTGATGCGCAGGAAGGCGATCAACGGGTCGGCGCCAAGGTCGCGCGCCGCCTCGATCTGGCTTTTCGGCAGCGTCGAGAGCCGCGCCATGACCACCAGCACCACGAAGGGCACGTTGTGCACCGCGTGGCTCCAGACGATGGCGCCCATGCCCGGCTCGATGCCGAGGTAGCGGGCGTAGATGCGGAAGGCGATGGCCGAGATGATGCCGGGGATCAGCGCCGGCAGCACGGTCATGCCGAAGACCGCCGCCCTGCCCCAGAACTTGCGGCCCTCGAGCAGCACCGCGATCCAGGTACCGACCACGACCGAGATCAAGGTCGAGAGCACCGCGATGGCGACCGAGTAGCCGAAGGCCGAGATGGTCTCGGCGTCCGCGAAGACGCTCGCGTACCAGTCCAGCGTCCAGGACTTGATCGGGAAGCCGATGAACTTGCTGTCCTTGAAGCCCATGGTGACCATGAGGATCAGCGGCACGAAGACGTAGGCCACGAAGCCCCAGTAGATGCAGGACAGCAGGATGCGGTTGTGGCGGGTCATTTCGTGTCTCCCTTCCGCAGCGCGCTCATCAGCCGCTGGAACCCGGCGGTGATCGCCAGCGCCGCGAGGAACATGATCACCGCGAAGGCCGCGCCCGTGGGCCACTCGTCGCCCGCCACGTGGAAGAAGCCGGCGATTGTCTCGGCGAAGACCGTGGTCGACGGCCCGCCCAGCAGGACCGGCGTGGCGTAGAAGCCGGTCGAGATCAGGAACACCAGCGTGCAGCCCGAGGAGATGCCCTCGAGCGTGAGCGGCAGCGTCACCCTGCGGAACCGCGTCCAGGCCCCCGCGCCGAGGTCGGCCGCGGCCTCGTTCAGCGATTTCGGCAGCTTCTCGAGCGCCGAGTAGAGCGGCAGCAGCATGTAGAGCGCGGTCAGGTAGACGATGCCCACGCCCATGGAGAAGCTCGTGTACATGAAGGGGATCGGCCGGTCGATGAGCCCGAACCAGCGCAGCACCATGTTCACCGCCCCGGTGTTGCCGAGCAGGATCATGATGGCGTAGGTCCGCACGATCTCGCCCACCCAGAACGGGATCAGCAGCAGCAGGAGCAGCAGCATCCGGTTCTTGGGGCTGACGTGACGGGCGAGGAAATAGGCCACCGGGTAGGTCAGGACCAGCGTGCAGAAGGTGAAGGCCGCCGCGAAGATCAGGGTCCGGAAGAACGGCATCCAGAAGATGCTGTCGCCGAAGAAGCGGAGGTAGTTGTCGAAGGTGAAATGCTGCTCGACGTTGGCGGCGACCGGGTAGGCATCGGTCAGCGAGACGCGCAGCATCTGCAGCATCGGCCCGAGGTGCTGGGTCAGCACCCAGAGGACCGGGAAGACGGCGAGGATGACGAACTGGCGGCGCGGCGAGGCGGTGGCCACCTGCACGAGCGCCCGGTATGGCGCCCAGCTTGCCAGCCGACCCCAGAAGGTGCGGTCGGAGGCATGCGCCGCGACGGTCCCGCGTTCCTGCCGCGCGGATGCGTCATAGGACATGGGGTCTTCCTTTTCGACAGGAATGACGACGGATCTGTGGGTCTACCGCCCGCCGGATCGATGTCCGGCGGGCGGCGGGCGAAAGGCTCCGTGAGTGTGTTTACGCGGCCTTGATCGCTTCCACGGCGGGATCGACGAGACCGTATTTCAGCTCGTTCGCCTCGGCGCGGAAGAACTGGAGGTTCGCCAGCTCCTCGTCCGGGAACGAGGTAGATTTCTTTTCGAGGTCGGAAAGGTAGTTCGACGCATCTTTGTACGTCGAAATGAATCCCGAGGCCTTGGTCATCGCCGCACCGATCTCGGGGCTCGAGAGGATGGCGTCGAGGAAGGTGTAGGCGTTGTCCGGATTCGGGCAGTTCTTGGCGATGTTGTAGGTGTAGACGAAGCCGTAGGAGCCCTCTTTCGGGATCGCCATGCCGAGCGGGAAGCCGTCGTTGATCAGCGCCGCCGCCGGGCCGTTCCACGAGTGGCCGAGCACGATGTCCTGGTTGACGAACATCTGCTGCACCTCGGCGCCGCCGTCGTAGTACTTGCGCACCAGCGGCTTCTTCTCGATGAGGAAGGCCTTGGCCTCCTCGACGATCTGCGCGGCCTTCTCGGGGTCGTCGAGATAGGCGACCATGTTGCCGTCGTAGCCCATCATCAGCATGACGATCGACATCATGTCCTGGATCACGTAGGCGGTCTGGCCCTTGTAGGTTTCGCTGAACAGCGTGTCCCAGGTCTGGGCTTCCTCGGGCGAGACGATCTCGGAGTTGTAGGCCAGCACTTCCATGCCCGACAGGATCGGGGCGCCCCACTTCTCGCCGTTGATCGTGGCCCAGTCGGATTCCGAGAAGGTCGGGTTGATCTTGCCCCAGTTGGTCAGCCGGTCGGTGTCGAGCGGCGCCAGCAGGTCGCTGTCGATGAACTGCAGGAAGCGGTGGCCGGCGACGGTCATGATGTCGACCGTCGGCTTCGGCTGCTCGGCCGCCAGCAGGTTGAACTGCTTGCCCTGGTCGTCGACGAGGCGGACGTTGACCTTGATGCCGGTCTCGGACTCGAACTGCTCCTTGAAGGCCGCGGGCACGAAATCGTTGTAGGTCCAGATGTTGACCTCGCCGCCCTGGGCATGGGCGCGGCGCAGGTAGGCGGGGCTCGCAAGCACCGCGCCGGAGGCGGCGGCGGTGTTCAGGAACTTGCGTCGGTTGAGGATGAGCTTGGTCATGTGTTCGCGTCTCCCTGTGGGTTGGGTATCCGTATCGTTTTTTGTTCAGGTCGCCGCGGCGGGCGCCTTCTGCAGAAGACCGGTACGGGCGGCCTCGCGCAGATCGTCCAGGCTGAAGCGGTCGAGCTCCAGCGCATTCAGTATATCATTCTCTGCGGTGAAATCGCGGCCATACATCGCCGAGAAGATCTTGATGCCTGCCTCGTGCAGCTCGGCCGGAACGCCGGCGAGCCGGCCCAGCACCGCGGTGGGCTGCAGGCCGTAGGGCACGTCCTCGGTCACGTAGCGGCTGTCCGCGGTCGCGGGCCCGGTGCCGCCGTTGCCCTGCGCGTGCATCTGCTGGTTCATCTCCGAGACGCTGGCCTCGGGAACGTGGAAGCTCTGCGAGAAGTGCTCGAAGATAGTCTTGGTCTTCAGCCCCAGCGCCGCCACGATGGCCAGGCGCTCGGCGTCGAGCGCCTCGAGCAGCGCGCCCACCTTGGGGGTGACGTTCTGGCCCTGCGACCAGGTCTCGCCGCGCTCCATCCGGGTGATGTTGCCAAGCGCGATGCCGAGGTGGTTCTGCGGGTTGAGGTTCGAGAGCGTGATCGCCAGCAGCCCGTCGCGCGGCACGAAGACATCGCCGAAGAGCCGGGTGCAGACCGCGCGGGCGCAGTCGCTGCGGGTCTCGGGAACGGTGCAGAGATCGACCTTCTTGCGCACGGTGTTGACCTTGACCGAGGCGCCCTCGCCCCGGCGGCCGGTGACCGCGGTGGTGCCCCATGCGGTGATCGCAAGGGTCACGCCGCGCGCGGCGCAGAGCTGCATCAGGTAGACCGCCCCGAACGAGGCGTGCGAGCTGATGATGACGTGCTGGCCGTCGCGCAGATGCGGCGCCAGCGCGTCGAAGACCGGCTTGTGACCGTAGCCCGGCAGCGCGATCAGGATCGCGTCGTTCTCGGCCACGAGCTGCTCGGCCGAGCCTGCCACCCGCGGGATGAACGAGGTCTCGACGCCGCCGGTGGCGGTCAGCGGGGCCCCGGCCAGCGCCGCGGTGGACGCCCCCGAGGGCGACCACAGCATCGGGTCGTGACCGTTGACGTGCAGAAGCGCCGCCGAACCGAAGGCGATGGAGCCCGCGCCCGCGATGCCGACCCGGCAGGGCCTGCCCTGCGCCTCGGTCATGCGGAGACCTCCTCGCGCACGGGATCGCCCAGCACGTGCATCAGCCGGTTGGCCCAGCCGAAAAGCGACGACGACAGGATCAGGTCGAGGATCTCTTCCTCGGAGAGCCCCGCCTCACGCAGCGCCGCCATGTCCTCGGCCGTGGCGCCCACCGGCGCTTCCGAGAGCTTGCGGGCGAAGTCGAAGATCGCCCGGTTGCGCGGGCTCAGGTCGGCGTTCTCGCCCTTGGCGAAGAGCTCGTCGGTGACGCTGGTGTCCTTCTCGAGCTTGGCGTGGCGGTCGGCGTGGACCGCGGCGCAGTAGATGCAGCGGTTGACCATCGAGGCCGCCAGCGCCCCCACCTCGCGCTCGGCGCGGGACATGCCGCCGGCGTCGTACATGATGGCGTTGAACAGCGGCGAGCGCACCTTGAGGCTCTCGACGTCATGCGCCAGCGTCAGCACATAGGCCGATACCTTGGTGTTCGACGGCGTCACGCTCAGCGCGTCGAGCTGCTCGGGCGTGGCCTCGTCGAGGTTCACCGGCGTGACGCGCGGCTGCCATTGCGGGACGGTGCGGGTGAACTTGTGGACGATGCGGCTCATGCGGCGGCTCCGGTCATCAGACGCAGCCCGGCGACCACGCGCAGTTGGTAGGCAAGGAAGGCGACGAGCTCGCAGAGGCGCACGATGTCGGCGTCCGCCACGCCCGCGGTCTGCAGCCCGGCGATGTCCTCGGCGGCAATGTTGCGGGTGTCGTTGGCGACCTTGTCGACGAAGGCCATCAGGTGCGACAGGCCCTGATCGGTGCCGTCCTGCGCCGGATCGGCGAGCGCCGCGCTCGCACCCGCGCGGGCGGCGTAGCGCTCGGCCAGCGCCGGCTCACCGCCCAGCGTGGCGACGCGGGCGGCCAGCGCCGCGCGCAACGGGTGCGGGAAGGCACCGGTGTCCTTCGGGGTCAGCACCGCGTCCTCGGCGGCCTGCGTGGCCTCAATGATGTTGGCGCGGGTCTCGGTGGCGGCGGCCGTGGCGCTGCCCGGGGTGACGCCCGCGGCGCTCAGCGTGGTGGTGTCGAAGATGCTCATGCAACCTGCCCTTCCTTGGCCGAAGCCAGCTCGGTCTCGGTCCATTCCGTCCCGTCGAGCTCCGGCGTGTCGTAATCCAGCATTGCCTGCCAGTGTGTTTCCAGATCCTCGGAGTAAAGCGTCGCCGCCATCGCCTTGGCGAGCCACGCAGCCCCCTCCGAGACCCCCGGGATGTCGCCCGAGACCTTGCCGAGGCTCGCCGATGCGCCGTAGTTGAAGCAATAGACGTTCTTCAGCCACGGCACCTCGCCCGCGACTTTCTCGCGGAAGGTGAAATCCTCGTTGAGATAGGGGAAGCGGCCGAGATCGGCCTGTTCCTCACCCTCGGGCGGGGTGTAGACGTCATGCCAGAGCTGGATGCGGCCTGCAACCTCTCCGAATTCGGTGCGCGCCATCGGGTCGATGACGAAGCCGGTGCCGAGGATGACGAAATCGCAGCGGTGGCTGCTGCCGTCGGCGAATCCGATCACGATCTCGTCGCCGTGCTGTTCGACGGTCTTCGTGGCCTTGCCGAAGTGGAAATAGGCGTTGGGATGGCGGCTCACCCGCAGGGTCGAGCCATGCGGCGACGGCGTCTGCGTGGCGAAGCTGTACTGCATGAAGCGCCAGCGCCATTCGTCGGGCAGGCTCGCGAACCCGGCGGTGAACCCGTAGGAGCCGATGCCCATCATCTTGTTGACGGTCGGCATCTCCTTGCGGCGGATCAGGTGGCGGACCTCGGCGGCGCCATGCTCGAGCGCCTCGGCGGCGTTGTCCACGGCCGAGGCCCCCACGCCGATCACCGCCACGCGCTTGCCGCGCAGCGTCTCGAAGTCGATGTCATCGGCGCTGTGCGCCCAGAACCGCCGGTCCAGCCCCTGCACGAAGCCGGGGATGTTGGGACCGCCGGTGCCGTCGCGGCCGGTGGCGAAGACCAGCTTGCGGCAGAGGATCGTGCCCTCTTCGGTGCCGGAGACGGTGAGCCGCAGCAGGTCGCCCTCGGGCTCGACCTTGTCGACCGAGACGCCGTTCTCGACCGGCACGCCGGTCGCCTTGCGGTACCAGCGCAGGTACTCCATCCACTGCGGCCGCGGAATCTTGTCGAGCGTCTCCCACGCCTCGGTGCCGAACTGCGCCCGGAACCACGCCTGGAAGGTCAGCGCGCCGTGGCCGAAGGCCGGGCCGGTCAGCACCTTGGGCGAGCGCAGCGTCTCCATACGGGCGTAGTTGAGCCACGGCCCCTCGAAGCCCTCGGGGCTGCGGTCGAGCACGCGGATGTTGCGGATGCCGCCGGAGGTCAGGCCCATCCACGCCACCATGCCGCACATGCCGCCGCCGATGATCACCACGTCCGTCACACCCTCGCGCGCGGGCACCCAGTCCTTGCCGGGGTAGCACAGGAACTCGAGGTCCTCGCGCAGCCGCGCTTCGAGCACATCCAGGCCCTGACCGTCGATCGGCGATGCGCCGTTCGTCGATGCGTCGTTCGTTTGCATACGAATCATCCTCAGAGACATCCTACGAGAAAATCATGTTTCGTTTCAGCATCAAGCTGGGTGTTCCGCCCGGAAACCGATGCGCAAGGTCTAGGGGATGGGCGCCGGCATGTCGATGCCCGCGCCACCCCGCCCCCGCGTCCGCCCCGGGGCATCCCGGTACCGCCCGCGTATTGAGCAGCGTCGCCCGCATACGGCACAGGCGGGCAAGCCCAACTGGCACGCATCAGGAGACCAGGCTCGCGGCTTCGGTCGGGACAGGCGCAAAACGGGCGGTTGACGGGTCACACTCGTACCGTGACCGGTAGTCTGGGGCCTCGCGGGCCAGATTGTCCACCGCCCGGATGATCATGTCGGCCTTTTCGTCGGTCATCAGCGCCGAAAGATTGAGCCGCACCCAGCCGGGTTTGGACATTTCCTCACCGCGTTCGAGCGCGGCGAACATCGCGTCCGAAGCGGCCTCGTCGAGCCCCAGCAACCGGTGCGCGTAGGAGCCCGCGCAGGCACAGCCGCCGCGGGCCTGAATGCCGTGCAGGTCCGACAGCAACCGGGTGAAGAACTGGTGGTGCACCAACCCGCCCGCGTCGTCGCGCACCCGGAACGAGAAGATCGGCAGCGCGTCGGGGCGCTGCAGCCCCAGCATCTCGATCCGCGGATTGTGGCGCCAGACCGCCTCGGCCCGGGCCCGGAGCGCCGTCTGCCGGGCGTCGAGCCAGTCCTGCCCCAGCGCCTCCTTCACCAGCATGACCAGCGCCACGCGGATGTCGCCGATGACGTTGGGCGTGCCACCCTCCTCGCGATGGGCGAGGCTCTCCGAATAGCGATGCCCCCAAGGCGAGACGAAACTCACGGTGCCGCCGCCCGGCAGGGTCGGTGTGCGGCGGCGGGCGATGGCGTCGCGCAGCACCATGACGCCCGAGGCGGCCGGGCCGCCGGGAAACTTGTGCGGAGAGAAGACGATGGCGTCCTTCTCGGCATCGGTGCCCTGCTCCATGCGCATCCGCACGTAGGGCGCGCCGCCGGCGAAATCCCAGACCGCGAGCGCGCCGTGGCGCTTCAGCAGCCGCGTCACCGCGTCGGTGTCGGTGACGATGCCGGTGACGTTGGAGGCGGCCGAGAAGCTGCCCACCACCAGCGCGGCCCCCTGCGCGGCCTCAAGCGCGTGTTCGAGCGCCGCCATGTCCGGACCGCCCTCGCCCGCCTCGGGGATCTCGACGACCTCGGCGCCGGTCTCGCGCCACGGCAGCAGGTTGGAATGGTGCTCGTAGGGACCGACCAGCACCACGACCCGGCCACCCGCCGCGAGCGTCGCGGGAATGTCGAGCAGGCCGACGATGCGGTTGATGCCCGCGGTGCTGCCGGAGCCGGTGAAGACCACGCTCATGCCCTCGCCCGCGCCGGTCATGCGCGCGATCTCGGCCCGCGCCGCCTCGCGCAGGCGGGTGGCATAGGCGCCGCAGAACGACGCCTGCGTGTGGCTGTTGGCGTAATAGGGCAGCACCCGGTCGCGCACGAAATCCTCGACCTGCGCCAGCGCCCGCCCCGAGGCCACGTAATCCGCGTAGACCAGCGGCTTCGGCCCGAACGGCCCGTCGATGGTCGCGTTCTCCCCGATCAGGCCGGCACGCAGCCACTGCGGCAGATCCGGGCGCTTGAGCGAAAGGGCGAAGTCGTCGAGGGGGGCCATGAGCATCTCGTTTCGGGGAAGGTCTGACGACCAATATGTCACCGCGAAATCGAGAAGACTTCACATGTTTTCACCTTTCGACTCCAAAATTTCTATCATATGATCCGAGAATGTCTCTAAAACTCGATCACATCGACCACCGCATCCTCGCCGAGCTGCAACGCGACGCCTCGCTCTCGCAACGCGCACTGAGCGAGCGTGTGGGCCTGTCGCAGAACGCCTGCTGGCGGCGGCTCAAGGCGCTGGACGCCGCGGGCGTCATCCGCAACCACACGGTGGTGCTGGACCGCAACCAGCTCGGCGCCGGGCTGGTGGTCTTCGTGATGATCAAGACGCGGCACCACTCCGCCGCCTGGCTGAAGCGCTTCCGCACCCATGTCTCGGCGATTCCGGATGTCATCGACTTCTTCCGGATCGGCGGCGAATACGATTACCTGCTGAAGATCATCACCCGCGACATGAACAGCTATGACGAGGTCTACAAGCGCCTGATCGAGGAGATCGAGCTCGAGACCGTGACCTCGTATTTCGCCATGGAGGCGATCGAGGAACAGCGTCCGATCCCGATGTGATCGCGCAGATACGCTTTTAAATCACTGAAGATTAAGCTCTCTTCAGGTAAATGTAAAAAACCTTCACATCGCCCCTTGATAAGCGCCGTCCGGATTCCGATCTAGCATAATGTGAAGGACATTCACATTGAGCAACGAGAGACAAAGGACACCGCAATGACCGCCGCTGTGCACTATGAAGACCGCCCCGCCAATCCCGGGTGGCTCAAGCGCGCCGAGGCATGGCTCGACGAGCGCGGCAGACCCGCCTGGATCGTGGCCATCGTACTTGGCTTCATTTTCTTCTGGCCGATCGGACTTGGCCTTCTCGCATACATGATCTGGAGCAAACGCATGTTCGGAAAATCCTGCCGCCACCGTCCCGACCGTCACGCCTATCGTCACGGCTTCAACGCGATGCGGCCCTCGGGCAACGCCGCCTTCGACGCCTACAAGCTCGATACGCTGCGCCGGCTCGAGGACGAGCAGAAGAGCTTCGAGGACTTCCTCCAGCGTCTGCGCGAGGCCCGCGACAAGGCAGAGTTCGACCAGTTCATGGACGAACGCGCCCGCAACGCCCGCGACGTGAAGGAAGACGAGAAAGAGGACGCCTGACCGCGTCCCCCCCATGGCCCCACCCCGGGGCCATGGGCTATACTCCCCGCACCCCCAAACCTTATCCCCGCCCCCAGACGAGAGCCCGGATGTTCACCGACGGATCCTATTCGCAACTTCCCGACCCCGTGCGCCAGAGCGCCTTCTATGACAGCGTGACCCTCAAGCGTGGTCTCGCGTGGATCGTGGACTCGATCATCGTCGCGATCCTGGTCTTCATCGCGCTGGCCTTCACCGCCTTCCTCGGCGCCTTCTTCTTCTTCGCCTTCTGGATGGTGATCAGCTTCGCCTACCGCGTGGTGACCATCGCCAACGGCTCGGCCACCTGGGGCATGCGCCTCATGGCCATCGAGTTCCGCGACTGGCGCGGCGAGAAGCTCGATTTCGGGCAGGCCTTCATGCACACGCTGGGCTACACCGTCGCCGTGTCGGTCGCCCCGCTGCAGATCGTCTCGATCGTCTGCATGTTCGCCACCGAGCGCGGCCAGGGCCTGTCGGACCTGCTGCTGGGCACCACGGCGCTCAACAAGCGGGCGTGATCCGGGGCGGCGCATGGGCGCCGCCAGCTGCCTCCATCCGACACACCTCCGCGTGATTTGAATTGGCCCGCCGGCTCCCCATTTTCGGGGGGGTTGGCGGGTCTTCGATTCGTTGCTACGTTTTTCTCCGGAACAGCCGACAGGATCGATATGCGCCATTCGCTGCCGCTTGCGCCGCAATTCTATGTGACGGCCCCACAGGCCTGCCCGTACCTTCCGGGACGCATGGAGCGCAAGCTCTTCACCGCCCTTCAGGGCGACAACGCCGAGAAGCTGAACGACAGCCTCTCGAAGCAGGGATTCCGTCGTTCGCAGAACGTGCTCTACCGACCGTCCTGTTCGGATTGCGCCGCCTGTCTCTCGGCCCGCATCGACGTGCGCCGCTTCGAGCCCACCAAGAGCCAGCGCCGCACGCTTCGCCGCAACGACAACCTCGCGCGCCGCGCCTCGAGCCCCTGGGCCACCGAGGACCAGTTCTCGCTGTTCCGCCGCTATCTCGACGCCCGCCACGCCGATGGCGGCATGGCCGACATGGACATCTTCGAGTTCGCCGCGATGATCGAGGAGACCCCGATCCGGTCGCGCGTGGTGGAATACAGCGACCGCGAGAGCGGCGCGCTCAAGGCGGTGTGCCTGACCGACGTGCTCGATGACGGCGTGTCGATGGTCTACTCGTTTTACGAGCCCGAGCTGCAGCGCAAGAGCCTTGGCACGTGGATGATCCTCGACCATGTCGAGATCGCCCGCGAGGCGGGGCTGCCGTATGTCTACCTCGGCTACTGGGTGCCGGGCTCGCCCAAGATGGGCTACAAGGCCCAGTTCGGCGCGCTCGAGGTCTACCGGCGCGGCCGCTGGGAGCGGATGATGGACACGGCGGATTACGCGGAAGAGTGCCACCCACTCTCGACCGATCCGATCGCCGAGCAGGTCGCCAACATCTCGCTGCCGGACTCGCGCGGCTGAGCGCGACCCGCCTGTCGCGCACCATCCTGACATCAAGGCCTGACCGGAAGGCGCGCCCGCAGGCGCCCCGGCCCCTCGCTCAGCGCGAGAGGCTTGCGGTGATCTGCGACGAGAGCTCCGCGATGGCGGCTCCGGTGGCCTGCGCGATGCCCGCGGGATCGGCGCTTGCCATCGGCACGGTGATCGCGAAACGCTGGATGCGCTCGCGCACCACGCGGTCATAGGACGACACCGCGAACTGCCCGTCGAGCGACAGCGTGCCGTTGGCGCGCGCCACCATCCGCGACACCGACACGTGCACCTGCGCCTGCGCGTCCTCCTCGAGCGGCCAGGGCTCTGGCGCGACCGCGGCCGAGGACGCCCGGCCGATCTGCTCGGCGATGGCCAGCGTCACGGCGCGGCGGGAATCGTCGGCCCAGAGCGCGTTGTCGACCTGCGTCAGCGCCCCGTCCTCGCCCTCGAGCAGGATCTCGGACGCCTCCGCATAGGCCGGCAGCGACACGTCCATCACCTCGAGGGTGGAGACCTGCAGACGGCTGGTGCCCGACTGCACCGGCGGGTCGATGAGGTAGCGCGGCTCGGCCCCGCAGGCGGCAAGGATCAGGGCGAGGGGCAGGATGCGATGAAACTTGAAGCTCATGGGTTACCGTCCGAATAGCAGGGAGTTGGGGTTGCGCTCGATCTGGCGGGCGAGCTTGGTGAGCGCCTCGGCAGCCTCGCGCACTTCGCGCAGCGCCGCCACGGTCTCGCGGTTGAAGCTCGAGTTCTCGCCGTAGCCCCGCACCGCCACTTCGGCCTCGCTGACGAGGCTCTCGATCCGGGCCGAGAGGCTGGGGAGGCTCTGCGCCGCCTCCTCGATGGCCGCGGCGGCGTCGCTGGCCGAAGCCAGCGTGGCGTTGGCGTTCTCGACCACCCCGCCCTCGCGCAGCTCGGCGAGCACGGCGCGGATCTCGTCCAGCGCGTCGCCGATGCTGCCCGGCAGGGCGCGGGCGTCGTCGGTATCGATCAGACGGTCGGCGCTGTCGAGCAGGGCCGAGGCCTCGGACACGAAGCCTTCGAGATCCAGGGAATTGGCCTTCTCGACCAGCCGGCGGAAATCCTCGACCAGCGCCGGTACCTCGGAGGTGGCCCCCGAGAGGTCGTCCGCCACGCCGGTCACCGTGTCGGCGGCGGCAGTGGCGCTTTCCAGCGTCTCCGCGAGCTTGCCCACCAGGTCGGCGGTGCGCAGGTCCTCGATGATGCCGCGCAGTTCCAGGACGGTGGCGTTGAGCTCGCCCGGCAGGGCCTGGACCTCGTCGCTGCCGATCACGCCGCGGGCGTCGTCGAGCAGCCCGGTGACCGCACCCGGCACGCTGCGCAGGTTCTCGTCGCTGGCAAAGCTCTCGATGGCGCGCAGGGTGGCGACCGCCTGCTCCATCAGTTCCTCAACCGGCAGGTTGTCGACGCGCTTGAACAGCCCCTCGGCGGTGGCCGCGACATCCGGCAGGTCCGAGGCCACCGAGGGCAGCACCGGCGCCTCGGTGTCGAAGATGCCAAGGGCGGCGGGTGCGGCGTCGGGGATTTCGGCCAGCTCGATCATCAGGCTGCTGCTGAACAGCCCCTGCGAGGCCAGCCGCGCGCGCAGACCGCCCTGCACCGCCTCGGAGAGGAAGCGGATGGTCTCGGCCTGCGGCGCGTCGGCATCGAGCCCGAGCGAACGCGGGTCGATCTGGATCGACGCGCGCAGCTTGACCTGCTGACGGCCGCTGGTGTCGTCGATGAAGGCACCGATGCCGGTGACCGAGCCGACCTTGAGGCCGCGATAGGTGACCGAAGAGCCCGCCTCGAGGCCGCGCACGCTCTCGTCGAACTCGACGACCAGGTCCACGGCGTTGTCGAGCGTTTCGCTGAACACGCTGTCGCGGGCAGCGCCTTCGTCGTCGAAGAGATCGAAGACGTAGCGCGAGCCCACCGGGCTGCCGCCCGAGAACACCGTGTCGAAGGCGACGCCGCCACGCAGCAGCGAGGACAACGAGCCCACCGACAGGTCGAGCCCGCCCGGTCCGAAGTTCACGTTGAAACCCGAGGTGTTCCAGAACCGCGTCGCGGTGGTGATGCGCTTGTCATGGGGCGCGTCGATGAAGGCGTCGGCGATGACCCCCTTGCCGGAATCGAGCAGCCTCGGCGTCTCGATGCGGCCGACCTCGACGCCCTGGTGCAGGATCGGCGCCCCGGCCGAGAGCATGCTGCCGTTGGCGGCACGCAGCACGATGCGCGTGCCCTCCATCCCCGGCTTCACCAGCGGCGCGGAATCGAGCCCGGTGAAACGGGTGGCCTCGGCCCCCGCCTGCGGCTCGAACGCCGCCTCGAGATAGACGCCCGAGAGCACCGTGTTCAGCCCCGAGATGCCCGAGGCGCTGACCTCGGGCCGGACGACCCAGAACTGCGCGTCGTCGGGCAGCGACGAGGCCACGTTGTTGTCGACCCGCGCCTTCACCAGCACCGAGGTCAGGTCGGACGAGAACGCCACATCCTCGACCACGCCGATGTCGACGTCGCGGTAGCGGATCGAGGTCTCGCCGGCGACGATGCCGGCGGCGTTCTCGAAGGTGATCTCGATGCGCGAGCCGCGCTCGGAGAAGCTTTTCCAGGCGATGCCGAGCGTGATCGCCAGCGCCAGGATCGGCACCAGCCACGTCAGGGACAGGTTCCGCCAGATGGACCGCTTGGGCCCCTCGATCTGCATTTCCGCCGGGCGCGGTTCAGTCATCGCTCGCTACTCCCCGTCTACGTCCCAGATAAGCCGCGAGTCGAAGCTCTGGGCCGAGATCATTGTAAAGGCCACGGAAAGCGCAAAGCTGACCGCCGCGATCCCCGGATTGATGGAAGCCGCGAAATCGAGCTGCACCAGAGACGACAGGATCGCAACCACGAAAACATCGATCATCGACCAGCGCCCGATGAATTCCACCGCCTCGTAGAGTTGGTGCCGCCGGTGTGCCGACATCGCCACTTGATGCTGCACGCTCAGCGCCAGGTAGGCGATGGCGATGAACTTCGAGATCGGGATGACGATCGACGCCACGAAGACGATGCCCGCCACCCCGTAGGAGCCGTGGTGCACGAGCTCGACCACCCCGCCGAAGATGGTGCTCTCCGAGGTCTTGCCAAGGATCGTCGTGAGCAGCATCGGGTAGAGGTTGGCGGGGATGTAGACCACCAGCCCGGCGAAGAGCCACGCCCAGACCCGCTGCAGGCTCGTGGAGTCACGGCTCTGCAGGCGGGCACCGCAGCGGGTGCAGCGCGCGACGCCCGGGCGATGGACGCGCCCGCACTGGGTGCAGCCCACCAGCCCCGCCGCCTTCGCGGTCAGGATGGGCGCCGGTGCTCCAGCGTCTTCCATAGGGTCACCCTGCTCATGAAGTTGTCTTTCAGCACGGTCACGATGACCAGCGCCACGAAGGCCCAGAAGGCGGGCCCGATGAAGATATGCGCCATGCCCGCCACCTTGACGAGCGCGACGGCGACGCCGACCACGAAGATCTCTGCCATGGCCCAGGGCCGCAGGCTCTCGGCCACGCGGAACACCACCTCGGCGTGGCGCGCGGGCGCGTGGCCGAAGGCCATCGGTGCCATCACGTAGATCAGTGCCCCGAAACGGATCATCGGCACCACCACGATCAGCGAGGCCATGGCGATGGTCAGCGGCGCGGTGAGCCCGCTCGAGAAGGCCAGCACCGTGTCGAGCAGCGACGAGCGGTGCATCCGTCCCGCCGCCTCGAGCTCGAGGAACGGGAAGAAGATCGCGGCGATCATCAGGATCATCGCGGCCACTGCCAGCATGATGATGCGGGTCATCGCAGTCTGGCGCGGCGCCTCGAGCACCGCGTGACAGCGCAGGCAACGCGCCGTCTCGCCGGGCGCCACGGGGCGTTCGACGTAAAGGGCATCGCAGGAGGGGCAGGCCATAAGCGCCTCGGGCGCGGGCAGCTCGGCCGGGGATTCGGCTGTCATGCGGCTCAATCTAGAGCGATGGGCAGTGCGGGGAAAGTGGCCGCGCCGCAGCATGCCGCCGGGTGTGCTCCGGCGACAAGCCACAGGCGGCGGGCGGGCGCCTCAGCGCCAGTCCAGCACGACCTTTCCCGAAACCCCGCTGCGCATCGTCTCGAAGCCCTCGCGGAAGTCGCGGGCGCTGAAGCGATGGGTGATCACGCGGCGCACGTCGAGCCCGTTCTCGAGCATCGCGATCATCTTGTACCAGGTCTCGAAGATCTCGCGGCCGTAAATGCCCTTGAGGGTGATCGCCTTGAACACGATGCGCGACCAGTCGACCGGGCTCTTGCCGGGCGGAATGCCCAGAAGCGCGATGCGCCCGCCCATCACGAGGCTTTCGACCATCTGGTCGAGCGCCGCCTGGTTGCCGGACATCTCGAGGCCGACGTCGAAGCCCTCCTTCATTTTCAGCCGGGCGATGACGTCGCGCAGGTTCTCCTCGGCCACGTTCACCGGCACCACGTCGGCGACCTTGGCGGCAAGCTCCAGCCGCGCCGGGTTCACGTCGGTGATGACCACGTGCCGGGCCCCCACGTGGCGCGCCACGGCGGCCGCCATGATGCCGATGGGCCCCGCGCCGGTGATCAGCACGTCCTCGCCCACGAGGTCGTAGCTCAGCGCCGTGTGCACCGCGTTGCCCAGCGGGTCGAGGATGGCGCCGATCTCGTCGTCCACCGCCTCGGGCAGCGGCACCACGTTGAAGGCCGGCAGTCGCAGGTACTCGGCAAAGGCCCCCTGCTCGTTCACCCCGATGCCGCGGGTCTCGGGGTCGAGATGGAAGCGCCCGGAGCGGCTCTGGCGGCTCTGGCGGCCGATCAGGTGCCCCTCGCCCGAACAGCGCTGGCCGATCTCGAGCCCGCGCACGTCGCGGCCCAGCTCGACGATCTCGCCGGCGAACTCGTGCCCGGTGATGAGCGGCACCGGCACCGTGCGCTGCGCCCAGGCGTCCCAGTTCCAGATGTGGATGTCGGTGCCGCAGATGCCGGTCTTGTTGATCCGGATCAGCACATCCTCGGGCCCGATCTCGGGCACCGGCGCCTCGACCATCCAGAGGCCGGTCTCGGGCTTCGATTTCTCGAGGGCAAGCATCTGGTTGGTCATGACAGGACTCCGGTATCGCGGCCCGCCTGCGCGAAGGCGGCAAGGGCGTCGTCGAGGTCGGCGCGGGTGAGCGCCGCGTTCATCTGGGTGCGGATGCGGGCACGGCCCTTGGGCACCACGGGGAAGAAGAAGCCCGAGACATAGACGCCGAGCTCGTAGAGCCGCTGCGCCATGGCCTGCGCCTTGCGGGCGTCATAGAGCATGACCGGGATGATCGGGTGCTCGCCGTCGAGCAGGTCGAACCCCGCCGCGGTAAGCCCCTCGCGCCAGTAGCGGGCGTTCTCGAAGAGCTGCGCGCGCAGGTCGTCGCCCTGCTCGACCAGATCCAGCGCCGCGAGGCCGGCGGCCACCACCGCAGGCGGCAACGCATTGGAGAAAAGATAGGGCCGCGCCCGCTGGCGCAGCAGGTCCACCACCTCCTGCGGGCCGGCGATGTAGCCGCCAAGCGCGCCGCCGAGCGCCTTGCCCAGCGTGCCGGTGAGGATGTCCGCCTGCACCCCGAAATGCGCCGGCGTCCCCTGCCCCTTGGGCCCCATGAACCCGGTGGCGTGGCAGTCGTCGACCATCAGAAGCGCATCGTAGCGGTCGGCCAGCGCCCGGATCTCGGGCAGCTTCGCGAGGTAGCCGTCCATCGAGAACACGCCGTCGGTGGCGATCATGATGTGCCGCGCCCCATCGGCGCGGGCGGCCTTCAGCTGCGCCTCGAGATCGTCCATGTCGGAATTGGCGTAGCGATAGCGCTTCGCCTTGCAGAGCCGGATGCCGTCGATGATCGAGGCATGGTTGAGCGCGTCCGAGATCACCGCGTCCTCGGGCCCCAGCAGCGGCTCGAAGAGCGCGCCGTTGGCGTCGAAGCAGGCGGCGAAGAGGATGCTGTCGTCGGTGCCGAGAAAGGCCGCCAGCCGCTGCTCGAGCGCGCGGTGCAGATCCTGCGTGCCGCAGATGAAGCGCACCGAGGCCATGCCGTAGCCGTGGTCGTGCATCGCCCGTTCGGCCGCCTCGATCAGCGCCGGATGGTCGGCAAGCCCGAGGTAGTTGTTGGCGCAGAGGTTGATGAGCTCGCGCCCGTCGACGCAGACGCGGGTGCCCTGCGGCGAGGTGATGAGCCGCTCGGTCTTCATCAGCCCCTCGGCCTCGATCTCGGCGAGGGTGTCGCGCAGGTGGGTCAGAAAAGCTTGGGCCATGAGTCGCACTCCCGTCGTGGTGTGCGCCTCTTTTCCGTCATCGCGGATTGTCGGTCAATATAAAAGATACGCTATCACGGAATTCTGTCCGCTATGGCGTCTCAACGATGAGAAAGCAGCGCGCGCCCTCTCCGCAATCACGGATGGCATGCGCCACGTCCGCCGCGTAGCGCGCGGTGTCGCCCGCGCGCAGCGTGTCCTCGGCCTCGCCCGAGCGGATGGTCAGCGCGCCCTCGATCACCGTCAGGTGCTCGCGCGCGCCCTGCCCGTGCGGCTCGCTCTCCAGCGCGCCACCGGCGTCGAAACGGATGTCGTAGACCTCGTAGCTGCCGACCTTGCCGGGCTCGGACAGGATGGTGATGTGGCAGCCGAGCCCGTGGCCGGTGATCACCGGCGCCTGATCGGCGCGAATGACCTCGATGGCGCGGGCCGGCGCCCCGAGGTCGAGAAGCCCCGCGAAATCCACCTGCAACGCGCGGGTCAGGTTCCAGAGCGTTGCCACGGTGGGGTTGGATTCGCCGCGCTCGATCTGGCTCACCATCGAGCGGCTCACGCCCGACAGCTTCGCCACGGCGTCGAGCGACAGGCCCTTGGCCTGCCGCGCGTCTTTCAGCCGTCCGGGAATGCGGCCGAGCACCGCGTCTGCATCATGATCCGTCATGACGGATGGCATGACCGACCCGGAGGCCGCCGTCAACGCTCAGTTCAGGCGGCTGACGATGACGGTGACCTCGGGCTTCTTGCCGATCTCGTTCTGCGAGGAGTTGCGCACGATCCGGCGCATGTCCTCTTCGAGCTTGTCGTCGTCACGAAGCGCCTTGTCGCCGGCCCGGCCGAGGTACTGGCTCAGGTCCTCTTCCAGCACGTCGACCAGCGGCGCGTTGCTGCGGCCGATCTCGGGCAGGCCCATGACCTCGCACCACGGCTCGCCGAGCGGCTCGTCGTCCTCGTCGAGGATCACGGTCACGATGACATGGCCGTTGAGCGCCATCCGGATGCGGTCGCGCACGATGCCGTCGAGCGCACCGATCTGCACCGACCCGTCGAGATAGGTGCGGCCCGCGTCGATCCATTCGGCCACCGTGGGCTCGTTGCCCGAGAGGTCGATCATCATGCCGTTGACCGCCAGCACCCCGGCCCGGCCACGCGCCTTGGCAAGCTTCACGTGCTCGCGCAGGTGGCGGTGCTCGCCGTGCATGGGGATGACGATCTGCGGCGACACGATGTCGTGCAGGCGCACGAGGTCCGGCCCGTTGGCGTGGCCCGAAACGTGGTACTTGCCGCCCGAGTCGTCGACCACGTCGACCCCGCGCTCGGAGAAGTTGTTCATGATGCGGATGACGTCCTTCTCGTTGCCCGGAATGGTCTTGGACGAGAACAGGAACAGGTCGCCTTCCTTCAGCTCGATGCCGTTGTACTTGCCCCGCGACAGCTGCGCCGAGGCGGCGCGGCGTTCGCCCTGGCTGCCGGTGACGATCAGCATCAGGTTGTCGCGCGGGATCTCCGCCGCTTCCTCGGGGCTGACCACCTTGGGGAAGCCGGTCAGCACGCCGGTCTCGATGGCGGCCTCGATCATCCGGCGCATGGCGCGGCCCAGCAGGCAGATCGAACGGCCCGCCTTGGAGCCCGCCTCGGCCAGCGTCTTCACCCGCGCCACGTTCGAGGCAAAGGTGGTGGCGACGACCATCTGCGGCGCGGCCGAGACCAGCTCCTCGATGTTGGGGCCGACCTCTGATTCCGAGCGGCCGGGGTTGGGCGAGAACACGTTGGTGGAGTCGCAGACCAGCGCCTTGACGCCGCCCGCCGAGACCTCGGCCCAGAGCTCGGGATCGAAGGCCTCGCCCACCACGGGGCTCGGGTCGAGCTTGAAGTCGCCCGAGTGGATCACCCGGCCGCCGGGCGTGTCGATGACCAGCGCCGAGCTTTCCGGGATCGAGTGCGAGATCGGCAGGAAGCCCACCTCGAACGGGCCCACCTTGGTGGTCTCGGGCCATTTCGAGCAGGTCTTCACGGTCTCTTCCGAGTAGCCGTATTCCGCCAGCTTCTGCCGCGCGAGGTTGGCGGTGAAGGCACGGGCGTAGATGCGCACGCCGAGCCGCTCGAAGCAGTGACCGACGGCGCCGATGTGGTCCTCGTGCGCGTGCGTGATGAAGACCGCCTCGATGCGCTCGCGGTTCTGCTCGAGCCAGGCGATGTCGGCGAAGATTATGTTGACGCCCGGGGTGGTGTCCATGTCGGGGAACGCCACGCCGAGGTCGACGACGATGAGCCGCTCGGCCCCCGGTTCGCCGTAGCCGTAGACATAGCAGTTCATGCCGATTTCGCCCGCCCCGCCGAGGGGCAGATAGATGATACGTTGGGTGGTCATGAGGACTCCTGCCTCTTGTTGTAGTCGTGGATGACGGTCAGACCATGCATCGTGAGCGCATCCACCCACTCGTCGAAAAGGTCTTCGGATTGCTGGAAAAGCGGTGCCAGCCCACCTGTCGAGATGACCTTCATCGGCCGGTCGCGTTCGGCCTTGATGCGGTCGCAGATTTCACGGACGAGGCCGATGTAGCCCCAGAAGACGCCGGACTGCATGCAGGCGACGGTGTTGGTGCCCACCACCCGCTGCGGCTTGGAGATGTCCACGTGCGGCAGGGCGGCGGCGGCAAGGTGCAGCGCCTCGAGGCTGAGGTTCACGCCGGGCGCGATGACCCCGCCGATATAGGCGCCGTCACTGGCCACCACGTCGAAGGTGGTGGCGGTGCCGAAGTCGACCACGATCAGGTCGCCGCCGTATAGATCGTACCCCGCCACAGTGTTTACAAGACGGTCGGGGCCGACATTCGTGCCGACATCGACGCGCACGTCCACCGGCAGCAGGCAATCGGGCTTGCCCACCACGTAGGGGCGCGTGTTGAAGTAGCGGTCGGCGAGGACGCGGAGGTTGAAGACCACGCGCGGCACCGTCGACGAGATGATCACGTCGGTGATGTTGGCCTCGATCTTCTGGAAGTCCATCAGCGTCGAGAGCCAGACATAATACTGGTCGGCGGTGCGCTGGTGCTCGGTCGAGGTGCGCCACGTGGCGAGGAACTTCTCGCCGTCCCAGATCGAGAAGACCGTGTTGGTGTTGCCGCAGTCGATCGCCAGAAGCATGTCGCTCTCTCCCTCAGAAGAACACGTCTGCCGCGGCGATGGCCTGCCGGCCGCCGCGGGTGGTCAGGATCAGGTTGCCGCGCTCGTCCACCGTCTCGAAGGTGCCGACGGTCTCGGAGGTGCCGCTGCGCGCGGTGATCACCTCGCCGAGCCGAGCCGCCCGCGCCAGCCACGCCTCGCGCAGCGGGCCGAAGCCGTAGGTGGCAAAGCGCGCCTCGTGCTCGGCGTAGCTCGTGGCCAGCAGGTCGAGGAAGCTCTCGGGATCGACCAGCACGCCGGTCTCGGAGAGCAGCGACACCGGCCGCAGCGCACCGGGCTCGACCTCGCCCGCATCGGGCGCCTCCGCGAGGTTCACGCCGATCCCGATGGCCAGATGCGCGACGCCGCGCCGCTGGCCGAGGCTCTCGAGCAGGATGCCCGCCACCTTGCCGCCGTTCAGCAGCACGTCATTGGGCCATTTCAGCGCCAGCCCCTCGACCCGGCCGGTGGCCGCGGCGAAGGCGTCGTAAAGCGCCAGAGAAGCCACGAAGCTGCGCAGCGCCACCACGTCCGGCGTCTCGCGCGGCATCATCAGCAGCGTGCCCGCGAAGTTGCCCTCCGGGTTGGCCCAGGGCCTCCCCCGGCGTCCGCGCGCCGCGGTCTGGCGCAGCGCCAGGATCCATTCCGGTCCCGCCAGCGTTCCCGCCAGCCGTGCCGCCTCGGCATTGGTGCTGTCCACCTCTGCCAGAACCCGTCGTCCGTATCCCGCTGGCCAGCTCAAAGCGCCCCGTCCTTCATCTTTCCGTATCGTCTCCCGCCGGGGGTCGCTTCGCTGCGGCCGCCAGAACGAAAAAGGCGACGCGCCCGGGGCGCGTCACCATAGGCAGGGATCCCGCCGTGTGGCTCAGTTGACAAGCGTCGCTGCCGCTGCCGCTGCCCCTCGGACGGGGGCCCATGCGGCATGGCTCATCCGTCGTCGGCAACCGGACGGCCAACAAAAAAAGGCCTTCGATCCGTCTGTTAACGGAACGAAGGCCTTCGGGATCGTATCACCAGCCGCTTGGACGGGAGGGGGGTCTCGGCGGTGATACAGGGAAAATGCACCGCACCCGCCCGGGTTCCACGCCCGACAATTTTTTTTGATATCTCCTGTGCGGCGGCTAGAGCCGAAGCCTTGGAACCGCCCTTCACGCCGCACGTTGCGATGGAGGTTCAGACGGGAAAGAGAATTTATGTCCA
>Ga0208328_1000262_pt1 | contig 26739 bp, 25 predicted proteins | sample DeeseametaMP2633_FD_184170 | JGI IMG/M metagenome (GOLD analysis project Ga0208328, IMG submission 184170) | Marine microbial communities from the Deep Atlantic Ocean - MP2633 (SPAdes) | ecosystem: Environmental > Aquatic > Marine > Unclassified | place: Northeast of Antigua and Barbuda, North... | reverse complement strand
GTACTTCACCGCGGTGTTCTTCGCGAGGATCGTGATGCCCTTCTCGCGCTCGAGGTCACCGGAGTCCATGACCCGCTCGGCGACGCCCTCGGCCTGGTGGGCGCTGAACGCGCCGGCCTGGTGGAGCATCGCGTCGACGAGGGTGGTCTTCCCGTGGTCGACGTGGGCGACGATGGCGACGTTGCGAAGCTGGGCGGAGCGGGTCTCTGGCACGGGCCACGAGTCTAGGTCCGCGGCGCGGATACGCCGATTCCACGCCGGACCGGTGGGCGCCCGGGCGCGGGTCTGTGCGGCGTACGGCGGCGTACTGGTCTCATGGAACTGGCGCTGGTCTCATGAAGTTCCGGTCGACCAGCGCCGGTTTCACCACCCGGGTGGTGAAACCGCCACCTCAGCCGGCCAGCGACCCACCGAAGATCTGCCACGCCAGGGCGCTCTTGGCGACCAGGCTCAGCACCAGGTAGGCCTTCTCGCCGAAGCCGTAGCTCGCCCAGGGGCCGACCCCGCGGTACTGCAGCCACTGGTTGAGGCCGAAGCTGGAGAAGAAGACGAACAGGCTCACCACGATGCCGTAGACGAAGCCGGGGACCTCCGGGGCGCCGGCGGTGCTGACCACGATCGCCACCCACGGTGCGAGCCCCACGACGGTGCCGGCCCAGAACGGCAGCATCGTGCGCACCGGCTCCCCGGGTGGGTTCACCGCCTCCTGGACCCAGCCGAAGAGGATCATCGCGACGTTGGCACCGGCGATGGCGATGACCGCGCTGATCTCGGTGATGCCGTTGTAGGAGGCGATGAGCAGGATCATCAGCGTCGCGCTGAGGGAGTACTCCACCCAGCGGAACCGGTTGATCCCCGCCCTCAGGTCGCGCTCGTAGAGCACGCGCGCCAGCGTCGCCGTGAGCCCGTGGTCGACCGCCGCGAGCAGCAGGAACGCGGCCACGGCCCAGCCGATGCGGACGTCGAAGAGCGCCTCGCCCGCCGGCGGGGTGGTTCCCGGCGGGCCCTCGGGGAAGGTCTCGACCACGCTGATCGCGAAGTCGCCGGCCAGCAGCAGCACCAGCACCGCCTGGGCGGCGTGGAGCACGGTGAGGCCGAGGTTCCACCGTCGCAGGGAGGCCAGCATCGTGTCGTCGGTGCCGGTCGCGGTGCTCGGGGCGCCGGGGGTGCCGGCGTGGGCTCCGGGTGCGGGGGTCATGGCCTATCGGTACCCACGTGCGGCGCGTTCGTGCAAGTGGCCACTTCACCCGCTCACATCGGCCCGCGAGGACCTACCGTCGCAGGATGGGAACTCCTCGGGTCGTCCTGGCCGCCGGCGTGGTGGTCGGGCTGCTGGTCGGCACGCTCGCTCCGGCGTACGCCGCCGACGACCGGCCCCCGAAGGTCGGTCGCAAGAACCTGCCGACCGTGGCCCGCGTGGCGCAGCTCTACCCGGTGCTGGAGGGCGGGTCGCGGTTCACCACCCGTGGCGGTCGGCAGGTGCTGGCCCACGCGGCCGACGACTGCGTCGGGACCTCCCTGGTGGCGATGGCCGACCGCGGCACCCGCGTCAACTACGACACCGCCGACGAGCCCGTGCCCGCGGACGAGGACACCCCGCGGGTGGGCGGCTACCGCTTCGCCAGCGTCGCTGCGGCCAAGGCGGTGATGACGGCCCTCGAGGAGTACGCCGAGCGCTGCGCCGGCCTGCACACCGACGCCGAGGACCACACCGCGGAGCTCACCCGGCTCGACGACCCGGCCCACGGCGACCAGGCGGTGGCGCTGCGCGTCGACGTCACCTGGCCCGACGACGGCGACGGGGCCGGCGGCTACGGGTCCCTGCAGCTGGTCGTCCGCGACGGGCGCTCCCTCAGCGAGACCGTCGTCCGGCGCGTCGAGGGCACCCCCGACCTCGACCCGGCGCTCGCGCTGAGCCGGGTCGCCTGGCGCCGGCTGCGCTAGACCGTCGGGCGCGATCGGTCCGCCGGGACCGCCGCTGCCCCTAGGCTGACGAGGGTGACGTTGGCTGGGGGGCCGCGTGATCACGCGCGGAGACGAGTTCTCGCGTCGGCGGTGGCCGGCGCACTGGTGGCGACCTCGACGGTCGCCTCGATGACGGTCGGCGGGCTCGTCCCGGCCGCCGCGGACGACCCACCACCCGCAGCCGCGGCCACCTCGTCGGGTCCCGTCGGGCCGATCGCGGTCGCGGTCAACAGCCGCGGGACGTCGTACGCCGGGTTCGCGCAGGGCCGGGGGCTCGTGCGCCTGGGGGCCGACGGGAAGGCCCGCCGGCCGATCGCGGTGCCGGGGGAGAACCCCGTGACCGGGCTGGCCGTCGACGCCCGCGACCAGTTGTGGGTCGACGACGGCGAGCGCGTCTCGCTGCTGGACCGGCGGGGGCGCCTGGTGCGGACCTTCGCGCACCGCCCGGTGCTGGCCTGCCCGGCGGAGGAGGGCGACGCGCGGCGCTACGGCGACCTCGCGCTCGGCCCCGGTGCCGTCTACGTCGCCGACCGCTGCCGCGCGACGGTGTCGGAGTACTCCCGTTCCGGGGTGCTGCGCGCCACCGTCGTGCTGCCCGGGGGTACGCCGGCCAGCGGCCTGGCCTTCCTCCGCGCCGGCCAGGGGCGACCCGACCGGTTGCTGGTGACCGTCCCCGACCGCGCGCGGCTGCTGGTCTTCGACGCCTCGCGCTTCGGCGACGGCGCCCGCCCGCTGCAGGTGCGCAAGGTGCGCCGGGTCGGCGGCGGCGACCGGCCCCAGCCGACCGGCGTGGTGGCCGACCGGTTCGGCCAGGTGGTCGTGGCCGACGCCGCCAACCAGGTGCTGCTCTTCCTCGACGGCGACAACGACTTCTCCCTCTACCGCGTGCGCGGCGTGCCCGGCCGCGGCGGCTCGGGCGTCGGGCGGCTGCGCAGCCCGGCCGCGCTGTCGCAGTCCGGGCAGGACGGCAGCGGCATCGCCGGCAACCTGTGGGTCGCCGACACCGGCAACCGCCGGGTGCAGCGCTTCGACGTGGGCTCCTACACCTGGTTCGCGCGGACCGTGCGCGCCCCGGACGTCGAGCCGCTGGCGATCACGCCGCAGCCGTGCGCCGGTGCGGTCTCGGTGCGGGTGAACGCCGGCGAGGCATGGACGCGCACCCCGCAGGTCACGGTGCGGGTCGTGGCACCCGCGGACGCGACCGGCCTGACCTTCCTGGGCTCCTCGACCCCGGAGCCGGTCGCGCTGCGCGAGGACTGCGACTACGACCGGCTGCTGGCCGCCGGCGACACCGACGTGCAGGTGCGCATCGACGGAGGTGCCCAGGACGGCGAGGTGCTCAGCGACCGGATCGGGCTGGACACCCAGCCGCCCCGGGTGCGGTCGGCGTCGGTGCGCTGGGTACGCCGGGACCAGCGCTGGGAGCTGAAGGTGCGGGCCGTGGACCGGGCGGGCCCTGCGGGCACCACGGGTGCCTCCGGGATCAGTGGTGCGCACACGGTGCTGCACTCCGGACGGCGCAACGGGTCGGCCGGGACGGTGCGGGTCGTCGACGGCCGGGCGGTCGGGTACACCCGGGACGGCCGGTCGCTGGCCTGGGTGCGGGTCCTCGACCGCGCTGGCAACGCCAGCGACTGGGTGCGGGTCGAGCGGCGCTGACGCGGCCGCCACCGGCCGGCCCGCCCCGGGGGCCGGTGCGCCCCGAGGGGTGAGCCGCGGGCGGCGTACCGTCGCAGGCATGGGGAACCTCGCCACGACCCGACGTGTGGACCTGACCGACCTGCTGCACTTCGTGCGACCGCTGCACCACATGACGCTGGTGACGTTCCGCCGCGACGGGCGGCCGCAGCTCTCGCCGGTCACCGGCGGCGTGGACGGTGACGGGAAGATCGTGGTCTCGACCTACCCCGACCGCGCCAAGGCCGTGAACCTGCGCCGCGACCCGCGCTGCTCGGTCCTGGTGCACGGGCAGGAGTGGGACGACGCCTACGTGCAGGTCGACGGCGAGGCTGCCGTGCTCGACATGCCGTCGCAGGCGGCCGAGGACGGGCTGGTGGAGTACTTCCGCTGCATCTCCGGGGAGCACCCGGACTGGGAGGAGTACCGCGCCGCCATGCGCCGCCAGGGCAAGTCGCTGCTGCGGATCACCCCCACCTCCTGGGGTCCCATCGCCACCGGCGGCTTCCCGCCGGACCGCGCGCCGAAGGGCTGAGGGCCAGCCCGTCCCTCGCGGCCCCAGGGGCCTCAGGCGTCACATGGGTCTCGCGCCGGGGCTACTCCGCATTCTTTCTCACCCTTACTGCGCAGTAAGGGTGAGAAGTAATTCGTCGTATCCCGGCGCCCTCAGCCCAGCGCGCGATCGAGGGCGGCCTCGACGTGCAGGCTGGTGCAGGGGAAGACGGGGATGTCGGCGTCGGCCTGGCGCACGAGCAGCTCGAGCTCGGTGCAGCCGAGGATGACCCCACCCGCGCCGGCGTCCCAGAGGTCCTCGATGAGCCCGACGACGGTACGCCGCGACTTGGTGACCACGCGGCCGTGCACGAGCTCGTCGTAGATGATCCGGTTGACCGTGTCGTGGTGGTCGGCCGGCGGCACGTGGACGGTCAGGCCGTGCGAGGCCAGCCGCTCGGTGAAGAACGAGCGCTCCATCGCGAACGTCGTGCCCAGCAGCCCGACCTGGCTCACACCGGCGGCCTTGCAGGCCTCGGCGACCACGTCGGCCAGGTGCAGCACGGGGATGCCCACGGCCGCCTCGACCTGGTCGAAGACCCGGTGGAACGTCGTGGTGCACAGCAGGAGGAAGTCCGCGCCCGCGCGCTCCACGCCCTGCGCGGCCTCGACCAGGATGCGCGCGACGCCGTCCCAGTCCTCGGCCTCCTGCAGGCGCGTGACCTCGGCGAAGTCGACCGACGACAGGATCGTCTTGGCCGACGCCAGGTCGCCGACCCGCTTCTCGACACCGGTGTTGAGGAGTTCGTAGTAGGCGGCGCTGCTCTCCCAGCTCATCCCGCCGATGAGTCCGATCGTCTGCACGGGCGGCAGTCTTCCACGCGTCGTACGACGGCGAGGCACGTGTCCGTGACCCGGCTGGGTCTCGGCACGCCCGTCGCGACCTCGTCCCTCGGTCGCGGGGCTCGCTGGACCAGCACCGGCCCTCCACCGGACCAGCCCTTCGCTTCGCTCAGGGCTGCCGGTGGACCTTGTGCTGGGCCGCCTGGGCGCGGGGGCGGATGACCAGCTCGTCGATGTTGACGTGCGGGGGCCGGGTGACGACCCAGGCGATGGCGTCGGCGACGTCCTCGGCGACCAGCGGCTCGCGGACCCCGGCGTACACCGCGTCGGCCTTCTCGCGGTCGCCGTCGAAGCGCACGAGGGCGAACTCGTCGGTGCGCACCATGCCCGGCGCCACCTCGCAGACCCTGACCGGCTGGTCGAACAGCTCCAGGCGCAGCGTCTCGGTGACCACCTGGGTGCCGTGCTTGGCGGCGGTGTAGCCCGCGCCGCCCTCGTAGGCGATCCGGCCGGCCGTCGAGCCGACGTTGCAGATCACGCCCGCACCCGAGGTCTTCAGCGCCGGCAGCAGGGCGCGGGTGACGAGCATCAGGCCGATGACGTTGACCTCGTACATCGCCCGCCACTGCTCCGCGTCGGCCTCCGCGACCGGGGCCGAGCCGAACGCACCGCCCGCGTTGTTCACCAGCACGTCCAGTCGCTCCCCGACGACCTCGGCGAGCGCGGCGACCGACTCCTCGGAGGTGACGTCGACGGTCAGCGGCGTACCCCCGATCTCCTCGGCCAGCGCCGTCACCCGCTCGGTGCGCCGCGCCGCGCAGTAGACGTGGAACCCCTGCTCGGCCAGCGCCCGCGCGGTCGCGGCGCCGATGCCGCTGCTGGCGCCGGTGACGACAGCGGTACGGCGGGTGTCCGACTCGGTGTGGGAGGTCATGGCGCCATCGAACCATCCGCCCCCGGAGTCTGCGGGGACGGCTCTGGTCCGCCGATCGCCGGTGGTGCACGATGGGGCAGCGCCCGGGCCGGGTCGGGCGCTGCCGTCATGGGGCGGCGAGACGGGCCGAACGGTCCGTCGCGGAGCGTCGGGAGGGCTGGGTGCGCGTGCAGGTCGGGACCGTGGTCAGCGGCGTGGGGGTGCTGGGTGCCGTCGCGTGGGTCGCGCGCTGGGCGACCGACCTCGACCCGCTGCTGTGGGTGGGCGCCGCGTTGCTGAGCGTCGTCGCCGTCGCCGCGGGTGCCGGGATGGTCAAGCCGGTGCCGCTGCGGGTGGTCGTCGGCGTGTGCCTGGCGCTGCTGTGCTGGTCGCTGGGTGCCGTGACCGGTCTCGACGGCGCGCCGGTCCGCGCCGGTGTCGCCGGCGTGGTGCTGCTGGTCGTGATCCCGGTCGCCTGGGAGCGGGTACGCCCGGTCGGCCCTGCGCCCGCCGGGGCTCGGGACAGCACCCGGGCCCGGCGGGCCGCGGGCGGCAGGCGGGCCGCCCCCGAGAAGCGCCCGGGCAGCCACGCCCGCTGAGCAGGCCGCCGTCCCGCCGGCCGGACGCCCACCCCGGGGGTGGGAATGCCCCGGGGCGGTCCGGTGTTCACTGGTGCTGACGCCCGCTCCGTCGGGGGTCGACCTGCCGTCCAGCCCTGGGGGAGCCTGTGAGCCCTGATGTCGCCCGGCCCGTACGCCGGCTCGCGATGATCAGCCTGCACACCTCCCCGCTGGACCAGCCGGGCACCGGGGACGCGGGCGGCATGAACGTCTACGTCATCGAGCTCGCCCGCCGCCTGGCCCGCCAGGGCATCGAGGTCGACGTGTTCACCCGCGCCACCTCCTCCGCGCTGCCGCCGGTCGTCGAGGCCGCCGACGGGGTGCAGGTCCGTCACGTCCACGCCGGCCCCTACGAGGGGTTGTCCAAGGACGAGCTGCCCGGCCAGCTGTGCGTCTTCGCCCGCGAGGTGCTGCGCACCGAGGCCGCCCAGCCGCGCGGCCACTACGACGCCGTGCACTCCCACTACTGGCTCTCGGGGCAGGTCGGGGCGCTGGCCCGCGACCGGTGGGGCGTGCCGCTCGTGCACACCATGCACACCATGGCCCGGGTCAAGAACGAGTCGCTCGCCGAGGGCGACACCCCCGAGCCCGAGGCTCGGGTGATCGGCGAGCAGCAGGTCGTGGAGGCCGCCGACGTGCTGGTCGCCAACACCGACATCGAGGCCAAGCAGCTGATCAACCTCTACGACGCCGACCCCGGCCGGGTCGAGGTCGTCCACCCCGGCGTCGACCTCGAGGTGTTCCGGCCCGCCCCCCGGGCCGAGGCCCGTGCCGCGCTGGGCCTGCCGGCCGACGCGCAGGTCGTGCTCTTCGCCGGGCGCATCCAGCCGCTGAAGGCACCCGACGTGCTCCTGCGCGCGGTCGCCGTGCTGCTCGAGCGTGAGCCCGCGCTGCGCGACCGGCTCGTGGTCCCGGTCGTCGGCGGGCCCTCCGGGTCGGGCCTGGAGCACCCCGAGTCGCTGGCCGAGCTGACGGCCGCCCTCGGGCTCGGTGACGTCGTGCGGTTCGTCCCGCCCGTGGCCCAGTCGCAGCTGGCGCAGTGGTACGCCGCCGCGACACTCGTCGCCGTGCCGAGCTACAACGAGTCGTTCGGGCTCGTCGCGGCGGAGGCAGGCGCATGCGGTACGCCCGTGGTGGCCGCGGCCGTGGGCGGGCTGCCCACCGTCGTACGCGACGGGCGCAGCGGGCTGCTCGTCGACACCCACGACGACGCCGACTGGGCGCACGCACTGGGGCGGGTGCTCACCGAGCCCGGCCTGCACGACCGGCTGGCGGCGGGCGCGGCGGCGCAGGCGCGCGAGTTCAGCTGGGACGCGACGGCCACCGCGATGCTGGAGACCTACGAGCGGGCCCGGCAGCTGATGCGGGCGGAGGTGACGGCATGAGCCGCCAGGAGCGTGAGCAGGTCATCGAGGTCGTGCGGGGCTACCTCGCCGACAACGAGCTCGAGGCCGACGAGGTCTCCGACGGCGTCTTCTCCTTCGCACTGCCCGGCGAGAAGAAGCTGCAGACGCCCGTCCGCCTCGACGTCGGGCCGCACGCCCTGGGCGTGCACGCCTTCGTGTGCCGGCGCCCCGACGAGAACCACGAGCGCGTCTGGCGCTGGCTGCTCGAGCGCAACCTGAAGATGTACGCCGTCGCGTTCGCCTGCGACCACCACGGCGACATCTACCTCGACGCCCGGCTGCCGCTCGCCATCGCCACCCCCGAGGAGCTCGACCGGCTCCTGGGGTCGGTGCTGAGCTACGCCGACGACTCGTTCAACGCGATCCTCGAGCTCGGCTTCGCCTCCTCGATCCGCAAGGAGTGGGAGTGGCGCAAGCTGCGTGGAGAGTCCACCCGCAACCTCGAGGCGTTCCGCGGGTGGCTCGAGGCCGAGGACGCCGCGAGCGGGACCTCGGGCGCCGCTCAGGGCTGAGCGCCTCGTCCGTCCCAGGGGCCCCAGGGGTCACGTCGGAGGGGTAGTCCGTATTCTTTCTCACCCTTACTGCGCAGTAAGGGTGAGAGAGAATGCGTCGTATCCCCGCCGCCTCACCCCACCCGACCCACCGGATCGACCCCACCACCGAGGTTCAGCTCGTGGGCGGGGACGGGGCGGCCGAGGTGGTAGCCTTGGACCATCTGCACGCCCAGGGTGCGCAGGACGGCGGCCTGGGTCTGGTTCTCGACGCCCTCGACGACGACCTCGACGGGTGCGGTGTCGAGCAGGCCGAGCACGGCCCGCAACAGGTCCAGGTCGGCGGGGGAGTGGTCGATCCGGCTGACCAGCGAGCGGTCCACCTTGACGGTGTCCACCGGCAGGTCGAGCAGCTGGCCGATCGAGGACCAGCCGGCGCCGAAGTCGTCGATCCCCAGCCGCACCCCGAGGGCACGCAGCTCGTCGAGGGTCGAGCGCACCTCGCGGTCGCCGATCATCAGGTCGGTCTCGGTGAGCTCCAGCAGCAGCGCCGTCGGCGGGAGGTCGTGGAGGCTCAGCGCCCGCGCCACGGCGGTGGCGTACGACGGTGAGCGCAGCTCCACGGGGCTGACGTTGACGTGCACCGTCACGAACCGGTGCGACCGCCACCACGCCGAGGCCTGCCGCAGGGCCCGGTCGAGCACCCACCGGCCGAGCGGCTGGATCAGGCCCGAGGCCTCCGCGACCCCGATCGCGTCGGTCGGCGGGACCATGCCGCGCTGGGGGTGACGCCAGCGCAGCAGCGCCTCCACCGCCGTGACCCGCCCGGTGCGCAGGTCGCGGACCGGCTGGTAGGCCAGGGAGAGCTGGGCGTCGGGGTCGGTGAGGGTCTCGGCGAGGTCGCCGGTGAGGCTGAGGGCGCGCACCGCCGGGTGCTCGGCGGTCGCCGGGTCGTACCAGCGCACGCCGCCGGGGGAGCGGCGGTCGGTGTCGAACACGGTCTGCCGCACCTCCTCCAGGGCCTGGTGCGGCTGCTCGCCGTCGAGGCCGCGCAGACCGATCGTGACCACGGGCCAGACCCGCGCGTGGGTGGTGGTGACGAACCCCTGGCAGACCTCCTGCAGGGCCCCGCCCACCGCTCCGCGCTCCGGGCGGTCGCACACGACCGCCGCCAGGGCCCCGCCGAGCGGCGAGACCGCGAGCAGGTGCACCTCGTGGCCCAGGGTGAGCATCCGCTGGGCCAGGACCGAGGTGACGGTGCCGAGCACCTCGGCGCCGAGCACGTCGGCGATCTCGGTCGCGTTGCCCACGGACAGGGCGACCAGGACCGCGGTGCGGCCGCGGCGCGCGCTCTCCTCCTGCACGCGGCGTACCTGGCGCAGCAGGGTGCGGCCGTGGCCCGGCAGGGTGACCGCGCCGTCGTGGGGTCGCGGCAGCGGCACCACCGAGGGCGGCTGGGACAGCGAGGGGGGCACGGGGGCAGGCTGCGCGGGCGCGGCACGGTGCGCGCGGCTCGCCTCCATCTGGTGCCCCCATGCATCGACGTGTGGCATGACGGTGTCCCGAACGACCGCCGTGGGACACAGTGACGGACCGTGAAACCACCGTCTCCAGACGTCTAGACCGGGGGGAGGGATGTTTCAGGCGTGACGGATGTGACGGGTGGGCAAGATTTTGCCTTGCCGTCCTGTCACTCCGAGCAGGACGGGCGACTCCCGACGGTCCGCGTCAGGCGAGCCCGGTGAGGGCCAGGTAGGCGCTCGTGAGCGGGGCGCCGGCGAACAGGCCGACCGCCGCGCCGACCAGCATGAAGGGGCCGTGCGGGAGCCGGGCCCCGCGGTGCAGCCGGCCGGTGGCCAGCAGCACCCCGCCGACCAGGGCGCCCAGGACGAACCCGGCCATCAGGCCGACCAGCGCCGGGCCGAGCCCGAGCGCCCCCAGCGACACGCCCAGCACCGGGGCGAGTGCCACGTCGCCCAGACCCATGCCCCGGCCACCGGTGAGGAGCCACGCGCCGCCGTACACCCCGACCCACGCCGCCACGGCGACCAGCAGCTGCCACAGCGGCGCCGCGGGCGACGCGCCGACCTGGTCGACGACGACCCCGGGCAGCGCCAGCAGCAGGGCGACCCCGGAGATCGCGAACGGCAACCGCTGGTGCTCCAGGTCGATCAGCGCCAGCGCGACGCCTGCGGCGGCCACGGGCAGCACGGCCACCGCGAGGGCGGCGTCCTGCACGTGCAGGGCCACGGCGACGAGCAGCGCGGCGGTGCCGGCCTCGACGAGGGGGTAGCGCACGGGGATGGGGGTGGCGCAGTCGCGGCAGCGGCCGCGCAGCAGCAGCCACGAGAGCACCGGGACGTTGTCGCGCCCGCGCACCGGCTGCCGACACTGCGGGCAGGCCGAGGGCGGGTGCACGACCGAGAGGCCCTGCGGAACGCGGTGGACCACGACGTTGAGGAAGGAGCCGATCGCCAGCCCGAGCGGGGCGACCAGCCCCACCACGAACGGCCAGGGCAGAGCAGCGGTCATCGCCCGGTCACCCGGCCAGCCCGGGCGCGGCCATCCCTGGAGCAGCCAGGCCGGCGGCGGTGAGCCGCTCGCGCTGGTCGGCGGGCAGCAGGTCGAGCAGCGGCTGCGGCAGCGCCGAGGGCACCACGGCCTCGTCCTCGCCGGCCGGGTGCGCGACCCCGGAGAGGTCGGAGAGGTCGCCGAGGTGGTCCAGGGGCGCGAGCAGCGCGCGCACCGAGCCCGCCGTTCGCACCAGGCCCAATGCGGCCTCGCGACAGGCGCGCAGCGCGGCCACCGGCTCCTCGAGACGTACGTCGGAGACGGCCCGCGCCAGGTCCGCGCCGTGGGCCCCCAGGGCCGGTCGGAGCACCTGCAGGTCGGCGGCCCACTGGGCCAGCACCGCGCCGGTGGCATCCCCCGCGGCCGCGAGCTCACGCGACAGCGCGGCATAGGCCGTCGACGGCCCGACGTGAGGAGGCACGGGCGACACGGGCGGCACCGTGCCCCCGGAGCCGGGCGGTGGCGTCGACGGGTCGGCCGCCGACGGCTGCTCGGTGTGCTGGACGGCCGGCGGGTCGGAGCGCCCGTCGGTGAGCCCCTCGGACGGCCGGGCGGCCCGCTGCTCGGCGTCCCACTCGGCCAGCGTGCGGGTGAGCACGTCGACCTGGCGTCGGAGCACCCGCACGTCGGGGTCGTCGGCCTGCGGGGGCAGGGCCCCGACGTCCTCGAGGTCGCGCACCTCGGCCAGTCGGCGCCGGCGCACGGAGAGCACGAGGTAGGTCGAGAGCAGCACGGCGAGCACGCCCAGGCTGCTGGGGACCACCCAGGGGGCGAGCTCGGGGGTGAGGGGCAGGGTCACGTCCCGGGTATCGGCCCGGACCGTGTGGCTCTTGAGGGGCCGGCTGGTGTGGGCTCAGCGCCCGAGCAGCCGCGAGCCCTCGCGGTGCCACCCGGCGGCCCAGCCGGCGACGTCGTCGAGGGGGAAGGGCTCACCGAGCAGGTAGCCCTGGAACGCGCCGCAGCCCAGGCCGCGCAGCCGGTGCACGGTCTCGGTGGTCTCGACGCCCTCGGCGACCACCCGCACGTCCAGTCCGCGGGCGGCACTGATCATGGCCCGGCACAGCCGCTCCGCGTCGGGGTCCGCGGCGACCGCCCGCACCAGGTGCGGGTCGATCTTGATCTCGCGGACCGCGGGCAGTTGCCACAGGGAGGTCAACGAGGTCTGCGCCGAGCCGAAGCCGTGCACGCTCACCCCGCAGCCCAGTCGCCGCAGCCCCTCCAGCAGAGCGGTGACCTCGGCGGTCGCGCGGGGTGCGGGCTCGGTGATCTCCAGGACCAGGTCGTGGGCGTGGACGCCGGACTCCTCCAGCAGCCGGCCCAGGTCACCCAGCAGCCGGGTGCCCATCATGCTGCGCGCCGAGACGTTGACCGCGACGGTCGCGCCGGGGGCGCTGCGCTGCAGGGTGGGCAGGTCGGCCAGGGCGCGGCCCAGGACCCACCGGGTCAGGTCGGCGATGACCGCGCTGCGCTCGGCGCGGGGCAGGAACAGGTCGGGCAGCAGCAGCCCGCGCTCGGGGTGCTGCCAGCGCACCAGCGCCTCGAAGCCGGTCACCGCGCCGGTCCACCCGTCGACCTGCGGCTGGTAGTGGACCACCAGCTCCTCGTGGCGCAGCGCCCCGGCCAGCTCCTCGGGGCCGGTGCCGTCGGAGGCCGCCCGGTCGCCGCCGGGGCGGCGCCAGCGCTGGGGGGAGGACTTGGCGTCGTACATCGCGGAGTCGGCGGCCTGCAGCAGGTCGGCGACGGTGCGGCCGTCGTCGGGGTGGACGGCCAGCCCGATGGACGGGGTGATCGACCAGCTGACCTCGTCGAGACGGATCGGCTGGGAGAGCTCGGAGAGGAGGTCCTCGGCTCGCCGCTCGAGGGCCGCCGCGTCGGGTGCGGCGAGGAGCAGGGCGAACTCGTCGCCGCCCAGGCGCACCGCGAGGTCCTCGGCGGCGGTGATGGCCCGGGCCCGCTGACCGATCTCGACGAGCACCCGGTCACCGGCGTGGTGCCCCAGGGTGTCGTTGACGGCCTTGAAGCCGTCCAGGTCGAGCAGCAGCAGCCCGGCCTGCCCGCCGGCCTGCTCGGCGTCGGCGATCAACCGCGGCCCCTCGGCGGAGAGGACCTCGCGGGTGGCCAGGCCGGTCAGGGGGTCCTGCTGCCCGGCACCGCCCGGCAGCAGGCGCATCAGCCGGGGCACCCAGCGCCGGCCGCGGACGGGGTCCCGGAAGGTGATCACCACCTGGTCCCACCCCCGCGCCCTGGCGACGAGCAGGAAGCAGACACCCAGCAGCGCGACCAGAGCGACGGCGAGGACCGCCACCCGGTGGTCGGCCACTGCGTCCATGTCATCCTGCCTGACTCGTCTCGTCCGAGGCCGGTGAGGGGACCGGCGGCGCGACGTAGGTCGCGCCGGAGATCGACATCGTCAGGTTAGAGGAGTCCCCCTCGGCCGACAGGGAGACAGACCGTACGAGGAACGCGCGGTCCAACCGCTCCAGACCACGCAGCATCCGCCGCGCCTCGTCGTAGCCGCCCTCCAGCGTCATCGCGACGGTCTGCACCGCGAGGTCGGAGGGTACGGCGGCAGGGGCCGCGCCGGCCGCGGGCCCGTCCTCCGTGGGGCTGGGCGGCGGCGCGGGCGCGGCCAGCGGCGCGGGGGCCGAGGGGCTCAGGGTCGTGATGTCACCGGGGGCGTACCCGGCCTCGCGGGCGATCTCGCCGATCTGCTCGAAGAACCCGGGCTGGTCCGCGGTCGGGGGGAACAGCTCGGCGAGCCGCTCCTCGGCGCGCTCGGTGTCGCCGAGGTCCTCGGCCCTGGCCTGCAACCGGGTCAGCTGCAGCGCCAGCAGCGCGGAGCGGTCGGCGGCGGCCTCGGCGGCCTCGCGCTGCTCCCCGACGTGGGCCAGGGTCGGCCCCAGGAGCAGCACCCAGCCCAGGGCCCCGGTGAGCAGCAGGACCAGCGAGCCGATGACGGCGGTCGCGGAGGTGGAGCGGAGGTTCACTCGGACCCCTCCCCGGTGGTGTCCTCGGTGGTGTCGTCGGTGGTGTCCTCGGTGGCGTCCTCGGTGAGGCCGGTGAGCGATGCCCGGTCGTCGTAGCGGCCGCTGAAGACCTTCGGCGTCAGGGCGACGGAGCCGCTGAAGGTGACCGACGAGCCCTCGTCGGTCGTCGTCGTGGTGATGAACGGCTCGGAGAACTCCTTGGCGGCGGCCAGCTCGATCACCAGCCGCCCCACGGTGCTGCGGTCGGCGGCGGTGCCCGAGAGGGTCACGCAGCCGATCACCTCGAGCACCGCGAACGGGTCGGGGCCGGGGCAGCCGGCCGCCACCAGGCCGCGCGTGACCTCACCGATCGTGCCGTCGGGGGCGATGGTGACCCCCACGCCGGTGGGCAGGTCGACCGAGAGGGACTCGATGCGCGCCCCGGCCGGCGTCGCGTCGGCCAGCGCCTCCAGGACCTGGGAGAAGGCGACGTCGGTGACCATCTGCTGCTGGACCGCGCGGGCCCGCCGGTCGACCCCGTCGACGTAGGTCTGGACCTGCGCCAGGTCGGCGATCCGGCCCTGCAGGCTCTCGGCGGTGGCCTCCTCGCCGCGCAGGTCGGCCTCCACCTGGGCCAGCACGACCCGCTCGTAGGACCAGGCGCCGGCGATGACGACCACCAGGGCGAGCAGCCCGAGCGCGAACCGCTGCCGCCAGCGACGTACCCGCAGCTCCTCGTGGACCCACGGCGAGAGCAGGTTGACGCTGCTGACGACCTCGACCCGGGTGTCGGCGGGAGCCCGGTCCTTGAGGGTGATCATGCGATCGCCCCCAGGCAGAGCGCGGCCGGCACGACGTAGGCGTCCGACGGGCGCTCGGTGGCGTCGTCGGTGCCCTTGCCCCTGCCCCTGCCCCCGGGGGGAGTGGTCGCACCGTCGACGACGGAGGAGAGCGTGAGCGGGCGGACCGGGAGCCCGAGCGTGCGGGAGCAGGTGTCGAGGAAGGACGGGTGCGCGGCACCCGCGCCGGTCACGGCGACCGAGCCGACCACGTGCTCGGCGTCGGAGTCGGAGTAGAAGTCCAGCGTCGCCCGGATCTCGTTCACCAGCCGGGTCGTGGCGTGCCGCAGCGTCGCCTCGTGCTCGATCGCCGCCTCACGCTTGAGCCGCTCGGCCTGGTCCCACTCCATGCCGGTCGCGGCGACCAGGGTGTGGGTGAGGCCGTCCCCGCCGAGGCCCGCGGCCACCCGCACGAAGTGCGGCACGCCGGCGGTGTGGACGGCCACGGCGACCTTGTCCGAGCCGACGTCGATGACGGCCTCGGTCCGCGGGGGCGGCAGCTGGCCGGGGCGGCCCTCGGCGGCGGCCTGGGCCAGTGCCTCGCGGCGGCTCGCGGCGGCCGCGGCGCGCACCAGGGCGAGGGGCGCCAGGTCGGCGGTCCGGGCGCGCAGGCCCGCGGCGCGGACGGCCCGCACCATCTCGTCCACGGCCCCGCGGGCGGTGGCGACCAGCAGGATGCGCACCATCCGACGCTCCTGGCCGGACTCGTCGCGCCGGGTGACCTCGCCGAGCAGCACGTGGTCGAGGTTGGCGTCGTCGACGGCGACCGGCAGCAGCTCGGCCACCTGGTAGCGCAGCGCCCGCTTGAGGTCGGCCGGCGGCATCCAGTCCAGCTCGATCTGGCGCACCAGCACCGACCCGCTGGAGACCCCCAGGCGGACCTCGCGGGTGGAGAACCTCCCTGCCCGCCACAGCTCCCGGCACGCCGCCGTCACCTGGTGCGGGTCGGCCACGACCCCGGTCTCGACCGCGCCACGGCCCAGCTCGATCGAGCCGTGCCGGCGCAGGGTCGGGTTCTTGCCGCGCAGCTCGACGGCTCGGACGGCGGTGCGCCCGATGTCGAGTCCGACGACGGTGCTGGCCATGGTGCTCCCTGCTGTGGGGTCGGATGGTCGCCGGTGGGTCCGCGGCGGGTCTGGGTCGTTGCAGGGGAGGTGTCGGACCCGGGTCGGTGGGACTTGAGGGCCGCCGCGGACCGGTGCGGACCAGCGTCGTACCCGCGGTAGGTGAGGGGGCGTCCGGCGGCGGGACGGCGCTCAAGGTGCGGGTCGCGGCTGCCGAGACCTCCGGTGCCCGGGCCGCCACCCGGCCGCAGCCGGCACGCACACCCAGCACGCCCAGCCAGGAGGAGCCGCCCATGGAGAGCGCACTGCGCGACCTGCTCCAGCAGGTGGTGACGCTGGAGGCCTCGGACCTGCACCTGCGGGCCGGGGCGGTGCCGAAGGTACGCCGCTCGGGGGCCCTCGAGCCGCTGCCGGTGCCCGCCGCGGGACCCGACGACCTGGCCCGGATGCTCGCCAGCGCCATGACGCCCGACGTGCTGGCCACCTTCGAGCGCGACCTCGAGGCCGACTTCGCGATCGCCGCGGAGGGCATCGGCCGGTTCCGGGTCAACGCGTTCCGCTCCCGGGGCGCGGTCGGCGCGGTGCTGCGCCGGATCGGGGAGGACCCGCTGCCGCTCGACGCGCTCGGCATGCCCGAGGCAGTCGGACGGCTGGCGCTGCGTCCCCGAGGGCTGGTCCTGGTCACCGGGCCCACCGGGTCGGGGAAGTCCACGACGCTCTCGGCGATGGTCGACCTGGTCAACCGGACCCGGCCGGTGCACGTGCTGACGCTGGAGGACCCGATCGAGGTCGTCCACCACGACAAGCAGGCCACGGTCACCCAGCGCGAGCTCGGCTCCGACACCCGCGACTGGTCCAGCGCCCTGCGCGCCGCGATGCGCCAGGACCCCGACGTCATCCTCATCGGGGAGCTGCGCGACGCCGAGACCGTGCGGGCGGCGCTGTCGGCCGCCGAGACCGGCCACGCCGTGCTGAGCTCGATGCACACCACCGACGCGCGGGAGACGGTGCTGCGGCTGGTGGAGTTCTTCCCCAGCCACGAGCAGCCGCGGGTGCGGGCCGCCCTGGGGGCCAGCCTGGAGGGGGTCGTCTGCCAGCGGCTGGTGCCTCGCGCCGACGGCGCCGGTCGGGTGTGCGTGGTCGAGGTCGGGGTGCGCGACGCACGGTTCGCCGAGGCCGTGGCCGACCCCGACAGGACCCACGACCTGCCCGAGGTGCTCGCCGAGGGCAGCTGGTCGGGGATGCAGACCTTCGACCAGCACCTGCTCGCGCTGGTCCAGGCGGGGACCGTCGACGTGCGCACCGCGACGATGGCGGCCTCGAACCCGCACGACTTCGGTGTCATGCTGCGGCGTACCGGCTGGACCCCCGGCCACGACCCGGCCCCGCACCCCGCACAGCACCCCGCTCAGGACGGAGCACGATGAGCGACGACGCCCCCGAGCTGGAGAGCCTCGGTCTCGAGGAGCTGCGGCAGTACCGTCAGCGTTTGCGCGACGAGGAGGACCGGGTCTCCTACTGGCGCCGGGTCGTCCACGCGCGGATGGACCTGCTCACGGCCGGCCGCTCCACGGCGGGGTCGATCTCGGTCGACGAGCTCGTCCGGGTGCTCGGCGACACCGGCACCGGCGCGGCCCGGACGGCGCTGATGCGGGTCCGCGCGGCCGAGCCGCTCCCCGACGTACCCGACCTCACCGAGGTGTGGGTCGCCCCCCGCTCCGCCGCCGACGCCGCCCGCCAGCTCGCCGCGCTCGAGCACGCCGAGCAGCAGCTGACCGGCTACCGCACCGCCCTCTTCGCCCGCATCGACGCCGCGGGCCTGGAGCTCATCCGTCGCTACAAGGCCGACCCCACCCTCGCCCTCTCCGTCCTCGGCTGACCGCCCGGCGCCGCCGGCAGGCTGGTCGAGCAGCGAGCGCCAGCGAGCGGGCGTCGAGACCACCCAGCGGCCCCCCTCAAGGTCGCGTACGCCGCAGCCGAGACCTCTCCCGTGGACACCGCCTCGCTGACCCGATCGGACGGCCGACCCGAGGGCCGTCGCGGCCCGGCCGTGGAGGAGCTGCTCGCCCAGGGCAAGGTCACCCCCGCCCAGGTCGAGGAGGCCCGCGCACTGGCCGGGCCCGGGGGCGAGGTGCTGCCGGCCCTGGTGCGGATGGGCGTGGTGGACCGCGCCGAGCTGCTGCGCTGGGGCGCGGAGGCCAGCGGGGTGGACTTCCTGGAGCTGACCGACCTGCCGCTGGACGCCGCGGCGACCGCCCTGCTGCCGGGCGACTTCGCGCGCCGTGCCGGGATCATCCCGGTGGGCTGGCGCGACGGCGAGCTGGTGGTCGCGGCCCCGGTCCGCCTCGTCCTGGACCTGTCCCTCAAGGACGACGTGGCACGACTGACCGGGCAGCGCGTCCGGTTCGCGCTCGCACGCTCCGCGGAGATCCAGCAGCGGCTGAACCAGACCTACCGAGCCGAGGGCGAGCTCGCGGACCTCAGCATCGACCTGTCCCACGACGTCGAGGACACCGACGACGACCTCGACACCTTCACCGAGGTGGCCGAGGACGCCCCGGTGGTGCGGTTCGTGAACCTGCTGATCACCCAGGCGATCGCCGACAAGGCCTCCGACATCCACCTCGAGCCGACCGAGAAGGACCTGCGGGTCCGCTACCGCATCGACGGCGTGCTGCGCGACGCCCACCGCGCCCCGCGGAGCATCCTTGGCGGGGTCGTGTCGCGGCTGAAGATCATGGCCGACATGGACATCGCCGAGCGGCGGATCCCCCAGGACGGGCGGCTCTCGGTCAGCCACCTGGGACAGACCATCGACCTGCGCGTCGCGACCCTGCCGACGGTGTGGGGCGAGAAGGTCGTCGCGCGGGTCCTCGACAACTCCAACACCCGGCTCGGCCTGGCCGACCTGGGGTTCAGCCCCGGCAACTTCACGCGGTTCGAGGCGTCGTACACCAAGCCCTACGGGATGATCCTGGTGACCGGCCCGACCGGGTCGGGCAAGTCGACGACGCTCTACGCCACGCTCAACATCCTCAACCAGCAGCACGTCAACGTGATCACGGTCGAGGACCCGGTGGAGTACCGCCTGCCCGGCATCAACCAGGTGCAGACCAACCCCAAGGCCGGCCTGACCTTCGCCTCGGCGCTGCGCTCGATCCTGCGCTCGGACCCCGACATCGTGCTGATCGGTGAGATCCGCGACCACGAGACGGCCAACATCGCCGTCGAGGCCGCGCTCACCGGTCACCTCGTGCTCTCGACGCTGCACACCAACGACGCGCCGTCGGCGGTGACGCGGCTGGTGGAGATGGGCATCGAGCCGTTCCTGGTGGGCTCGGCGCTGGACTGCGTGGTCGCCCAGCGGCTGTGCCGCTCGCTGTGCGAGCGGTGCAAGGAGGCCTACGTCCCCGGTGCCGAGGCGCTCGCGCTGGTGGGCTTCCCCGTCGAGCCGGGGGAGGCCGACGACCTGGTGCTGCACCGTCCGAAGGGCTGCTCGACCTGCGGTGGCACCGGCTACCGCGGCCGGATGGCGCTGCACGAGGTGATGCCGATCGACGAGCAGCTGGAGAAGCTCACGGTCCGTCGCTCCAGCGCCGACGAGATCACCCGGGCCGCGCGCGAGGGCGGCATGGGCTCGCTGCGGGAGGACGGCTGGCTCAAGGTCCGCCACGGCCGGACCTCGATCGAGGAGGTGCTCCGTGTCGTGGGGTGAGGAGTGGGCCCCCGAGGCCCCCGCGCCGCTGGTCGACCTCGACGCCCTGCTCCGGCACGTCGCCGAGGGCGGTGGCTCCGACCTGCACCTGACCGTCGGCGCACCGCCGACGGTCCGCGTGCGCGGCGAGATGACGCCCGTCCCCGGCACCGCGACGCTCACCGCCGAGGACCTCCGCGAGGCGTTGTACGCCGTCATGACCGAGCGTCAGCGCCAGGTGCTCGAGGAGACCCGCGAGCTCGACTTCGCCTACGCCGTCCCGGGGCTGGCGCGCTTCCGTGTGAACGTGTTCTGGCAGCGCGAGGCGGTCGGCGCGGTGATGCGGCTGATCCCGTGGCGGATCACGCCGCTGGAGGACCTCGGCATGCCGCCGGTCGTGGAGACCTTCGGCCACCTCAAGCGCGGCCTGGTGCTGGTCACCGGGCCGACGGGGTCGGGCAAGTCCACGACGCTGGCGGCGATGCTCGACCAGATCAACCGGACCCGGCGCGGACACATCATGACCATCGAGGACCCCATCGAGTTCCTCCACCAGCACCAGGGGTGCCTGGTCAACCAGCGTGAGGTCGGGGCCGACACCTTGGACTTCCGCAGCGCGCTCAAGCACGTGCTGCGCCAGGACCCCGACGTCATCCTGGTCGGCGAGCTCCGTGACCTGGAGACGATCTCGGTCGCGCTGACGGCCGCCGAGACCGGCCACCTGGTGCTCGCCACGCTGCACACGCAGTCCGCGCAGGACACGGTGAGCCGCGTGGTCGACGTGTTCCCCTCCGGCCAGCAGCAGCAGGTCCGCACCCAGCTCGCCGCCACCCTGCAGGCCGTCGTCTGCCAGACGCTCGTGCCCACCGCCGACGGCACCTCGCGGGCGGTCGCGGCCGAGATCATGGTGTGCACGCCCGGCGTGCGCGCGATGATCCGCGACGACAAGCTGCAGCAGATCCCGGGCGCGCTCCAGGCCGGCGCCCGGCACGGCATGCAGACGCTGAACGCCCACCTCGCCTCACACGTGCGGGCCGGGCGGGTCTCCCGCGAGGCCGGCCTCGAGCACTGCTCGGACCGCGAGGACTTCCTCTCCCTCGTCGGGTCGAGGAGCACGCTGGCCGCCGGGACGATGGTCTCCGGCAACGGCACCGCAGGCAGCAACGGCGCCGCGCCCGCGGTCGCCGCACCCACGTCCTCCTGGTCCTAGGGGTCGCACGCACGATGGCCACCAACACCTACGCCTACAAGGTCCGCGACACCACCGGCCGCTTCCGCGAGGGCAAGGTCCGCGCGGGCTCGGAGAACGCGGTCGCCGAGAAGCTGCTCGGGATGGGCTACGTCCCCCTCGAGGTACGCCGCACCGGCACCGGGCTGCAGAAGGAGATCTCCTTCGGCCGCAGGAAGGTCACCACGAAGGACCTCGCGATCGCCGCCCGGCAGCTGGCCACGATGGTCGACGCGGGCCTGTCGCTGCTGCGGGCGCTGACGATCCTCGGCGAACAGGTCGAGAACCCCGAGCTGCGCCGGGTGCTGGTCAAGGTCCGCCAGGACGTCGAGGCCGGCCACAGCCTCTCCGCGGCGCTGGCGGCGGAGAAGCTGGTCTTCCCGCCGTTCATGATCTCGATGACCCGCGCCGGTGAGAGCGGCGGCTTCCTCGACGGGGCACTGCGCCAGGTCGCGGAGACGTTCGAGGCCGACGTGAAGCTGCGCTCGCAGGTGAAGTCGGCGATGACCTACCCGGTCGTCGTCTTCTGCATGGCGATCCTGATGTGCATCGGGATGCTGATCTTCATCGTGCCGATCTTCGAGAAGATGTTCACCGACCTCGGCGGCGACCTCCCGGCCCCGACGAAGGTGCTGGTCATGCTGTCGGAGTCGATGAAGTACGTCCTGCCGACCCTCGGCGTGCTGGGCTTCGGGGCGGCGCTCTGGTGGCGCCGGCACGGACGCGACGACAACGTGCGCGAGGTGGTGGACCCGCTGAAGATGAAGCTGCCGATCTTCGGGCAGCTGACCACCAAGATCGCGCTGGCCCGCTTCACCCGGAACCTCTCCACGCTGCTCTCGGCCGGCGTCCCGGTGCTGGCCTCCCTCGACATCGTCGCCGACACGTCGGGCTCGGTCGTCATCGCACGGGCCGTCCACGACGTACGCAACTCGGTGTCGCAGGGCGAGACCATCGCCGGCCCGCTCGCCCGCCACGACGTCTTCCCGTCGATGACGGTGCAGATGATCGCCTCCGGCGAGGAGGCCGGCGCCGTGGACCAGATGCTGCGCCGGATCTCGCAGTTCTACGACGAGGAGGTGCAGGCGACCACCGAGGCCCTCACCTCGCTCATCGAGCCGCTGATGATCGCCTTCCTCGGCGTCGTCGTGGGGTCGATGATCATGGCGCTCTACATGCCGATGTTCTCGGTGTTCGACCTGATCCAGTAGGTCGCCCGGCGGGCGCGTCGGGCCGCGGGCTGCAAGGTTCGACTGATGTCAGTCCAACCTGTCGGTGTGCGGTCGAAGGTTCGACCGCACACCCGAAGGTCTGACTGGTGTCAGTCAGACCTTCCGACCAGCCGACGCGTCCAGCCCCGGGTGGCGGTCCGTCCTCACCGACCCCGCAGTCGTTAGCGGTCGATCTCGCGGTAGTTCGTCAGCGTCAGCGTGGTGTCGACCAGGCTGGGGGAGAGGTTCTGCACGAAGCACTCGTCCAGGGAGATGTCGACGGTGCCGGTGAGGTCGATCTGGTCGGCGTAGATCGTGCCGATCATGTCCGCGTTGCCGTTGGCCTTGAAGACGTAGCCGTACGGCGCCCCGGAGGTCAGCACCAGGTTCGCCACCATGTCGTGGTTGCCGTTGAGCCGGGCGTCGCCGCCGACGATCACGATCACCAGCGACTGCACGGGGCAGCCGCCCCCTGCGGGACGGGTCCAGCCGTCGAGGTCCTTGAGGTCGACGAGGCGCTGGTTGGTCGGCTGCCCCTCGAGGTCGAAGAAGACCACCAGGTGCGGGGCCGCAGCGGACCAGTTCGGGATCTGCCCCGAGGTGTAGGACGCGGTGGTGAAGTAGGTGCCAGTGGTCTTCGCGACCGCCCGCAGCGTGTCGAGCTGGGTGTCGGTGAACGGCTTCTCCGGGATGCTGAAGAGCGTCCGCAGCGCCTTCTCGTCGCGGATCCACGAGCCGTTCACGTCGACGGTGCCGTCGCCGTCGAGGTCGCGCGCCGCGTAGAACTCCGGGTACGACGTCACCGCACCCGAGCAGCCGGTCGAGCCCAGGGGCCCACCGGCCGCGTCCTGGTCGAAGCGGTAATCGGTGTCGGTGGAGCAGGCAGGCGGGTGGATCGAGCCGTTGCTCGGACCGCAGTTGCGGTTGGCGGCGTTGGAGGTGGAGATGTGCTGCGCCGAGTGCACGGCCGCCGGGATCTTGTAGGCCACGTCGGTGCCGGAGATGTTGATGTGCCTGCGCGACCACACGCAGCCGGTGGTGATGATGGACTCCTGGAACACCGCCCCGTTGCCGCCGCCTTGGAAGCTCTTCGCGAAGAGCGCCAGCGGCAGCCCGAGCGGCCGCGTCCCGATCGCGACCTCGGCCTCGATCGTGCGGCGGCCGTCCCCGGCGGTGCCGGTGGAGTGGATGACGTAGCGACCCGGGTTGTGCGCCGGCAGCGGCGCCCTCGCCTCGACCCACACCTCGTACGACGCCCCACCGGGCAGCGCCACGCTGGTCGGGTTGTCCTCCGACCCGTAGCCGCTGGGGCAGCCGGGCGAGCAGGCGATCGACCCCACGCCGTACGTGCGCAGGTGCGCCGAGGCCTGGGCCAGGCCCGCGTCGGCGGCGTCGAGGGCGGCGCCGGAGTCCTGCGAGAGCCGCGTCGTGCGCAGGTTGTTGACGGTGACCGTGAGGATGGTGGTGCCGACGATCATCACCAGCGTCGTCGCGAAGAGGGTGAGGATCAGCGCGGCGCCGCGGTCGCGCGGCTCCCTCCGGTCCACCGGCCGGGCGGTGCGGGTCATGCGGTGACTCCTCGGTTGCGCATGTCGGCCTGCACGGTGAAGCGGCGCTCGGTGTCGCCGTCCCTGACCAGCAGCTCGACGGAGACCAGGTCGATCAGTGGCAGCTCCGCAGCGTCGGGGGCGCCGTTGTTGTTGCCGATGGAGGACTGGTCCAGCTCCTGCCACGTGGTCGTGCCGTCCGGTGTCGTCCCGTCGGCCCCGTCGTGGATCCACGCGCTGGAGCGCAGCCGGATGTCGGCGGCGACCACACCGCCGGCCAGCACCTGCACGGTCGAGCCGCCGCCGGAGAGCGTGAGCTCCCGGGTGCTCGCGTCCCACGTGTAGGTGAGCCGCTCGGGGTCGGCCGGGTCGTCCTCGACGGTGCCGTCGCCGTCGAAGTCGACCCCCACGGTCAACGACACGACCTTGCCGCCGGCGACCTGGGCGCCCGAGAGCTCGGAGGCCTGGCGGAACTCCCGCGACATCCGCTCCACCGCGAGCCGTGCCTCGCCCACGACGTTGCCGGACTCGCGCACGTCGTCGGCGACCCGGCTGCTGCCCATCGCGAACCCGATCAGCACCGTGCCCAGCGCAGCGAACAGCGCCATCGCGACCAGCATCTCGATCATCGTGAAGCCGGCGTCGGTTGCGCTCTCGGTGTGTACGCCGGGGGTCGCCGTGTGCGCGCTCATCGCCGGTCCTCCGCGGTGCAGCCGACCGACCCGACCGTCAACGAGAGCGTCGACAGCGGGTCCACGACCCGGTTGCCGCTGCCGTCGAGCACGGGGGTGCCGTCGGAGGCCACCCGGTGCCGCAACGGCACGGTGACGAGGTTGAAGACCGCCGGCACGCTGACGCGGGTGGTGCGACCGGCGGCGACCTTGGTGATCCCGCTGCTGACCCGGGCGACCGACCACGACTCGATCCAGGTCGAGAGCGGGGTGCCGCCCACCATCAGCGTGCTCGGGTCGGGGAGGGCGGTGTCGCCGGACGCGGTGAAGGTGCCGGCGCCGACGGGGCTGTAGCCCGACCCGTTCCAGTACTGCAGGCGCAGGTCGAACGCGGCCGTCGCGGTGAGGGCGGTGCCGTCCACCTCGCAGCGGGCGGCGGCGCCGGCGAGCTTGACCTTGACCAGGGGGTTGTCACCCGTGCCGCGGGGGAGGACGGCGATCTCGGCGGTGCGGGCGGTCGAGCACGCCTGGGCGCCCGTCGCCGTCGTACGCGCCCAGCCGCCGCCGGCGATGCGCAGCCCGTTGCCGGAGTCGGTGACGGTGCAGCCCGACCCGATGCCGAAGGAGAAGTCGGCGCTGCGCAGCCGGACCAGGGGGTTCGACAGGCCCAGGGACGTGCGGAAGAGGGCCCCGGTGCCGGCGCCCATCCTCAGCGCGTAGCCCTCGCCGGTGCTGGGCGTCTTGAGCGCGACCTCGAGCGGGGTGGTGGGGCTGCCGATGCCGGGCAGGCCGCCGGTGGTGGTCGGGGTCCAGGTGGCGGTGCGGTCGCCGCCGCCCCAGCAGACCAGGTCGCACCCGGCGGTGGTGAGCTGCCCGCCGGCGTTGCTGCTCCAGGTGGGGGCGTTGTCCGGGGGAGCGGTCAGGGCGGTGCGGGTGGCCCCCCCGTTCTCCCCGGTAGCGGCGCTGGAGGTCACGCCCGCGGCGGAGACCTCCACGCGGCTGCCCGCCACCAGCGACGCGTCGAGGTGCACCAGCCCGCTGGAGACCGCCACCGCGTTGCCCTCGGTGTCGCTGGGGCCGGGCAGCATCGTGCTGGCCTCCATCGCGACGGAGTCCGAGGTGGCGCGCACCCGCGTCGTGGTCTGGTAGCTGCGCGAGACCTGGGTGTACGTCGTCACCGGCCGTGACGTGCTCGGCCGGTCGGCCATCACCGTGACCGTGAGCCCGACCTGGCCGCTGGCCGGCTGGTCCTTGCCGACGGTCTTGGTGTCGTAGCCGGTGACGGGGCTCTTGGGCTGGGGCGGCGTGGCGGCGTCGAGGAACTGGGTGTCCACGACCACGACGAACCCGGCGAGGTCCGGGTCCGGGGCGATGCCCTTGGCGGCGTACCCGCCCACCCGGCGCACCACCCGGTAGAACGGCCCGGACGCCGGCTCGTAGCCGCAGCGGGCGCTGCCCGAGACGTAGCCGGTGCTCTCGACCGGCGGCGGCACCCAGCGCTCGCCGTCCCGGCAGGCGGGCGCCTGGGCGGGGGCGGTGAGGTCCTGGAAGTAGCGGTCGAAGAGGTCGACGTACTGCCCGGCGTTGGGCTGGACCTGGAAGGGCAGGTTGCGCAGCCGTTCGAGCTCGGAGGCGGCGAGCGCGCGGCCCTGGCTGCCGACGCGGGCGACGTCGTTGGCGCGGATGCCGCTGATGAGCTGGGGGAGGATCGCCACCATCAGGGTCATCACGATGCCGAGGGCCACGACGACCTCGACGAGGGAGAAGCCCTCGTCGGTCGTGCGGAGCCGGTCAGCTGACGGAGACACGGCCGGTGAGCCCCTCGACCTTGAGCCTGGTGCGGGGGCCGCCGTCGCGCTGGACGTAGAGCTGGCCCGGCGTGGCGGTGCCGCGGGAGGTGAACGTGACGCCCGCCTCGGTGTGGTCGGTGCCGTGCTGGAAGAGCGGTGCGTCGATGTCGACGCCGGCCGGGGCGGTGCGGGCGGCCTGCAGGACCGTCGTCGCGACGTCGCAGCGGCCCTGCAGCACCGTGTAGGTCTCCGCGGCGGCGTCGAAGCGCACGCAGACCGAGCCGCCGGTGGTGACCGCACGCTGCTGGGCCTGGCGCATCTCGGCACGCAGCTCGGTGAGGAAGCCGTCCTGCTCGGAGGCCCTGGCCCAGCCCTGCCACCCGCTGACCGCGATCGCCATCAGGGTGCCGGCCAGCGCGATGGTCACGATCATCTCGATCATCGTGTAGCCCGCGTCGACGGGCGTGCGGGCACGGCTCACGGGAGGGGTCTCGGGGCGCTGACCTGCGGACTTGAGCGCGACACGTGCTGGTCTGGACCGGGCTCAAGACACGTCCCCGGTGCCCCGACGCCCTTCCTGGTATTCCTCGCCGTCACCTCACGTGCCGGCACCCTCCCCCATCCCCGTCGAAACGGAGAACCCCCATGCGTATCCCCCAGTCCAAGCAGGACAAGGGCTTCACCCTCATCGAGCTCCTCGTCGTCGTGGTGATCATCGGCATCCTGGCCGCCATCGCGATCCCGGTGTTCC
>Ga0208328_1000261_pt1 | contig 26890 bp, 24 predicted proteins | sample DeeseametaMP2633_FD_184170 | JGI IMG/M metagenome (GOLD analysis project Ga0208328, IMG submission 184170) | Marine microbial communities from the Deep Atlantic Ocean - MP2633 (SPAdes) | ecosystem: Environmental > Aquatic > Marine > Unclassified | place: Northeast of Antigua and Barbuda, North... | reverse complement strand
CTGGTGGCTCCCAAGACCCCTGCCTGACGCTAGTCTCCCGGGCGTGCTCTCCAAGGTCGTCCAGGGTGTCGGTGCTGCCGCCACCAGCGTGAAGGTGCTCGGCAGGGCGGGCGTGATCCGGCCCTACTCGCCGGTGGTGCTCGCCCGCCTCGGGCTGATGCTCCGGGAGTGGGGGACCGGACCGGCCGGCGGCTTCGCCTCACTGGCCATCCGCACCCCCGACGCCGTCGGGATCATCGACGAGCGCGGTGAGCTGACGTGGGGCGAGCTGCACCGTCGCTCCAACGCCGTGGCGCGGGGTCTCGCGGCCCGGGGCGTCGGTGAGGGCGACGCGGTGGCGGTGATGTGCCGCAACCACCGCGGCTTCATCGAGACCTCGATCGCGGCGGCCAAGCTCGGCGCCGACGTGCTCTACCTCAACACCGCCTTCTCCGGTCCGCAGCTGCGCGAGCTGCTCGAGCGCGACCGGCCCCGGGCCCTGGTCCTCGACGAGGAGTTCACCGCTCTCCTCGAGGGCGTCGACGTGCCCGTCACGGTCCTCGGGTGGTGCGACGCGGGCTCGCCCGACCTGCCGACGCTCGACGGCATCATCGACGAGCACGAGGACGGAGACCTCAGCGCGCCCGGGCGGCATGGCCGCATCATCATCCTGACCTCGGGCACGACCGGCACGCCCAAGGGCGCCCCGCGCTCCGAGGCCGGCGTCGATGCCGCGGTCTCGCTGCTCTCCCTCATGCCGCTGCACGCCGGGTGGCGCACGCACGTGGCGGCGCCGCTGTTCCACACCTGGGGCTTCGGCCACATGGCGCTGGGCATGCTGCTGGGCTCCACCCTCGTGCTGCGACGCCGCTTCGACCCCGAGGAGTGCCTGCGGGTCGTCCAGGACCAGCGCTGCGAGTCGATCGTGGTCATCCCGGTCATGCTGCAGCGCATCCTCGCCCTGCCCGCCGAGGTGCTCGACCGCTACGACCTGTCCCGGGTGGAGGTCGTCGCCTCGTCGGGCTCGGCCCTGCCAGGCGAGCTCGCGCTCACCTGGATGGACCGCTTCGGCGACAACCTGTACTCCACCTACGGCTCGACCGAGGTGGCCTACGCCGCCGTGGCCGGCCCGCACGACCTGCGCGAGTCGCCGTCCACGGCCGGTCGCCCGCCGTACGCCACCGTCGTGAAGATCCTCGACGACCACGGCCGGCCGGTCCCGGACGGTGAGCCGGGCCGGATCTTCGTCGGCAACGGCCTGCTCTTCGAGGGCTACACCGGTGGCGGCAGCAAGGAGGTCGTCGACGGCCTGATGTCCACCGGCGACGTCGGCCGGTTCCGCGAGGACGGCCGGCTCTACGTCGAGGGCCGCGACGACGAGATGATCGTCTCCGGCGGCGAGAACGTCTTCCCCAAGGAGGTCGAGGACTGCATCGCCCGTCACGACGACGTGGCCGAGGTCGCGGCCGTAGGCGTCGAGGACGACGAGTTCGGCCAGCGGCTGCGCGCCTTCGTGGTGCGACGCGAGGGCTCCTCCCTCGACGAGGAGGGCATCCGGGCCTGGGTGAAGGAGAACCTCGCGCGCTACAAGGTCCCCCGCGACGTCGTCTTCCTCGACGAGCTGCCGCGCAACGCCACCGGCAAGGTCCTCAAGCGCGAGCTGACCCAGCGGGACGACGCGTGACCGGCCTGCGCATCGGGGACCCGGCCCCGGACTTCACCCTGCGCGACCAGTTCGGCCAGGAGGTCTCGCTGTCGTCGTACCGCGGCACCAAGGCCGTGGCCATCCTCTTCTACCCCTACGCCTTCTCCGGGGTGTGCACCGGCGAGATGGCCGGCATCCGCGACCGGCTGGCGGAGTTCATGACCTTCGACACCGAGGTCATGGCGATCTCCTGCGACCCGATGTTCGCGCTGCGTGCCTTCGCCGACGCCGACGGGCTGAACTTCCCGCTCCTCTCGGACTTCTGGCCGCACGGCGAGGTCTCCCGGGCCTACGACGTCTTCGACGAGCGCAACGGCTGCCCGCGGCGCTCCTCCTACGTCGTGGACCGCGAGGGAGCCATCCGCTGGGCCGTGCACCACTCCATGCCCGAGGGCCGCGACCTCGACGAGCACCTGCGCCAGCTCGCCGACGCCGTCTGAGCACCCTCAGGGATCCACCCCTCCCGGGGATGGTCTGGACCGGAGGAGGGTTTTTCCCTTGCAGCACGGGGTTTTCCCGACCGGACCACGTACCGTAGGAGACGTCGAACCGCTGGTGACCCGAGACGCCAGCGGTTCGACTCATTTCCGGAGCATGCCGTTTCCGCAGCCGGGCCCCGCCCTCGGTAGGGTCCTGCCTCGCACGGGCGTATAGCTCAGCGGTAGAGCACCTCGCTTACAACGAGGTGGTCGGGGGTTCGATCCCCTCTGCGCCCACCGATGCCCACCGGTGCGTCCGGCCGGCCCCGTGTCTTGTAGGGTCGAGAGCACGAGAGGGAGTAGTCCCCAACAGTCGTGTCGACACACTGGCTGCCCGGTCCGCCGGGCGCCCGGCACGGCAGGCCACCTCGGTGGCGGACGAGACTTTCGGCCGGTTCACGCACCCACGATGCGCCCGGCCGAAGGCGCGTCCCCAGGTCGTCCCGAGGTCGGGCACGAGAGGACACTTCGATGTACGCCTTCCTGCTCAGCACCGCCGTCATCTTCGTCGCCGAGCTCGGCGACAAGTCCCAGCTGATGGCGATGACCTTCGCCGCCCGCTACCGCGCCCGCGACGTGCTCATCGGCATCACCGTCGCCACCGCGGTCGTCCACCTGGCCTCGGTCGGGATCGGCTACTGGGTGGGCGACGCCTTCGCCGACCACCAGGGCGCGATCTCGGTGGTCGCCGGCCTCGCCTTCCTCGGATTCGCCCTCTGGACGCTGCGCGGTGACGAGCTCACCGACGAGGAGGCCGACAAGGCCCGGCGCAGCACCGGCATGGCGATCGTCGCGGTCGGTGTCGCGTTCTTCCTCGCCGAGCTCGGCGACAAGACGATGCTCGCGACCATCACCCTGGCCACCCAGGAGGGCTGGCTGGGCACCTGGATCGGCAGCACCGTCGGCATGGTCGCCGCCGACGCCCTGGCCATCGGCGTGGGTGCCGTGCTCGGCCGCAAGCTGCCCGAGCGCACCATCCGGTACGGCGCTGCCGCGCTGTTCGCGCTCTTCGGGCTGCTCCTCGTGCTGGACGGTGCGGGCGCGCTGTAGCCAACCCCGACCCGGGCCCCGGACCCCGCGGCTCAGGTGAGCAGCGACTCCCCGAGCCAGGAGCCGGCCTCGAACCCGGGCAGCACCACGAACACCGCCGACCCGATGGCGGTGGTCCACTCGTTGAGCTGGTCGAGCTCGTCCAGGGACCGCTGCAGGGGCACGAACTGGTCGGCGAGGTCGGCCTGGTAGCTGGCGAACAGCAACCCGCTCTCCACCCGTGCACCCCGGGGCGTCTCCACCTCGCGGGTGTAGTTGGCGCCCTTGCGGAAGATCCGCCGGCCACCGTGCAGGCTCGGGTGCGACCGGCGGGCATGGGCGTCCAGGGGGACCACCAGGCGGCCCTGGGCCTGCGCGGTGAGGTCGAGGTCGTCGAGCTCCTGCCCGCCGGTCAGCGGGGCACCGTCGGTCAGGGTGCGACCCACCGACCGCTCCTGCTCGTTGCGGGTGAGGTCGTCCCAGGTGTCGAGGTCCATCCGGATCCGCCGCAGCACCATTGTGGTGGCGCCGGCCCACCGGCCCCCGTCGATCCAGACGGTCTCGTCGAACAGGTCGGTGCCCGGCCGCGGGTTGCCCGAGCCGTCGACCTGGCCGAAGAGGTTGCGCCCGGTCTGCGGCCGGCCCTCGGGGTCCGTGCCGTTCCAGGAGCCGACCTGTCGCCACCGCAGACGGGCGAACGGCTCGGCGTCGGCCACCATCCGGCGTACGGCGTGGGCGACGGTGGTGCCGTCGCGACCGGCCACGGTCACGCACAGGTCGCCGCCGGACCAGCGCTCCTCGAGGCGGTCGTGGGTCATCGGCGGGACCTCGGCGAAGCCGCCGGGACCCTCGCCGAAGCGGTCGGCGCCGAGGGCGCCGGGGCCGACGCCCACGGTGATGGTGAGGTCGGCGGCCTCGGCTGACAACCAGGGTGCCGGGTCGCCCGGTGCCCCTCGGCCGGCGGTCAGGGCCTCGACGTCACCCGTCCACACCCTCATCAGCCGACCGAGTGCCTCACGGTCGACACCCTCGAGGAGGTCGAGCGCGACGATCTCGGTCACCGCCGGCGGGTGCTGGGCCACGCCGGGCTGGTGGGCCCCCCACGGCGACACCGTGGCCCCCGGTGCGCCGGTGGGGTCCGCGGGGGAGGCCGGGGCGGGGGAGTCCCCGCCGGCGGCCACGACCAGGCCGGCTCCGGCGGCGGCGCCGAGCCCGGTCGTCCCTGCGTAGCCCAGGAGTCCCCGGCGGCTGATCCGGCGAGGGCTGCTGGGGGTCGGCATCAGCGCGAGTGGTCCGAGGAGCTCTCGTCCTCGTCCGTGTCGGCGTCCTCGTCGGTGCCGGGCTCGTGGTAGTGCCCCTCCTCCTCGGTGAACTCCTTCACCGGGACGGTGAGCTCCTGCGTGGAGCCGTCGGAGAGCTCCAGGGCGAGGTCGACCTCGTCGCCGGGGGCGAGCTCGGTCGTCACGCCCATGAGCATCACGTGGTAGCCGCCGGGCTCGAGGACCTTGCCCCGGCCGGCCTCGATCACCAGGCCGGACTCCATGGCCTGCATCGCCATGGCGCCGTCGACCATGAGCATCTCGTGGATCTCGACCGACCCGGCGATGTCGCTGGAGGCGCCCACGAGGGTGACGTCCTCGTCGCCGGTGTTGTCGATGGTCATGAAGGCGGCGGTCATCGAGGTGTCCTCGGTGCCCGCGGTGGCGCGGACCCAGGGGTCGCCGACCACCAGGGAGGAGCCGGCGTCGGTCGTGGCCGCGGTGGTGTCGCCCGCGGTGGTGTCGGTCTCCTCCCCGCAGGCGACGAGGCCGGCGGTGAGCAGCAGCGCGGAGGCGGACAGGGCGAGGACCCGGACGGGTCGCGTGATCAGGGTGTGCATGGGTGGTTCTTCCTCGTCTCTGGCGCGCCGGGACGGCGCGTGGGGAGGCTCCGGCCGGTCGGTCGCCGGGGAGCCGGGGGTCAGGACGCGAGGAGGACCGGTGGCCCGCGGTGGGGTACGACGCGGTGGTGACGCAACCCGGCCGGCCGGGTGACCCGGGGCCGGACGGGCAGGCGGGCGGGGCGTGGGGCGGCGAGAGCGGCGAGGAGGGCCTGTCGGCACCGGGCCCGGGTCATGGCCCGGAAGGCGCCCTGGGCGGTGAGCAGCAGCACCCGCCACAGGGCCTTCTCGCCCAGGGCCAGCCAGAGGCCGAGCGCGACGGCGGCGGCGGTGTGCGCGGCCAGCATCCCGAGCCCCTGGCCCTGGAGGTGCGCGAGCAGCGAGCCGTCGATGGTCGGTGCGGTCGCGGCGGCGGCGCCGTGGCTCTGCTCCATCAGGGACCCGACACGGCGGCCGTCGACCGCGGCAGGGGTCAGCGGGCTGCCCGAGCGCATCGGCACGGCTGCCGCCGCGTCGCCGACGTGGCCCGCGGCCAGGGTCAGGGCGACGTGCACGCCGGTCTGGCCGCCCACGAGGAGCGCGACGACGCGCAGCGGACCGGCCGGCCCGGTCAGGAAGGCGGCCGCGACCGCGACGCAGGCGAGCGCCATCAGTGCCACGACGGCAGGGGACGGCAGCAGGCCGCCGGCCGAGGTGTGCGAGACGGTGCCGACCAGGGCCATGGCCCCACCGAGCACGGCGGCCCGGGCCCACACCAGCGCCGAGCCGGGGACCGGGCGGGCGCCCGGTGCCGTGCTGGTGGGGGTGGTGGTGATGGTGGCCTCGCAGGGTCGGGGGTCGACGTACCCAGGGTAGGGGGCGGTGCCGCGGCAGTCCCGCGGTTCACGGTGACGCCCGCCACTCGCCGCACGCTCGTGCCGCTCGGCGACGACGAGCGGTCGGACAGCCGATCGCCGACCCGGGGCGACCTAGGGTGGCGGGCGTCACACCCGATCACGTCAGGTCGCACCAGGAGAGCTCCCCATGATCGTCCCGTTCAGCGTGTCCGACTTCATCGAGCGTGCCCTCACCGTCTACGGCGAGCGCACCGGCGTGGTCGACGAGCCCGACCAGCCGGCGGCGCCGCTGGGGACCAAGGGCGAGCTGACCTACGCCGAGGTGGCCTCGCTCGCCGCCCGGCAGGCCGCCCGCCTCGACGAGCTCGGCATCGGGGTCGGGGAGCGCGTGGCGGTCGTCTCGCACAACTCCGCGCGCCTGCTGACGTCGTTCTTCGGGGTCTCGGGCTACGGCCGGGTGCTGGTGCCGGTGAACTTCCGGCTGCGTCCCGACGAGGTGCGCTACATCGTGGAGCACTCCGGGGCCCGGGTGCTGATCGTCGACCCCGAGCTCGACGAGGCGCTGGCCGACGTCACCGCCGAGCACCGCTTCGTCATCGGCGACGACGACCTGCTCTACGCCCCCGAGGGCGCCGTGCCGCAGCCGTGGGAGCCCGACGAGAACGCCACGGCGTGCATCAACTACACCTCCGGCACCACCGCGCGACCCAAGGGCGTGCAGATCACCCACCGCAACATCTGGGTCAACGCCGTCACCTTCGCGATGCACGCGCAGGTCAGCGACCGCGACGTCTACCTGCACACGCTGCCGATGTTCCACGCCAACGGGTGGGGCATGCCGTACGCGATGACCGGCCTGGGCGCCAAGCACGTCGTGCTGCGCAAGATCGACGGGGCGGAGATCCTGCGCCGCGTCGCCGAGCACGGCGTCACGGTCATGTGCGCCGCCCCCGCCGTGGCGGCCGCCGTGCTGGAGGCCGCCCAGGACTGGGAGGGCGAGATCCCGGGCCGCGACCGGGTGCGGATCATCATGGCCGGCGCCCCGCCGCCGACGAAGACGGTCGTGCGGGTGCAGGAGGAGCTCGGTTGGGAGTTCATCCAGATCTACGGGCTCACCGAGACCAGCCCGCTGCTCACCTTCAACCGCACCCGCGCTGAGTGGGACCACCTGCCGGCCGAGGAGCGCGCCGGACTGCTGACGCGGGCGGGTGCTCCGGCGCTCGGCGTACGGCTCTCGACCTCCGCACCGGACGAGGACGGCGAGGGCGGGGGCGAGGTGCTGGCGCGCTCCAACGTCGTGCTCGAGGGCTACTGGGACCAGCCGGAGGAGTCCGCCCGTGCGTTGGCAGGAGGCTGGTTCCACACCGGGGACGGCGGCGTGATCGGCGAGGACGGCTACCTGACGATCAGCGACCGGAAGAAGGACGTGATCATCACCGGCGGGGAGAACGTCTCCTCCATCGAGGTGGAGGACGTGCTGTTCTCCCACCCCGCGGTCTCGGAGGTCGCCGTCATCGGGGTGCCGAGCGAGAAGTGGGGCGAGACCATCAAGGCCCTGGTCGTCCTGGCACCCGGCGAGCAGGTCACCGAGGCCGAGCTCATCGCCTGGTGCAAGGACAAGGCGGCCGGCTACAAGGCCCCCACCTCGATCGAGTTCCGCGACGAGCTGGCCCGCACCGCCACCGGCAAGCTGCAGAAGTTCAAGCTGCGGGCGCCGTACTGGGAGGGCCGTGACCGGCAGGTGAACTGACCGCCCTCAGCGTCGAGGATCGGGTGGACTGGGGTCCGCGGTCCCCGGGCGGGGACAGGACAGGAGGACCCACGTGACCACGTCCCTGCAGGGTGTCGTGCCGGCGATCATCGACACCCACATCCACCAGTGGGACCCCTTCACGACGCCCCGGGAGGCGTCGCGCCTGGCGCCCCTCTACCGCCGCGCTCCTCGGCTCTTCGAGCGGTTGCTGCCCGTGCTGCTGCCCCTGCCCAAGAGGGAGCTGGTCCTCACCGCGCAGCACGTGGCCAGGGCGTACCTGCCCGAGGACTACGCCCACGACACCGCGGAGACCCTCGAGGCGGTGGGGGTCCCGGTGGAGGCCGCCGTGCACGTGCAGGCCGGCTGGCACGGACCCGACCAGTCCGCCGAGACGGCGTGGCTGGAGACCCTGCCGTTCGGGGCCTCTGGCCGGCCGGCGCTCGCGGCCGTCATGGGCAACGCCGATCCGCGCGACCCCGGCTGTGGCGACCTGCTCGACGCGCACCTGCGAGCCAGCGAGCGTTTTCGCGGGGTCCGGTTCATGACGACCTGGCACCCCGATCGCGGGGTGTTGGACTGGATAGACGAGCCGGGCGTGATGACGTCGCCCGCCTTCCTGCGCGGGTTCGCCGCGATCGCCGAGCGCGGGCTGAGCTTCGATGCCTACGTCTACTCCCACCAGCTCCCCGAGGTCGTGACGCTGGCGCAGGAGTACCCCGACACGACGATCGTGCTGGACCACTACGCCCCGCCGGTCGGCGTGTGCGGACCCATGGGCAGGTCCACCGCGCGGACCGACGGCGAGCGACGCGACCTGCTCGCACGCTGGCGCGACGACATCGCCCACCTCGCCGGCTCGTGCCCGAACGTGGTGGCCAAGCACTCCGGCCTGGCGTTCCCCACCCTGGGGCACCGCGAGCGGGGACTCACCCGTCAGCAGCTCGCCGAGCGGGTCGCCCCGCTCGTGGAGCACACCACCGAGGTGTTCGGGTCCGACCGGCTGCTCTTCGGGTCGAACTTCCCCATGGACAAGTCCGTGGCGGCGTACGGCGTCGTGGTGGGCGCGCTCGCCGACCTGCTGGCCGGTGGCGGGCCGGACCTGCTGCGCAAGGTGTTCCGCGACAACGCGAGGGCGGTCTACCGCCTCTGACGAGGACGATCGCCCGCGTCACCGGCAGGTGAGCTAGACCGCACCACCGCCGTCGCAGCAGGTCGCTTGACTCCTCCGCCGAGTGGGCACCGGGGTCCTACAGTGGTCGTGGAGTGCCTGCACCGTGGAGGGGGGCGTCCGATGACGCAGCAGGAGGGGGACGAGGTCCCGCCGAGGGAGCGCGCGACGAGGGAGGTCGCGACGAGGGAGGTCGCGGACCCGGGCCTGGAGCGCGACGTGTTCCTGCGCACGCTGGTGCGCGAGCTGGCCGGGACGCTGGAGTCGACGGTCGGGCTGGAGGACGCGGCCGGCTACATCGCCGTGGTGGGCCGGCGCATCGGGGAGTGGCTCGACCAGTCCTACCGGGACGCGCTCGGTGTCGACCGGCTGGACCGCGAGCAGGTCGCCGACGTGCACGTCGACCTCAAGCGACGCATCCACGGCGACTTCCGGCGCGTCGAGTCCGAGGACGACCGGCTGGAGTACCTCAACTCGCGCTGCCCGTTCGAGGAGAAGGTCCTGGGTCGGGAGTCGATGTGCATGATGACCTCGAACGTCTTCGGGCTGATCGCGGCCGAGAACCTCGGCTACGCCAAGGTCGAGCTGGCCGAGACCATCGCGCGCGGCGACGGGCGCTGCCGGGTGCTGGTGCACCTCGACCCCGCGACGGGACGGGACCTGCCGGGGCGGGAGTACTTCGGGTCATGACGCTGCGACGGACCCGGCCGCCGGCGAGGGAGGCCGTGCTCGTCGTGCGCGCCGAGGACGGCTGCGTGGTGGAGGCCGACGAGTCCGCCCGCAGGCTGCTGGGCGAGTGCCGGGAGCGGCCCCTCGCCGACCTCGTCGACGAGCCCGCCGGCGTGCTGCTGGAGCTGCTGGCCGACGCCCGGCGCTCCACCAGCCCGGTGCCCGGACGCCTGCGCCTGCGCACCACGACGGGCGTGCAGGCCCTCTCCTTGACCGGGCAGCGCCGCGCTGCTGACGACCCGACCGTGGTGCTGCTGGTCCGTCTGACCGACGCCCGGTTCTCCGAGCTCACCGAGGCACTGGACCGCACGAACGTGGAGATCGCCCGCCGGATGGAGGTCGAGGAGCAGCTGCGTCGGGTGTGGAGCCAGACCGTGGTCCAGCTGGAGCACTCCAACGACCAGCTCCGACGCATCGCCGAGACCCTGGCCCACGACCTGCGCAACCCGATCACCACCATCGCCGGCTTCGCCGGCATGGTCGCCTCGGACCCCGAGCTTTCAGCCGAGAACGCCATGCTGCTCGAACGGGTCGTCGCGGCGGCGTCGAGCATGCAGGACATCGTGGAGGGCGTCATGCGCGAGGCGATCCGGACGTCGGGATCCACCAGGGTGGACGTGCCGCTGGGGGACCTGGTGGCCTGGGTCGGCACCCTGGTGGACGACCAGGTCGTCCACCTCGACGTCCGCGACTCCCTGCCGGTGGTGCACGTGTCGGTCCAGGCCGTGCGGCAGCTGCTGCTCAACCTCGTGGCCAACGCGGGCAAGCACCGCGACCGGGTGGGGCCGGTCACCGTCACCGTGTCGGCGCGACCGGTCGGCGACGGGCGCTGCGAGGTGCGGGTCGACGACGACGGCCCCGGGGTGGCCCCGCACCTGCGGGAGGAGGTCTTCACCCGCGGCACCACCACCGAGGAGGACGGCGAGCACGGACTGGGGCTGGCGATGTGTCGTCGGATCGTGGGCGAGCACGACGGCGAGATCGGGCTCGGCGAGTCGGAGGCCGGCGGGGCGTCCTTCCGCTTCACCCTGCCGCTGGCCGAGCGCTGACCCTCGGCGCTCTGCTGCTCAGTCGGTGGGCCTGACGTCCAGCACGACCTCGAACTCCAGCAGGTCCGCGCCGCTGGCGACCGGCTTGCGCTGCTCGCCGCTGCCGTCCGCCGGGCCGGCGTGCGCGGCACGGGCGTCGCCGTCGCGCCAGGCGGCGAAGGCCTCCTCATCACGCCAGTGGGTGACGACGAAGTAGCGGTCGTCGCCCGCGACGGGGCGCAGCAGCTGGAAGCCGAGGAAGCCGTCGGCGCCGTCGACGGTGTGTGCGCGGGCCGCGAAGCGCTTCTCCAGCTCGGGGCCGGCCTGCGGCGGGACGGAGATGGCGTTGATCTTCACGACGGAGCTCTGGGCGGACATGCCCATGAGCCTAGGCCGCTACCCTCGCGGCCATGGCCGAGCCCACGTTGCGATCCCTGGTCGACCTCGTGCACGGGTGGTACCCGCCCGGCACCGCCGAGGGCTGGGACCGGGTCGGCCTGGTGCACGGCGACCTCGACCAGCCCGTACGCCGGATCCTGCTGGCCGTCGACCCGGCACCCGCCGTCGCGCAGGAGGCCGCCGAGTGGGGCGCCGACCTGCTGCTGACCCACCACCCGCTCTACCTCAAGGGCGTGCACGGGTTCACCAGCCAGACGCCGAAGGGCCGCACCTCGCTGACGCTGGCGCGCGCCGGCTGCGCGCTGCTGGCGGCGCACACCAACGCCGACCAGGCGCAGGGCGGGGTCTCGGAGGCGATGGCCGACGCGCTCGGCCTGCGTGAGGCCCGGCCGATCCTGCCGGCGCCGCTGCCGGCGGTCGACAAGCTGGGCGTGATGGTGCCCGAGCCGGACGCCGACACGATGCGCGACGCCCTCGCGGCGGCGGGGGCCGGTCGGATCGGGGACTACGACCACGCGTCGTTCACCCTCGCCGGGCAGGGCCGCTTCCGCCCGCTGCCCGGAGCCGACCCCACGATCGGGTCGGTCGGGGAGATCGAGCACGTCGCGGAGGTCCGCATCGAGGTCGTGTTCCCCCGCGGCCGGCGCGACCACGTCGTCCGCGCGATGCTCGCCGCCCACCCCTACGAGGAGCCGGCCTACGACGTGCTCGAGCTCGCCGACCCCGGGGTCGGCGTGACGGGCACCGGCCGGATCGGGGACGTCGGCCCCACGACGCTGGGCGCATTCGCCGAGCAGGTGGCGGCGGCGCTGCCGGGCACGGCGCACGGCGTGCGGGTCGCCGGCGACCTCGACCGCCCCGTACGCCGGGTGGCGCTGTGCGGGGGAGCGGGCGACTTCCTGCTCGACACCGTGCGCTCCACCGACGCCGACGTCTACGTCACCAGCGACCTGCGGCACCACCCCGCGACCGAGTTCCTCGAGCACGAGGGCCCCGCCCTGGTCGACGTCGCGCACTGGGCCGCCGAGTGGACCTGGCTGCCGGTGCTGGCGAGGCGGCTCGAGGGCGCCCTGGGCGATACGGTGGAGGTCCGGGTGAGCACCCGCTCCACCGACGCGTGGACCCACCGGCTCTGACCCGGCCCCTGACCCGCCCGTACCCCACCTCCGACCCACAGGAGTCCCGCTGAAAGCCGACCCCGCCGCCCAGCTCCGGCTGCTCGACGTCCAGGAGCTCGACTCCCGGACCCAGCAGCTGGAGCACCAGCGCCGCAGCCTGCCCGAGCTGGCCGAGATCGCCGAGCTCGAGCGCACCCGCGCCGCCCTGGTCGACGACGCCCGCGACGCCAAGATCGTCGTGGACGACCTCACCGTCGAGCAGGAGAAGGTCGACGCCGACGTCGAGACCGTCAAGGCCCGCCGCACCCGCGACCGCGAGCGGATGGACGCCGGGCTGATCAGCAACCCCAAGGACCTCGAGCGGATGACCGGGGAGCTGGAGTCCCTCGAGCGCCGGATCCGCACCCTCGAGGACGAGGAGCTCGAGGTCATGGAGCGCCTCGAGGCCGCCCAGGGCATGCTCTCCTCGATCAACGACCGGATCGGTGCCGCGGACTCCCGGCTCGCCGAGCTGACGGCCGCGCGGGACGCCCGCTTCGCCGAGATCGACGCCGAGCTGGCCGACCTGGCCGCCCGCCGCGGCCCGGCCGCGGAGGGCCTGCCCGAGGACCTGCTCGGTCTCTACGACAAGCTGCGCGGGACCAAGGGCGGCCTGGCCGCCTCGCACCTGACCCAGCGTCGCTGCGGCGGCTGCCAGCTCGGCATCGACGCCGCCGAGCTCGCCGCGATCAAGGCGGCCCCGGCCGACGAGGTCGTGCGCTGCGAGGAGTGCTCGCGGATCCTCGTCCGCACCGCCGAGTCCGGCCTGTGACCGCGGCCGCGGGGTCCGGCGCCGACGCGGTCGTCGTCGAGGCCGACGGCGGCTCGCGCGGTAACCCCGGCCCGGCGGGCTACGGCGCCCTGGTGCGCGACGCCGCCACCGGTGAGCTGCTCGCCGAGGCGGCGGTGGCCATCGGCGAGGCGACCAACAACGTCGCCGAGTACGCCGGGCTGATCGCCGGCCTGCGCCTCGCGCGCGACCACGCACCGGGCGCACGGATCGAGGTCCGGATGGACTCCAAGCTGGTGGTGGAGCAGATGAAGGGGGCCTGGAAGGTCAAGCACCCCGGCCTGCAGCCGCTGCACGCCGAGGCACGCGACCTCGCCCCCGCGGGCACCACCTACACCTGGATCCCGCGCGCGGAGAACGCCGACGCCGACGCCCTGGCCAACCGCGCGATGGACGGCGACGAGGTGGCGCCGGGCCCGGTGCGGGGGAGCGCCGCCGACGAGGAGTCGGTGATCGAGGAGATCGAGTCACCGGCTGCGGCGCGCACCGAGCGCGAGCAGGACCAGGCCGGGTTCCGTGGCTGGTCGCCGCCGACGGGCGAACCCACCACGCTGGTGCTGGTGCGCCACGGGGTCACGAAGCACACCTCCGCCAAGCGGTTCTCGGGCGGGCTCGGCGGGGACAACCCGCCGCTGAGCGAGGAGGGCCTGGAGCAGGCACGGGCCGCCGCCGCATGGCTGGCGGGCCTGGGCGACCGGGTCGACGCCGTGCTGGCCTCGCCGGTGCGACGTACCCGCGAGACCGCCGCGGTGGTGGCCGACGCGCTGGACCTGGAGGTCGAGCTGGAGCCGGGCTTCGCCGAGATGGAGTTCGGCGACTGGGACGGCCTCACCTTCACCGAGGTCGCCGAGCGCGACCAGGAGGGTCTCGACGCCTGGCTGGGCTCGCTCGACGTCCCGCCGCCGGGCGGGGAGTCCTTCCGCGAGGTCGAGCAGCGGGTGCTGGGTGGGCTGCGGCGGGTGCTGGAGCAGCACGCCGGTCGCACGGTCGTCGTGGTCTCCCACGTCACCCCGATCAAGACCCTGGTCGCCCACACGATGGGGGCGCCGCTGGACGCGGTGTTCCGGATGGAGCTGTCGCCGGCCTCGGTCAGCGTCGTGTCCTTCTACCCCGACCCGCAGGCGCCCGACGGGGTGCGCGGGTCGATGCGGCTCTACAACACCCTGCCGCCGGGCAAGGGCACGACGATCGACCCGGGTCGCTGGTAGGTCAGAGCTCCTCGACCACCACGTCGAGCTGGGTGCCCTTGGGGGTCGGGTCGCCGACCTCGACCATCCAGCCCAGGTCGCGCAGCGCCTCGGCGAGGCGTGCGGGGGTGCCGGGGTTGGCGCCGTCCTCGAGCAGCGCGCGGGTGATCCGGCCCTTGGTCGCCTTGTTGAAGTGGGAGACGACCTTCCGCTTCCCGCCGACCTCGTGGAGCACGCGGACGGTGGCCACCCGCGACGCCAGGTCCGGCGCCGGACGCCAGAAGGCGGCGTAGGCGGCCGAGCGCAGGTCGACCAGCAGCCCGCCGCCGAGCAGGTCGCACATGGCGGGGTCGAGGTGGGTGCGCCAGTGGGTCGCCACCGGGCCGAGGCCGGGCAGCGTCGTACCCCCCGAGAGACGGTAGGCGGGGATCCGGTCGCCGGGACGGACCACGCCGAAGACGCTCGAGGTCACCGCGAGCCGGGTCGAGGCGCGGCGGCGGGCCGCGGTCGACAGGGTCGGGGCGTCGAGCGCGTCGTAGACCACGCCGCTGTAGACCGCGTCGGCCCGCGCCGTCGGCGCGTCGGCCAGACCGGCGTTCAGAGCGACCAGGTCGTGCTGGGTGGCGCCGACCTCCAGCACCCCGGCGGCGGTCGCCACGTCGCCGGAGCACAGGTCGACCAGCGCGTCGATCACCGCGCGGCGGGCGTCGGTGAGCTCGGGGCAGGTGAGGGCGGCCAGGTTGAGCGGCTTGCCCCGGCGGGGCGCGGTCTTGCCCTCGCTGGGCGGCAGGAGGATCAGCATGGTGCTGGCTATGGTGCCTGCATGACCTCCCACCCCGTCCTGCGGGTCCCGGCCAGCCTCCTGCGCGAGGAGGTACGCCGGTTGCAGGCCGAGCTCGAGGTGACCGCGGACTTCCCCGCGCCGGTCGAGGAGGCCGCCGCGCGCGCGGCGCAGGCTCCTCGGCTGCCCGAGCTGGACCGCACCGACCTGCCCTTCGTGACCATCGACCCCGAGGGCGCGCGCGACCTCGACCAGGCGCTGCACGTCGCCCGTGACGGAGACGGCTGGGTGGTGCACTACGCCATCGCCGACGTGGCCGCCTTCGTCAGCCCGGGCGACCCGGTCGACGTGGAGGCCAACCGCCGGGGCGAGACGCTCTACGGCGCGGAGGAGAAGGTGCCGCTGCACCCGCCGGCGATCAGCGAGGACGCGGCGTCACTGCTGCCGGACCGGGTGCGCCCGGCGCTGCTGTGGACCATCCGGCTCGGCCCCGACGGCGAACGCGTGGATGCCGACGTGCGGCGGGCGCTCGTGCGCAGCCGCGAGCAGCTGACCTACGAGGAGGCGCAGCGCAGGGTCGATGCGGGGGAGGGCCCCGAGACGCTGGCCCGGCTCGCGGAGGTCGGGCCGTTGCGGCTGGCCCGCGAGGCCGCCCGCGGCGGTGTCTCGCTGCCCCTGCCCGAGCAGGAGGTCGTCGTCGACGGCCACCGCTGGCACCTCGAGCACCGTGCTCGCCTGCCCGTGGAGGACTGGAACGCCCAGATCTCGCTGCTCACCGGCTACGCCGCGGCCGCGATGATGGTCTACGGCCGGGTGGGCATCCTGCGCACCCTCCCACCGGCCGACCCGCGCGACGTGCAGCGGCTGCACCGCACGGCCCGCGCCCTGGGCATCGAGTGGCCCGCCGAGCTGCTCTACCCCGACTTCGTCCGCAGCCTGGACCCCACCCGCCCCGAGCACGCCGCGATGGTGGTGGCCTGCACCCGGCTGCTGCGCGGCAGCGGCTACACCGCCTTCGACGGCGAGCTGCCCGAGCAGCCGCTGCACGCGGCGCTGGCCGCGGAGTACGCCCACGTCACGGCGCCGCTGCGCCGGCTCGTGGACCGCTACGCCTCCGAGGTGTGCGTGGCCCTGTGCGCCGGCGACGAGGTGCCCGCCTGGGTGCACGCCGCGCTGCCGGAGATGCCGAGCACCATGCGTCGCTCCGGGCAGGTCGCGTCGGCGTACGAGCGGGGGGTGCTGGACCTCGTCGAGGCCGGCGTGCTGCGCGACCGGGTCGGTGAGGAGATGGCCGGCGTGGTCGTCGAGGTCGACGACAGGAAGCCGCACCGCGGCCAGGTCGTGGTGGCCGGTCCCGCGGTCGAGGCGCGCGTGGAGGGCGAGTCGCCACTGCCGTTGGGGGAGGAGCTGCAGGTCAGGCTCGTCGAGGCCGACGTGACCACCAGGCGCGTCCGCTTCACACCTGCGTGAGCCAGCAGGCATGATTCACCCTGTCCGGGTCGGGTCGCCCTCTCACCCCCCCTGGTGGGCGCCCGACCCGGACGTCCTGATCGGGACGTCCCGATCCGGGACGGAGGATGTGTGCGGATGGGCCGACCTGTAGGCCGGGTTCTGTCCCTCGCCCTCTCGGGTCCGGGGGCGACCATCCATCTACGGTCGCCGTTGCCGACGACCTCCAGCGATCTACCCGCGTGCTCGGGCGGGCAGCCCTCGAACGCACACGCGCCACCGAAGTGACTTCTTGACCTTGCTCCAGGTGGGGTTTGCCGAGCCGACCGGGTCGCCCCGGTCGCTGGTGGTCTCTTACACCACCGTTTCACCATCACCGGCCCTCCCGATCGCTCGAGGGGGTCGGCTGTCTGTTCTCTGTGGCACTGTCCCGCAGGTTGCCCCGGGTGGGTGTTACCCACCACCTCGCCCTGTGGAGCCCGGACCTTCCTCGGCGCACCCCGCGAGGAGTGCGACGCGGTCGCCCGGTCGGCCCATCCGCACCGCGATGCTACCGCGGCCCGTCAGGCCAGTCGCGTGACGTCGACCTCGACGCCCATGTCGGCGGTGGAGGCGCCGGAGTAGATGCCGCGCAGCGGCGGGACGTCGTCGTGGTCACGACCCGCGCCGATGGAGACGTAGCGGTCGTCGGGGGCCGCGTCGCAGGTCGGGTCGTACGCCGTCCAGCCGTCGTCCCACCACTCGACCCAGGCGTGCGCCTCGGACGGGACCGTTGCGCCGATGGCCGGGTCGGTGTCGGGGTGGCGGTAGCCGGCGACGTACCGCGCGGGGATGCCGAGGGTGCGCAGGCCCCCGATCACCAGGTGCGCGAGGTCCTGGCAGACCCCGGCCCGCTGCTGCCAGGCCTCGGCCGCGTGGGACTGCACGTGCCGGGAGCGGGGGAGGTGCTCGACCTGGTCGTGGACCAGCGAGCACACCGCCCGGGCGGCCTGGCCGGGCAGGTCGGCGTCGGCGGCCAGCTGCTTGACCCGGGTGGCGAAGTCGTGGGGCGGGGTGACCAGGTCGGGGAGCACGAGGTCCTCGGTCCACCGGTCGGCGACCTCGCGGGTGCCCATGTCGGCCCAGGTCAGCGTCGGCTCCGAGGGCGCCTGGCGGTGGGTCTGCACGGTGGAGGTCGCCGCCACCACGAGCACCTCGTGCGGGTCGACGACCTCGAAGGCGGTGACGACGGCGCCGAAGTAGTCGCGGTACTCGTAGAACCACGGCTTGGGGGAGACCTCGACGCGGCTGTGCACCACGATCTGCTCGGTCGTCGTGACGGGGGTCAGCCGCGCCTGGTTGAACGACGCGGTGGCCTTGCCGTCGTAGGTGAAGGTCGTCGTGTGGTTGATCCGCAGCTGCATCAGTGGGTCACCCCGGTCCAGCTCATGGCCTCGGCCCCGGCGAAGTAGCGACGGGTCACGGCCTCGGTCGCGAGTGCGCAGGTGCGCTGCAGGCGCTCCATCTCGGTGGGCAGGTCGGTCATCAGCTCCGACAGCGAGCGGTACTCCAGCTCCGCGCGCATCCGGCCCAGCAGCCGCTGGGCCTCGTTCTGGAAGCCGGCGCGCGGGTCGGAGGCCTCCAGGTTGACCAGGCACTGCTCGGCCCGGTTGAGGGAGAAGACCACCGACCGCGGGAACAGCCGGTCGAGCATGAGGAACTCCGCGGCCCCGCGCTCGGTCTCCAGCCCGCGGTAGGTGCGCAGGAAGGCCTCGTGGGCGCCGCAGGCGCGCAGGGTGGTGGTCCACGGGGCGTCGCTGCCCGCGCTGAGCGAGGCCGTGGCCAGCAGGCGCGAGGTCATGTCGGCCCGCTCCACGCAGCGACCCAGCATCAGGAAGTGCCAGCCCTCGTCGCGGGTCATGGTGGCGTCGGCGGTGCCGTTGACGAAGGCGGCCCGCTCGCGGACCCACTGGAAGACCCCCGGGGTGCGCATCGCGTGGAAGTGACCCGAGGGGATCGCGCGGTAGGTGGTGTTGATCGCCTCCCACATCGGCACCGACAGGGTCTCGCGGGCCCGCCGGGCCGACTCGCGGGCCCCGGCGAGGGCGGCGGCGATCGAGGTCGGGTGCCCGGTGCCGTAGCAGAGCCGGTCGAGGACGAAGGAGACGTCGACGTGGTCGGGCAGCGGCTCGTCGTCGGGCTCGATGCCCATGATCGAGAGCAGCCCACGGCAGGTGGTGTCCTCGTCGATCGTGGCGTCCTCGAGCAGCAGCTGGGTCTGCACGTCGAGGATGCGCGCGGTGTCCTCGGCACGCTCGACGTAGCGGCCGATCCAGAACATCGACTCCGCGATCCGGCTCAGCACGGGCGCGCTCCTCTCTCGTCGCGGGCCTGTTGCTGCTGTTGTTGCTGCTGGGCGGGCTCGGGGCCGTCGACCAGGTCGGGCAGCTGGCTCGGGGCCGGGCCCGGGTCGCGGACCTCGGGCTCGGCGGGCTCGGGCTCGGGCTCGGTGGGCTCGGGCTCGGGCTCGGGTTCCGGCTCGGGCTCGGGCTCGGGTGGCAGCCCCTCCAGGCTCGGCGGCCCGGCGAGCACCCAGGTGTCCTTGGAGCCGCCGCCGCGCGAGGAGTTCACGATCAGCTCGCCCTTGGCCAGCGCGACCCGGGTCAGGCCGCCGGGGAGCACCCAGACCCGGTTGCCGTCGTTGACCGCGAAGGGGCGCAGGTCGACGTGGCGGGGGCCCAGCTCGCCGTCGACGAAGGTCGGGACCGTGGACAGCTGCACGACCGGCTGGGCGATCCACGCCCGCGGGTCGGCCAGCACCTTCCCGCGCAGCTCGTCGAGCTCGGCCCGCGACGCGCGCGGGCCGATCACGATGCCCTTGCCGCCCGAACCGTCGACCGGCTTGAGCACCAGCTCGTCGAGCCGGTCCAGGACCTCCTCACGGGCCTCGGCGTCACCGCAGCGCCAGGTGTCGACGTTGCGCAGCACCGGCTCCTCGTCGAGGTAGTAGCGGATCAGGTCGGGCAGGTAGGTGTAGACGAGCTTGTCGTCGGCCACGCCGTTGCCGACCGCGTTGGCCAGGGTCACGTTGCCCGACCGGGCGGCGTCGATCATGCCGGGGCAGCCGAGCATCGAGTCGGCGCGGAAGTGCACCGGGTCGAGGAACTCGTCGTCGACGCGGCGGTAGATCACGTGCACCGGCTCCAGGCCCTTGGTGGTGCGCATCATCACGCGACCGCGCCGGCACTCCAGGTCGCGCCCCTCGACCAGCTCCACGCCCATCGTGCGGGCCAGCAGCGCGTGCTCGAAGTAGGCGCCGTTGTAGACACCGGGCGTCAGCACCACCACGGTCGGGTCGGTGACACCGGCCGGGGCGGCGGCGCGCAGCGCGGCGAGCAACCGCTGCGGGTAGCCGGCGACGGGGCGGATGCGGTGCTGGGCGATCGTCTCGGGCAGGGCGGCGGAGATCGCGCGCCGGTTGGTCATCACGTACGAGACCCCCGACGGCACCCGCACGTTGTCCTCGAGGACGCGGAACTCGCCGGCGTTGTCGCGGATCAGGTCGATGCCGGAGACGTGGACCCGGACGCCGTTCGGCGGCCGCACCCCGGCGGCCTCGCGGTGGTAGTGCGACGACGTCGTGATCACCCGGCGGGGGATGACGCCGTCGTCGAAGACCTGCCCGGCGTCGTACACGTCGGCGAGGAAGGCCTCCAGCGTGCGCACCCGCTGCTGGACGCCGCGCTCGATGGTGGTCCAGGTGTCCATCTCGATCACCCGCGGCAGGATGTCGAGCGGGAAGGCCCGCTCCTCGCCGCCGATGTCGAAGGTGACGCCCTGGTCGAGGTAGGAGGCCTGCAGCGCCTCCACCCGACTGACCAGCTCCGGAGTGCTCATCTCGCGCAGCGAGTGACGCAGCCGGCGGTACGGCGGTCGGAGCGCCTGCCCGTCGAACATCTCGTCGTACGCCGCGCCGCTCGACCCGTATCCCTCGAACATGGCCGTCATGCCCGGACCATACCCAGGTCCGAGTTACGCGAACGTTGCGTCAGGGGTGAGTCAGGACCTCGGCGCCGTCCGCGGTGACCAGCAGCGTGTGCTCGAACTGCGCCGAGGGACGACGATCCTTCGTCACGGCCGTCCACCCGTCGTCCCACATCTCCCACTCGTGGGTGCCGAGGTTGAGCATCGGCTCGATGGTGAAGGTCATGCCGACCTCGATCAGGTCGTCGTAGTCGGGGTCGTCGTAGTGCGGGACGACCAGGCCGGAGTGGAAGTGGGTGCCGATGCCGTGCCCGGTGAACTCGCGGACGACGCCGTACCCGTGCCGCTTGGCGAAGGCCTCGATGACCCGTCCGACGACGTTGATGCGGCGACCCGGCTTGACCGCGCGGATGCCGCGGTCCAGCGCCTCGCGGGTGTGCTCGACCAGCTGCCGGGCCTCCTGGGCGACGTCGCCGGCCAGGAAGGTGGCGTTGGTGTCGCCGTGCACGCCGTCGAGGTAGGCGGTGATGTCGATGTTGACGATGTCGCCGTCCCGGACCACCCGGCTGTCGGGGATGCCGTGGCACACGACCTCGTTGACGCTGCTGCACAGCGACTTCGGGAAGCCGCGGTAGCCCAGCGTGGAGGGGTAGGCGCCGTGGTCGCACAGGAACTCGTGGCCGATGCGGTCCAGCTCGTCGGTCGTCACGCCCGGCACGACGTGGCGGCCGACCTCCTCGCGGGCCTGCGCCGCGAGGCGGCACGCGGCGCGCATCCGCTCGATGGTCCCGGCGTCCTTGACCTCCGAGCCCTCGAAGCGCGCGGGCGCCGGCTTGTCGACGTACTCCGGGCGCACGATGTGCGCGGGGACGGGGCGCCGGGGGGAGACGGCGGCGGGCTGCACGGTCGCGGTGGTCACGTCCGACGAGTCTAGGTCGCGGGGCGGTACGGTCGCCCCATGGCCGACGGAGGCAAGCCCGACCAGTTCTGGTACTGCGTGAAGCACCAGCGCGTGGAGACCGTGGACGACCTGTGCCCGGCCAAGCACCGGCTGGGTCCCTACGACTCCCGCGAGGAGGCTGCGCGCGCCCTCGAGATCGCCGAGGAGCGCAACGAGCAGTGGGACTCCGCCGAGGACGACTGGGACGCCGTCGAGGAGGACTGAGACGTCCGTGGCGTTCTTCACCCGCACACGCCGGTACCGCCGCTCGGACGTCTCGCCCTGGCCGTTCGTCGGCCTGGTCGGCCTCGCGGCCTGCTTCTTCCTGTACGCCGCCTCGGGCCCGTTCACGCCGTGGTGGGCGCAGACGCTGCTGCTGCTCCTCTGGCTGGTCGCCACGGTGCGCGCGGTCGGCTGGTGGTCCGAGCGCCCGACGTGGGTGGCCTGGGCGCCGCTCGTGTGCCTGGTGGTGTGGTTCGTGGTGATCTGGGCCGGCGCCGCGTGGTGGGGCTGGTGACCGGCTAGCTGCCCTCGCCCGGCTCCGGCTGCCCCGCCTCGAGCCGGACGCGGGTGATGCGGTGCCCCTCGACCTCGGTGACCAGCAGGGCGTGCTCGTCGTCGACGGTGACCCGGTCACCCACCGCGGCGACCCGGCCGAGACGGTGCAGGACGAAGCCGGCCGCCGTCTCGTAGGGACCGTCCTCGAGCGCCACGCCGGTGGCCTCGGCGAACTCCTCGATCGTGAGGCCCGCGGCGATGCCGGCGGACTCCGCGGCGGCGGGCGGGTCGTACTCGTCCTCGATCTCCCCGACGAGCTCCTCCACGAGGTCCTCGAGGGTGACGATGCCGTCGGTGCCGCCGTACTCGTCGACGACGACGGCGATGTGGGTGCGGGCGCGTCGCATCGCGGTGAGCGTCGGCAGCACCCGGTTGGTCCGCGGCAGGAAGACGATCGGGCGGGCCAGGTCGGCCACCGGGGTCGCCGGGTCGACCTCCAGCAGGTCGCGGACGTGGAGGAACCCGAGCACGTCGTCGGCACCCTCGCCGACCACCGGGTAGCGGGAGTAGGGGCTGGTGCGGACCTGCTCGACGACGTCGGCCACCCGTGCCCGCCCGGGCAGGGTCAGGACGTCGGCTCGGGGGCGCATGACCTCGCGCAGGCTGCGGTCCCCGGCGTCGAAGACGTCGGTGAGGATCGCGCGCTCGGAGTCGCCGAGGCCCTCGTGCTGGTCGACGAGGTAGCGCAGCTCCTCGTCGGTCATGTCCTCCGACGTCGCGTGGGGGTCACCGCCGAGGAGGCGGACGACGGTGTTGGTGGAGACCGAGAGGAACCACACGACCGGTCGCATCAGCGTCGCGAAGCGGTCCAGCGGTGGGCCCACCAGGAGCGCCATGCCCGCGGAGCGCTGCAGGGCGATCCGTTTGGGCACCAGCTCCCCGAGCACCAGGGAGAGGTAGGCGATCAGCAGGGTGAGCAGGACCAGCGCCAGGGTGTCGGCCAGGTCGTCGGCGAGGCCGAGCCGCGCCAGGAGCGGGGCGACGTCCGGGGCGAGCGTGGAGGCGCCGTACGCCGCGGAGAAGAAGCCGGCCACGGTGACGCCGATCTGCACGGCGGCCAGGAACCGGTTGGGGTCGCGGGCCACGGCCGCGACACGCGCCCCGCGGCCACCGCGGCGCTCCAGCTGGTCGAGCTGTCCCTCGCGCAGGGAGACCAGCGCGAGCTCGGTGCCGGCGAAGACGCCGCCGACGAGAACGAAGAGCAGGACCAGGCCGAGGTTGACCAGGGTCTGGATGTCCATCCGGGCGCTCGGGCCCTTTCCGTGCGAGGGGTGGGGCCCTCAGGATGCCGGAACGGGCCAACCGTCGCCGCGCGCGGGGCGGGCGGCGGCCACGGGTGCCGGGTCAGCGCGGGCTGACCCGGAGGATCTCGTCCTGCCCGTCGCCGTTGTCGGTGAGCACCAGCAGGTCGTGCCCCGGCCCGTCGACCACCTGTCGGATGCGGCCGTGCTGGCGCAGCTCGTCGGGGGTGCGTACGCGCTTGAGACGGCCGCGGTCGTCGAGCTTCATGAACAGCACGCGCTGGTCCTTCAGGACCGCCACGGCCAGGGTGCCGCGCAGGGCGCCCCACTTCTTGCCGACGACGAAGGTCGCGCCACCGGGCGCCACCGTCGGGTCGCCGGAGGACCAGCGGGCCTCGCGCTGCCTGCCGGGCAGCGACTGGTCGGTCATCGGCACCGACTCGTCGTAGCCGGGCACGGGGTGCCAGCCGTAGTCACCGCCCTTGACCAGCTTGTTGACCTCGTCGTCGCGGTAGCTGCCGTGCTCGACCGACCACAGGGAGCCGTCGGCGCGCTGGGCGAGGCCCTGCACGTTGCGATGGCCGTAGGTGAGGACGTAGCGCTGCTTCTTGTTGCTCGCCTTGACGAAGGGGTTCTTCGGCCAGGGGTCGCCGGTGCGGCGGTCCAGGCGCAGCACCTTGCCGCCCAGCGAGGTGAGGTCGCGGGGGTTGCTGCCGACGGCGGCGTCCCCGGTGCCGACGAGCAGGGAGCCGTCGCGGGCGACCAGGAGGCGGCAGCCCCCGTGGCGGCCGGAGGTGGCGGGCAGACCCTTGAGCAGCACGCCGCGGCGCTTCGCGTTGGTGCCGCTCTCGTTGAGCTTCCAGGCCACGACGCGCACGTCGTGCCCGCCGTCCTTGGTGGTGGCGCCCTGGCAGGTCCAGAAGCGGCCGTTGCGGCGTACCTGCGGGTCCACCTCGAGGCCCAGCAGCCCGGTCTCGCCGGAGACCCAGACGGACTCCGAGGGGAAGTCGACCCGGCGTACGTCGCCGTCCTCCCAGACCGAGAGGGTGGCCCGGCTGCGCTCGGTGAACAGGAGCCGGCCGCCGCCGATGGAGCGGATGTCCCAGGGGTGGTCGAGGCCGTCGGCGAGGACCTCGACGTCGAGGCCGGGGACGGCGCGGCCGCCCTCCGGGCGACTGCCTGCGGTCGCGTCGGCGGTCCCCGGCACGGAGGCCGTCGAGCACGCCGCCCCGGTCAGCGCCAGCGGCGCGAGCAGCGCGGCGAGGGGAAGCAGGAGCGGTCGACGCAGGGCCCTCATGGCCCCACGGTAGGTCTGTTACCGAAACGTGGTGCTCACCTGCCCGAGGTGTGCACGCAGCGTGGTCGGCGCGTGAACGGGGCCCGCGTAGCGTTCAGGTCACTGGACAGCGACACCGCAGCGGCACCGCCGCTGCACACCGACGGCGGGCCGGATGTGGGGACACCGGCTCGACGAACGGGGGGCAACGACGAGGCCGTCCGCCGCGCATGGGGGCGCAGGCGGACGGCCTCTCGTCGTGTCCCGGGGGTTGCTCTGGGACGTGCGTCCTAGAAGGTGTGCTCGGGACCGGGGAACGTCTGCGCCTTCACGTCCTCGGCGTAGGCCCGGGCGCCGTCGAGGAGCACCCGGTGGACGTCGGCGTACTGCTTGACGAAGCGCGCCATCCGTCCGGTCCGCAGGCCGAAGGCGTCCTGCCAGACCAGCACCTGACCGTCACAGCCGTTGCCGGCGCCGATGCCGATGGTGGGGATGGTCAGCTCGCGGCTGATCTCGGTGGCGACGTCGCCGGGCACCATCTCCATGACGACGGCGAACGCGCCGGCCGCCTCGATCGCCTTGGCGTCGCGCTTGACCCGCTCGGCGGTGTCGCCGCGGCCCTGGACGCGGTAGCCGCCCAGCGCGTGCTCGGACTGCGGGGTGAAGCCGATGTGGGCCATCACCGGGATGCCGCCCTGGGTGAGCTTCTCGATGACCGGGACCATCTCGGCGCCGCCCTCGAGCTTCACGCAGTGGGCGCCGGCCTCCTTCATGAAGCGCACGGCGGTGAGGTAGGCCTGCTCGGGCGAGGCCTGGTAGGAGCCGAAGGGCAGGTCGCCGACCACCATCGCCCTGGTCGCCGCGCGGGCGACGGCGCGGGTCAGCGGCAGCAGCTCGTCGACGGTGATGGGCAGCGAGGTCTCGTTGCCGAGCACGTTGTTGGACGCGGAGTCGCCGACCAGCAGCAGGTCGATGCCGGCCTCGTCGAAGGTCGCGGCGGTGAACATGTCGTACGCCGTGAGCATGGTGATCTTCTCGCCGCGCTCCTTCATCTCCCGGAGGTGATGGGTGCGGATCCGCTTGCGGGGGGCTGCCTGGGCCGCAGCCCCCGAGCCGTAGGGCGCGGTCTCTTCGTTGCTCATCCTCGAGCTCCTCGGTGTGACATCTCGAGGCTCCCTTGCTGGAGTCCCCGGACTGCCATCCAGGCTAGGCCCGCTGGTCGCTGACGGCACCTGTGGTGGTGGTCACGTGACAGACTTGTCGCGACTGGCGCCGCTGGGTGGGGCGGGCGCCGACGACGTGCGGTGAGGACGAGGGCTGATGGGGGAGCGCGCACGGCGGCGCCGCGCCGCCCGCGACATGGCGCGCCGGATGGCTGAGCTCGACCGGCTGGACCGCGAGTACGGGCTCGGTGCCATGCCGACGTCCTCGAACCGTCCCCGCCGCGAGCGCAAGCCCCACGGTCCGGTGCTCCCGGGGCTGCTGATCACCGCGCTGCTCCTGGCCGGCATCGTCGCCTGGTCGCCTGCGGAGAACATGGAGTCGTTGCGCCGTCTGGTCGGGATCGGTGACGAGCGGCTCGGTGTCCTGCCGGAGACCGAGTTCGGCCAGGGCAGTTTCTCGTTCCTCCAGCTGCAGCGTGGCGGGGACGAGCCGGTCGGCTACGACCCGTGCCGCGTCATCGAGGTCGTGGTCAACCCCGCGGGCGCGCCCGACAACTACGACGAGCTCGTCGACACCGGCCTGGCCCGTACCGGCGCCGCCACCGGCCTGGTCTTCGAGCGCGTCGGCCTCACCGACGACCGCGACGTCCTCGTCGGCCCGTTCGCCCGTCGCCGCCCGGTCCTCATCGCCTGGGCGCTGCCCGACGAGGTCCCCGAGCTCGCCGGGGACGTCGCCGGCATCGGCGGCAGCGTCGCCACCGGCCCTCCCGGCCGCCTGCGCTACGTCACCGGCCGGGTCGTGCTCGACCAGGAGCTGTTCGCCGGCTTCGGTCCCCGCGAGACCCCGTTCGCCCAGGCGATCGTCGACCACGAGCTCGCCCACGTCGTCGGCCTCGGCCACGTCGACGACCCCGGCGAGCTGATGTACGACGACAACCTCGGCCGCACCACCTACGGCCCGGGTGACCGCGAGGGGCTCGCGAGGTTGGGGAGCATCAGCTGCTGAGGGTCCCCTGACGGTGCCGCAGGGGTGCGGCTGGGGATCAAGGCCTCGGGCTAGAACGTGGCGACGGCGCCAACGAGTCGGCGGCACGTGAGCGAGGCGCACCAGCCATCAGGTGGAATCGGCACCGGTACGCGGCGCTAGGACGCAGTTCCGAACGATCGTCATCGCGGCAGATGTGCGCGCGCTATCGCGGAGGGTTCGGTGCACCAGGTGCACCGAACCCTCCGCGTTGATGACCTGCGTCTATCTGGGCGGACTGGGTCGGCTTCCAACGGCGACGGGTCGTTGCCGATCGGGACTGAGTTCCTAAGGAACGTCAAGCCACTTGGCGGCTCGTAGGCTTGTTGTTGGCGGGCCGGGATGTTGGAGCGCTTTGCGACTTCTGTGACTCCTGG
>Ga0208328_1000259_pt1 | contig 27002 bp, 22 predicted proteins | sample DeeseametaMP2633_FD_184170 | JGI IMG/M metagenome (GOLD analysis project Ga0208328, IMG submission 184170) | Marine microbial communities from the Deep Atlantic Ocean - MP2633 (SPAdes) | ecosystem: Environmental > Aquatic > Marine > Unclassified | place: Northeast of Antigua and Barbuda, North... | reverse complement strand
CCGCCGCCGCCAGCCTTCGGTCGGGCTACGCCCTCCCTACGGCTGGCGGCGGCGGCCAACTTGCCTGACGGTGCCGGTCAAGATGGTTGTCGCCCACCATCAGGGTGAGGGATGACTGAGGGGTAGAGACGACGATCCCTTTGTCTGTCGATGAGAGGATGTCGATAGGAAGGAAGCCGACTTCACCCACCTCGGTGACGTAGTGGATCCCGGGAGCACCATCGTCGGAGATGATAATGGCTTCCTGGGGGATTACGGCTGCGCTCTCGATGAAATGGTTCACCACCATGGAGACAGTGGAGCCGGCGCGCAGAGAGCCCGTTTCGTTGGGAATGGTAACTTCAACGGGGTAGCTGCGTGTGTTGGTATCTGCGACCGGAGCGATGTGAGAGATTTCTCCCTCCTTGCTCTTGCCATCGGGGAAGTGGACAGTGACTGCCTGCCCGACCTCCAGGTCAGCCACCCGTGCTTGGGGCACGTGGGCGTCTCCAATGAGAGAGCGCATGTCGGCAACCCTGATGATCTGATCACCGGGACTTACCCACTCACCCTGTTTCGCTGGGATATCGACGACGACCCCATCGTAGGGAGCAAGCAGACGCGTTTGATCGAGGGAAGATCGGGCGGTTTCGAGTGTTTCTTTCTGTCTTTCGAGGTCGGCTTCGCGTTCGTCCAGGGTGGCCTGGCTGAGGGCGCCGCTGGCTGAGAGCTTGCGGGCCCGCTCGAGCGCACTTTGAGCATTCTTGAGGTCTGCCTCAGCGCGCTTCAGGGCAGCTTTCTGCGTTGCGTTCTCGACCTGGGCGAGCAGCTGGCCTTTCGAGACACTGTCGCCTGATTTGACGAGGATCTCGACGAGATCGCCGGCGTTGTTCGAAAATAGAGTGGTGTCGGCGTAGGGTCGTGTTGCTCCATCGAGCACGAAGGACTGTTTGACAGGTCCTGCATCGATATCTCGCACGCCCACCTTCTGGAGGGTTTCTCGGACGGATGCGGTATCGGACACGGTGGCGGGCGTCGGTGAGCCCCACAACCATGCACATGCTCCGACAAGAAGAACTGCGGAAGAAATCTTGGAAATATTCTTGGTTTTCATGACGTCCCTCGGGGTTTCCGAGGGGAGATAAGGTCAGGATATCTTCCTCGGAAAATATTCGAGGAGTTGATATGGGACCTGTATGGCGTTGTTGGCTTTGGATCCGGTTGGCTCTCGTGTGTGGCCGGAGGATGCGAGAAGACTGGCGCGGTATGCGCAGGAAAAAAGGTGCTTTTTCGAATCGGTACTTGTGGCAGGTTGATCTGGAAGGACGCACGTTTTGCAGACCTTCTCGCTCTTCAAAGCGACTGCTCCCTTCTGTTTCCTTCTGGCAGATTTCTGCTGACGCGTTTGAGAATATGAAAAGTCAGCTTTTGATGGGATATCGAGATGATGAAGGTTTTTATTACTTGTGCTGTTGTGTCTTCTGTTCTGTTTCCGCTTTTCGCCTATGCAGAAGGGGCACATCAGTTTTCTGGTCAGTTGGGCGGATATAGCAGCAAGGGCGACGTCTTTCTATCCAAGGATTGCCGGTTTAAGGGTAGCGTCGCCTTCGGCGGGGGTGTGCCCACAGGTGGCTTAGTCAACAGGATAGAAGGGTTCATTAGCGGTGGGTCTGTAACATTCACTCGCTTTCTTGAAGGGCCGCATGCGGGTCAAAGTGATCAATTTAGCGGAACTATATCAGGTGATGGGTCGCAATTTGTGGGGAGCTGGGGGGCGTTTCCGTATACAGCGGTAGTAACGCCCCCTTTGTCGCCCTGCACCCCAGGTTAAAAAAGTCTCGGTGAGGTAGAGGAAGCCTCCAACCTGATCTACCGTGACTTTTCGGTTTTGTTCTGACGGAGCGCATTCTGTTCAACCGGCGCCGACAAGTGGATTTGAGCCTTGTTCAGCTCGGAGATAAGGAGAAGGTCTCCCATGGCTTTACCCTTCCATCCTTCCGCGACGGCCTCGGCAGCACCGTAGGTCTTGGGGATGTCATCCCTGACGATCGAGAGACCCTTCGGGGTTGGATGGAAGATTTGCCAGGTCAGACGAGTCGTGTCAGCTCCGGCATCATCGAGGCGGTCGCAGAGGACTGCGTCGATCGATGTGCCTTTGCCAACGGGAGCCACGATTGCCTTACGCCCCTTCATGAAGCTCAGATCGATGTTTCCAGCCTCTGTAGGGCGGATGGCGATGGCTTTGTGGCCGGCCTCGATCAGTGCGTCTGCATCCCTGCGCCGTAGAGTGATGGCCATCGGTTCCTTCGTGCCGACGCCTTGGGGAGCATAGATGTCGGCCAGCTGCACGACTTCCTGGACATATCCGTCCGTGTGAGCTCGAGCCAGAAACCCTTCGGCGTCGTCTTCGATCTCGATGAGTTGAACGTCCTGACGGTTCTTCTCGACATAGTCCTTGTCGAAGGAGAAGCCGGTTTTACCCACGAGGATGACTGATTTCTTGGAGCTGTCGATCACGCTATCAAGGTTGATTGGTGAACGTTCGGCCGAGCCGCGCTGGAGGGGCGGGATCCGCACGACGGTGCTTACACCGGTCCTCATCCACGCGTGGAAGGCGACCTTGGCGTCAGGTGTGACGAGAAGCGCATCGTCATTCCGAACGCGATCGGGAAAAAAGGTCTTCTCTACAGCTCTTTCTACGGCAGCGTCACCGGACTGTTGGTGCACATCATTGAAGTCGCCGGACGCGATGCGGGGGAGCGCGATCCCAGCCTTCTCGACGCCGTTGGAGATCCAGTGCTGTGCAGCCTTCAGAGCGGATCCCAAACCGACGCCGGACTCATCCATGTCGGACGCGACAATCAAAGTCTTCACCCAGCTGGGCATGTCCATGTTCGTGTAGTTGCTGGTACCGAGCGTAATGGCGCAGGGAAGCCCTGTGGCTTGGTGCAGAGACAGGGTTGTCTCTGGGCCTTCGGCAATGATGAGCGTACCGTCCTCGGAGGGTTCGCCAATCTTCACGCTAGCATCGATCAGGGAGCCATTGGTCTTCTTGGGGTTGTCGCATCTCAGTTTCTTCCCGTCGCTCGTGAGGATCTGTTGTACGGCCGAGATCTCCCCTTTGGAGTTTGTCGCCTTGAACATGATGGATACGACCGGCGTGGAGGGGATTTCATGCTCTTTGACGCCCATCTTGAGCAGGCTGTTGCGATCGAGCTTCCGGAAGCGAACGACATCAGCATCGGGTTCGACGGTAATAGCGCGATTTCGGAGATAGGCGAGCCCCTCCTCGCGGCCCTCGGTCTTCGATGCCTTCTCCCAGATCCATTGCGCCTTGCGCATGCGATCTGCGATGTCCTTCTCTTCTTGTCGCTTGATCTCTTCGGGGGTGGGGCCGCGTTTGATTTCGACGGTTTGGCCGGGGTCGGTGTGATCCAGTCCAGCATACCTCTTGTATCCCATGACGGCGTCATGGTTGGAGCCACCACGGACGTAGCGATAGAGATCGAAGAGATCACCTCGGGCGGACTCGTCGGTGAAGGACTTGAAGCGGCCTTGCTTCTGGCCGCTGATGAAAACGACGAGGCTCTGGTTTTCGTAGTAGCGGACCTCACGCCCCGAACGGTGGGTCGGTGCCTCCCCGATGATGTGGGTCGCGAAGGCTTCGGATTCATCCCGTGCCATCTTCGCAAGGTCGTTGAAGGTGAGGTCTTTGACGTTCTTTTCCAGGGCCATCTTTTTCTTCTTGGTATTTGCGGAGATTCATATCGGCATCTCCGCTAAGACGAGAAGGAAATGGGGCCTCGTTAATTGTTGGCTCGAAAATCAAGAAAAATGGAGCCGGGTAGCTCTGGGTGATGGGGTAGGTGAAGAATGCTTCTATGCTGAAAAGGAAAAAGCCCGAGGTGATTAACACCTCGGGCTCATGGTCGTCAGAAGTTCTTCTTGGTTTGCATCGCGAGGCCCAGGAGTTTGGCTTTCTGGCTGTTGGTCAACCGTTTTGCCAGCTCGGTGTTCGCGTCCAGGATGGCATCAACATCCTTCTGCGATTTGGCCTTTTCGAACGCGAGTTTATAGGCATCGAGGATGGCTGCTCCTGTCTTCTTCTCCACCGTGATTTCCAGGCCGCCAGGTGCACTGGTATCTTCAGCTTCAGGAGGGGTCTCCTCTTCCGCGGTGGACTGTTCCACTGAAGTCTCTTCCTCGAGAGAGAGGCTCTCGATGACCATGCTCCGGAGCGCTGCGACGGTGTTGCCTGCCTTGGAACTGGCTTCAGCCAGCTTCAGTGCATCCGAGTTCTCCTTGAGGATGCGATCGACAGCTTCGACGTCTTCCATTTCGGCGAGGACATCCGAGATCCGATCGAAGTAGATGTCCGGATCGTCAGATTGGTCGAGGAGCTTTCCTTCGCGGCGGAGATCGTAGTTCGTGGAACGCGTTTCACCACGTTCTTCCTCGAACTGATCCAGAGGAACCTCGTCTGCGTGTTGAGGTTGCTCGGGTTGCTTCGCCGGCTTGTTTGCGGCCTGTGCGTTGCCATCCGGCTTCTTGCGCGTCGGGGCCGCCACAGTGGTTGCCTGAGCTGCTCGAGCGGGTGCCACCGGTCGGTTCGTCTCGCGAAGCTTGTCGAGGAGCATCTTCTCGAAGGTCTGCACCATTTCATCGCCGTCTTCATAGGCGCGACGGAAGACGCGGCCGATTGCGGAGATGGCTTCACGCTTGGCGTCAGAGACTGCGCCTTTTTCGGTGGTGCGTCGTGCCGAGTTGATTGCGAAGACGTTGCCCATCTTCGGCTCGCGGACGTGGTCGTATGCCACGCCGAGCCCGGTGTATCGCTTCTCGTTGCCGTTCGCGAGATGGAGGGTGATGACCACTTCGGCGCGCGCGTAGAAAATCCGGCCGGGTGCATCGTCCTTGTTCTCGCCACCGTCCATCTCGCGTTTGACTGCGATGACGTCTTCGGTCTCGCTGACGACGTTCTTGATTTCGATGGAGTACTGGTTCTCGAAGACCAGCTCGAACAGGCGCCAGACCACTTCGTATGGGAGCAGAATGGTCATGGAGTCGACCATGTCGCCCGACTTCGCGTCATACTTCCTCGAGGGCTTCAGGTAGTGAGCGGCCGCGGGGGCGGGCGCCTTGAGGATGCGAACCTGCTTGCCGGTCCAGCCATCGGAGCTGATGGTTAAATCACCATCTTCCAGGCTGCCTGCGAGCTCTTCCATCGCGCGCATACCGAGGCGGCGGTCCGAAGGCACAGAGAGTTCCTTGATGCCGGAGATGTTTCCATCGGGATCAAAGACGGGGTGAAACTGGGCGGAGCGAAGAAGTTCTTCCTGGGTGGTGTGCTTCATAACTTTTCCTTTGGAGAGGTGCGAGCGAAAGGCACCCTTCGATGTGGAAGGGTGCCTTGTGCACGTCAGCTCACCAGTGCCTGAATGGGGGTGCCGGCGGTCTTTTCGGAGATCTTCGAAGAGCGAAGGTGGGCGGAGGCCTTCCGAATGAAGCTGACTTCCTTCTCTTCCTGTTTCACCCATCGCAGTTGCCGAGTGTCGGAGATGATCGCCGATGACGAGTTCTGTAGCGCCTCGGTGAGGACCGCATTGATCTCTTTGATGCGTTTCTCGATCTTGCTCTTCTGCTTGCCGAGCGTCTCTTTCTCCTCGAAGGCGCGGAGGAACTCCTGGTTGTTCCGCATGTCGAGGACTGGAGCTTCTGGGTCGATCCGAGCGCAGATGCGCGCAAGGACGGCAGCATCTCGAACGCCAGAGGGTTCGGGGGACCGATCTTCGTTGACGCAATCCCAGAAATCTCTGGCAGCATCGAAGATGTCCTGGATGAGTTCTTCATCTCGATGGATCACGAAGAACTTCTCCGAAACGCCGCCGAAGAGTGCAGCAATGTAGAAGCGATCGGCTCCGGTCACCGCCATGTGATGGTGGCCTTCGATGTACATGTGCTCGGGCGGAGTTTGTTCGCCGACACTGTTCTTCCACATGTCGGACATCGTGTTCGCGATATTTTTGGCGATCATCGGATACCAACTTGCGCCATCATCGCTCACTTCCATGTCCGGCTTTGCGGATAGAAGGCCGACTGTTCCGTCGATGTAGATCCCTGCCGGGCGACGGCTGTCGAGCCCTTCGCGTTCGCAGGCAGAATCCAGAACACCCCACTTGACCCGGGACCAAAGACTGCGGGTTTTGGAGGGAGCCTTCGTGTAGAGGCCCTTCTTCATCTCATAGAGGGCGAGGGGCGACGCAAAGGCGTTGACGGATTCCCCTTCTTCGTTCTCGTAGGTTTCGTCGTTCTCCGTGTCGGTGTCGGAGATCTCGGCGACGGTTTCGAAGAGGCTCGGAGACTCGTGGGGCAGCAACGTCTTGCTGCGGACTTCCTCGAAACTTTCGTTGCTTACAACAGGTGCGTTCATGTATTTTCCCTTCCTGGAAGAGCTTTTGCCGCTTGGGTGTCTCGTCCAAGGACGCCCAAGCGGCAAAAGATCGTGTCAGGAGGGAAATGGGTTTCCTGGCTCTATCCCGAAGTGGCGGTTCGATCCCGCCCCTCACTACGTGATCGCTTCATGCTCGTCCGTTCGAGGAGGAGTTCAGCCAGGCTCAGGGGCAGGATGATGGGGGCCGATATCGCTATGGAGAAGATCCTGAAGGCGCTGGAGAACAGGGCGAAGGGAAGCCAAAAGACAGCAAACGGACTATAGTTTCTGTATCCCCGCGCGATGAGGCATCCAATCTGACTTAGTAGGGTCGCGATGATGAGTGTAGCTGCGACAGCTTCGAGGCTGAGGCCTGCAAGCAGTGAATAGGCACATCCAGCGAGGAGGGCCGATGTGCTCGCCAGAGGGCCGAATGGAACAGGGGAGCGTGTGGCAGATTTCTTCAGGCTTCCGACGATCCTCAGGAGGACGAAAGCGAGGAAGAGGCACATGGAAATGGTTAGGTTCGAGACCGTGATGTCCGGATCGACCGGCAGGACGTAGGTGCTTTCAATGTACCTGAAGGCAAAGAGCAGCGCGCCCGGAAGGATTGGCTCGCGGATGATGCTGTCAGCGACTACGTCTTGATAGCCCGGCGTCGTTTCCGAAGAGGAGACGAGATTTCGCCGCCGCGGATCAGGCGATGTTCCGAAGAGGTAGATGATCGCTTCCGTGAGCTTCGATCCGCCTTGCAACATTGGCTTGGAGGCGATGTAGAGAAGCAGGGATACGACGATGATTGACGCCGTATCCATGGAAAGAAGTGTGTAGGTCATCCGCCGTCACATATCGAGTAGTTCGATGTCGCGGATGAAGAGTGTGACGTCATCCTCATCTTGCGCAGCTCCTACGGTCATCGCGACGGACGCTCCGTTCACCTTGCCAATCTTCTCCCTGATTTCCTGAACCGTCTCGCCGAACGCCAACGCTTCGGCGATCGCTGTTTCGTCGGAAACCTTGAGGATCATCATGCTCTTGTCGGCTCGGGTGGTCTTGAAGATGCTGTCCAGGATGATGCAGCCAATCCTGACGTCCCTTGGAAGCTGGCCGGAGGGGGTGATCAGGTCCTTGATGTAGTAGGAGTCTCGGCGCCTGTTGAGAACGGATCGCATCGAAGCAATGGGATGTCCGCCAATGAAGAAGCCGACAATGTCGAACTGCTTCATCAGACGTTCGTTCTCGCTCCAATCGGGTACATCCGGAAGATCTGGCGCTTCGTTGATGGCTTTTTGAGGAGCGAAGTCGAAGAGGCTTCCTTGGCCAACAGCATCATCAGCTTTCTTTCGAGATGCATCGAGGAGCAAGGGAGGAACGGCCGCCTCCATCGCTGCACGATTGTCGTGAAGATTGTCCAAGGCACCTGCGCGGATGAGAGAGGTCAGGATTTTCTTGTTGATGGAGGCTCGGCAGCGTTCAACGAGGTCCGCCAGAGACCGGAACGGGCCGTGGGCTTCCCGCTCCTCTACGATCTTGATCGCTTGTCCTGTGCCGACTCCGCGCAGGGCGGCCAGTCCATGGCGCACTGCCTTTTCCGCACCATCTCGCTCGATGTCGAAGTGTGCTGCGGAGCGATTGACGTCCGGAGGGAGGGTTGCGATCTTCTTGCGCCGTGCGTTCTCGAGGGCGTCGGCGATCTTTTCGACATCGTTGATGTCGAGGTTCATTGAGCCGGCAAGGAAGGCCTCTGGGTGGTGCTTCCTCAGGTAGGCAGTCTGGAAGGCGATGACAGCGTAGGCCGCGGCATGTGATTTGTTGAAGCCGTAGTTCGCGAATTTCGCAATGAGGTCAAAAATAGCTTCGGCTGTCGCGGCTTCGATCCCGCGTTCAGACGCACCAGAGAGGAAGACTCCTCGCTGCTGGTCCATTTCCGCTTTGATCTTTTTGCCCATGGCGCGACGCAAAACGTCCGCACCACCCAGGGTGTAGCCGGCGAGATCCTGCGCGAGCTTCATGACCTGTTCCTGGTAGACGATGATACCGTGGGTTTCGGCGAGCGTTTCCTGCATCGTTGGGTGCAGGTAGTCGGCATCCAGATCTCCGTTCTTCACAGAGGCGTAGATCGGAATGTTGTCCATGGGGCCAGGACGGTACAGCGCGACAAGCGCAATGATGTCTTCGATGCACGTGGGTTGGATTTGCAGCATGGCCTTCCGCATGCCTGCGGATTCGAGCTGAAAGACCCCGAATGAGTCTCCCTTGCGGAGCATCTCGTAGGTTTCCGGATCCTCTGTGCCGATGTCCTCAAGTGCAATGACATCTCCGGAGCGCTGGGCGATGTCGATCGTGGACTTGATGATGTCGAGCGTCTTGAGGCCGAGGAAGTCGAATTTGACAAGAGATGCCTTTTCAACCGACTTCATGTCGAAGTCGGTGACCACCGCGCCGTGATCGTCTCGGAAGACGGGCACAATCTGGGAGAGTGGCTTGTCACCGATCACAACGCCGGCTGCGTGTGTCGACTTGTTCGAGTAGAGGCCCTCGATTTTAAGGGCGACCTGGAAGCATTCCTTGATGTTGTCCTCTGCGGACCTGAGTGCACCACTGAGGGGTTCGGTTTCCATTGCCAGGGAAAGCGAAACAGGGTTGGCAGGATCGTCCGGGATCAAGCGGGCGTAGCGGTCAACCACGGGGAAGGGGATCTGCATCACACGGCCGGCACTTCTGACGGCAGCTTTGGCTTTGAGCGTGCCAACTGTGCCGATCTGAGCGACCTTATCTTCTCCGTACTTCCGGCGAACGTAGTCGATGACTTCGCTCCTCCGCTCCTGACAGAAGTCGATATCGAAGTCGGGCATTGAAACGCGTTCCGGGTTGAGGAAGCGCTCAAAGAACAGCCCATAGCGAAGCGGGTCCAGATCGGTGATCGTCAGCGCCCATGCAACCAGAGATCCGGCGCCGGATCCTCGGCCCGGTCCTACGGGGATGTCGTTTTCCTTCGACCACTTGATGAAGTCCGAAACGATGAGGAAGTAGCCCGGGAACCCCATTCCTTCGATGATGTCGAGCTCAAAAGCGAGGCGCTGATCGTAGTCTTCACGAGTGTATCCGTGGGGTGTTTTCCCATTGGTGTCGAATTCTACGAGCGAAAGATGTCGATCGAGGCCCTCTTTGGCCTGATGGCGGAGCTCTTCTGCTTCCGTCCTGCCTGCATCAGTCGGAAAAGGAGGAAGGACGGGCTGAAGCTCTTCTGCAAACCAGGAACAGCGCCTCGCGATCTCGAGGGTGTTGGTTACGGCATCGGGCATGTCGCTGAAGAGCTCGAACATTTCTTCAGGCGTGAGCATATAGCCGTTCGGATCAGTGCGGCGCCGATCCTTGTGTTCGAGGGTAACGCCATCCGCGACACAAAGAAGAACGTCGTGGGCGGGAGCCATGTCTCTGGTCAGGAACCATGACACGTGGGTAGCGACACAAGGGATCTCGAGATCTCTTGCAAGAGAGGTCAGCTCAGAAGTGTCGTCGTCGGGCGCCTGGCGCTGAACTTCAACATAGAGCCGGTCTGCAAAGACCTTCTTCAGACTTTGCAGGCGTTGTCTGGCCCGATGGCCAGCGTTGGCAGAGATCGCTTTGTCAATGGGACCATCCTGCCCTCCTGTGAGTAGCAGGAAGCCGGGCTCTTGCGTCGCCATTTTGCAGAGCGAGCGGAAGCCGACGGGTTTGCCACTGAGTGCCCCAACCGAAGCCAGTTCAGACATGGCGAGGAAACCCTTATGGGTCATCGCAATCAGTGTTACCCAACTGACTTCTTCACCACTCTCAATCCCAGGGTGCGTCATTCTCATGTGAATGGCGTGGATAGGTTGTACGCCCTTCTTCTTCAGAGCGTCTTTTGTGGCGTAGGCACCCGCAAGGCTTTCCGTGTCCGCAACGGCTGCTGCTGGAATGTTGTGCTCTGCGGCAAAGGAGGCGAGGTCTGGTAGCTTGATCGCCCCTTCTGCGATCGAATACGGGCTGTGGGCTCGAAGCGGAACGTATGTTTGCAATTGTTTCCCTCTCTTTGGAGGGGATGTGGTATCAGGGCGTGAATGTGAAAAAGCGCCTTTCGCGGCAGTGTTATTGGCCGTCTTCCGCGAGTCTCTCGATCTCCGCTTCGAACCGGATAGTGTTCAGATCGCCTTCCTCACCATTGTAGGTGTAGGTAATGTAGCCAACGTTGCTAATCCAGAAGGTGACATCCTCGGGGATCTTATAGCTTTCGGGGAGGAGTCTTTTTATCTTCCCTGTTGGGATCTTGTTGTTCAGCGCCTGGCGGTAGAAATAGTCACTGTCGAGGGTGAACTGCCGCCTAAGAACTCGTGCTATCATGAGCGTCGACTTCGCCAGTGTGGCGGGTTCATTCTTTCTTATTGCGTCCCTAATGTTTTCACTCGTATCGCTGACGGATATGGTGGAGGTCGCGATGGACAGTCCAACGACGCCTATAAGGTAGTATAGCCACATTTATCGACTCCTCTTGCTTTCTAGATAGAACGATCTCGGGGCAAAGAAAAAGGCCCGGGAACCCCCGGGCCTGATTGCGTCGCGTTTGTGGAGCGAGTTAGCGGAAGCGGAACGCGATGCTGTTCACGTCAGGGTCTGAACAGGCGGTGAGAGCGTCGGCAGGGTTGGGGTCCGCGTCAAAGTTGGTGGCGTCGTTTACCCGGATCCTGATGACTGCGCCCTCCTGGAGCATGCCAGAGGAAAGGAGGTTAACGCAGGACTGCTGAGGAATCTCGTCCAAAACGATGTCGAAATAACGGTTGGATCCGGTGATCGTAATCAGCCCACCCCATGGGTTCCGGATTTCGTTGTTCGCGATGGTGTTGGAGGGGGCGATGCCTGCGTTGATGACCATGTCGGTGTCCGCGGTGGCATAGCTTGCCTGGGTCGCATAGAGAGACTGAATGCCGGCGCCGATGGCGCTGACTTGCGTCTTGACCTGGTTCAGGCGCGAGGTGTTTGATGCGTTGTTGTAGAATGCGACAGCTGCAACGATTACGACCGCGGCAATGCCGAGGAAGAGAAGGCCTTCGATCAGGGTCAAGCCCTTCATAGCCCTTTTGCGAATGTTCTTCATGGTCCGGAACTCTCTTTTCTAAAATGCTGTTGACCTGTTCAGCAGATAGAGACCGAGAGCCTGATCCAAAAACTATGAGGAAGAATAGGAGCGTGCAGATGTGAAAGGCGGCGCGAAATGCCGCCTAATTAATCAACCCTGAGCGGATCGCGTGATGATGTCCTGAAGCTCAAACATACTGGTGACGATAAATCCAATAGTCATCGCCAATAGGACGAGCATGACGTTATTGATCAGTTTGGCTGCGGTTTGGGCCTTTTCGATAGAACCGTCAATCCACTCTTTAGCGAGGACATCGAGGTTTACCGCAAAATCATCCAGCTCAGCGTAGATTGATATTTCCCCGCTAATATCGGTGTCCGGGAAATTGTGTCCGGTCTTCTGCATGGCTACACCGAGGTTCTTGCCCTCATTGACGCGTTTGTAGATAGCAGCCGTCCGTGTGCGAAGATATGGTGGGGAAGTCTTCATGATCTTTCGCAACGCATCCGGAACGGTCACACCCGCAACCAGGAAGCCACGCATCGAGATCATGAACGAGGCGCCGGTAATAACCTTGTAGAGAGACCATGGTGGGAACTTGTCCAAGACTGGACGGGAACCGCTTGTGATGTAGGGCATCGTCACGATGATCAGCGTGACGGCAGAGATCACACCAACAGCTAGAACAAAGACGTAGTTGGTGATGAATTGGCTCAAAGAGTACATTCTCGCCGCGTTTCCCGTCCAATCGGCTGGGTCAACGATTGTCGCAAAAGTCGGGACGACTCCGGTTGAAAACCCATAGAGCATTGACACGAGAGCAAAGACCATGACAACCGGGTAGGCGAGGCCTCCTACAATGGCTTTCCGAATCTTTTTGGATGCGGCTGTTGCCATCAGTGCGTCGGTGAATGCTGTGGACAGGTTGTCACTCTGCTCCCCTGCTTCGATGATCATCTGTTCAGTCGGGCTGATCCATCCCGCCATACAAGTCGAAAGAGGCTTCCCTGACGCGAGCTTCTGGCGCCAGTCGTGCAGGATCAGAGCGATTGGATCCTTCTTCTTGGTGCCGTTCTTGGAGTAAAGGGCATAAAGAGTGTCAAGGGACTTTGCTGTGGAAACGCCAGCGTGAATAAGTCTCTGCAGCTGACGGAGTACCCGTACCTTGGTTTGCCCAGTGAAGGATAGCTTTGCGAGAATTAGATCAGGGTTCATTCTTCAACGACCGCCCATCGCGCAAGGGCTTCAGTATGCTCTGGAGTAGGAGCGATCAGGGCCACAGTATTCTCAATGTCGGCGGGAGACATGATGCCGTTGAGGGCTCGAATCCAGGCCGAACCAAGAAGGTCGATACCTTCGAGTTTGGTGAACCAATGCGCACGAGCTGCTCGTTTGTTGTTTTCGCTCATGAGATGCATGAATTCGTCATCGGGAAGGATGATTTCTGAGATGACGGAGCGGCCGTTATAGCCCCTCGAGCAGTGACCGCAGCCGGGGCCGGCCACGTAGAGTTGGCGGTCGCGAAGGCTCTCCGGGGTGGTCTGCTTCATCTTCTCGACGCGTTCCAGAAGTAGTTCGTCGACCTCGCCCCGTTTGGCAGCTTCTTCGATTGGGACACGACAGTGCGGGCAGATCTTGCGAACGAGCCTTTGCCCGACCAGGCCTGAGAAGACCGTGTGGTCAAAAACCTTGAAATCTTCGATCCCCATGTCCCTGAGGCGGGAAAGAATATCCATCGCCGTGTTCGCATGGAGCGAGGCGTAGATTGGGTGCCCCGAGAGAGCTCCTTCGACTGCAAGGTCGGCAGAGGCACGATCTCGAATCTCACCGATCATCATGATGTCCGGGTCAGAACGGAGGCCTGCGCTAATGGCGCTGGTGAAGGCGGCACTTCGTTCATCTTGCGTTTTAGCGTTTGTCACCGGCATCTGCTGGGTGAGGTCGATGACGTATTCAGGCGGGTCTTCGATGGTCAAAGTGTTAACCTCGCCATCTCTTTTCTGAATTACCCCCTCGAGCACCGCCTTCAGGGTCGTCGACTTCCCGCTCCCAGTTGGGCCTGATACGATATTGATGCCGACGGGGCGAGCGGACATCGTCGCAAGCATCTTCACTTGCATCGAGTTGTAGCCAAGGTCCTGGAGGCCGACCTTTTTGCCTTCACCAGAATAAAGTACACGAATGACGAGGTAACGTCCCTCGTTGGCAAGGGGGTTGAACTGTAGGCGGAGTGATTGCACGCCGGCAGGCAGTTCGGTCTTCAAGGACGAGACACGAGCTGCCTGGAACTGCAGGCTCTGATAGGCCGCATCGGACTGATCGGCCATGGCGAAGGCAGCTGATAGTAGTTCAAAAGCATATTGAGGGGGTAGTTCGGAAATGTCCCGCATCACGCCGTCTACGCGGAAGCGAACCACCGCCTGGTGCTGATTTACGATGATGTGAATGTCTGATGCGTTTAGAGATGCTGCGTTAGCGACAATCGCAATCATCTCGCGTTGCATGCGAGAGTTGTCTTGAGCCCTGATAGCTCGACCGCCCGAGTGAATAGGAGAAAGTTTTCGGTAGAATTCCGAAATCGTGGACATATCCACGGGGGTCACGCTTGCGGTTCCAGGAGGGAACGATGCCTCAAGCTTCTTTATCTCCGACTGAACGAAGGGGTTGTCTTTCTGAGACTGAGAAAAGTATATTTCTCCCGCCGCGCTCGCTACGATGTGAGAGCGCATTTCGCCACTAAGTTGTTTCGGCCCATCCATGCTGGTGATGATCGGAGCCGTCATGCGATGATGCTTTTGAGACCCCTGATCAAATACAGAGATGTCGGTGTCTTCGGAGGTTGCTGCCCTGTCATCGGGCGTCGGAACTGTAATTTCGCTCTGCGGCTTCTTGTTTTTTGAAAATAGCTTAAACAACATGGGGTGGCCTTTTGGGGCATACTTTGCAATTAGAAAAAGTTCGGCATTCCTGAGGCGCCAACCTCTCTTGCATTACTGACCGTGTTTCCGGATGTCGTGGGCGCAGAGGCTTCAGATGGGGCGACGAAATATTTGTTGCCGGTTTGGTCTCCGGAGATGGTCATTCCCTTTGTCGTGATGTCGACGACGCGGAAGCCGTTTACAAGTATGTCCCCTTTTTCGACTTCTTGGGCTACGCCGGTAGGAGAAACCACTCGGGCCGTGAATACGCCCGCCGCGCCGATGACTTCCGCGAGCCGTGGAATCATCAGCTGTTCTCTGTTGGCTGCGGAATCAATGGTATCTTCTTGTGGGGCGTTGCTCGTATTGGTGTCGCTCGCCTCAGGTGTGTCTGCGGTGGTCGTTTCCTCGACGGGATTCTCAAGTTCCATCTTTTGCTGAATGAGTTGTTGTCGAGTATTCTCGAGCGACATCAACATCTCGATCTTTGCGGTCATTTCGCTGTACTGAAGTTTGCGCAGTTCGATATCACTCTGTAGGCGCCTGGCATCACGATTGGTCTTGTCGATTTCATCGATCGTAACCGGGCCTGTTCGCCGGATGTCCCCTTCCATCTTGGAGACCTCTTCGATCATCTTGTCGATCTCTTGAAGGAGCATTCCCTCGGTCTCGGATGAGTCTGCGTCGGGTGTGGTAAGAGCCGAGAAGAAGTTTTTGCTCATATCTTGAGAGAGAGCAGGGCCGAGAGGTATTGTGGCGACAGCGATGGCGATCGCGGTACGTTTAACGATTGCTGACATAGATACTGCCTTTAAATTGATAAATTTCTTCTTTTACAAAATACGAGATAGTGTCGAGCTCTACGCCTCCAATATCATCGAAGACGGATAGCCATGCGTCTGGCCGTCTCGTCGACACCAGAAGATTTGCAGTTCCGTATAGGGGGACGTAGTCCGGATATTCATCGTAGGTGTATACGACTGGTTCGGATACCGAGAGGCTCGCACCGTCTATTGAAGCCGCTTCTTTGAGAACGCTTGTTGAATAGGAATAGTTTCCGAGTTGTTCGGTCTTGCGTGCCTGAGGCGCGTCAATATCCTTTAGCAGATATGCGATGCTCCCGTCGTTTGTCAGATCCAGATCATATTGAGTGTTTGTCTTTGACCATTCCATAAGCCAGTTGGCATAGGTTTCTGGACTCTTGTCGAGCTCGGCGCGAACCGTCTCGCCGTCGCATTCCACTAGTGCCGTGGTGTACCCAGCTGCTTCTGTTGGAATTTGTGCGATGGTTTTGTTGCAGGCCGAAATCAGATCGCTTGCGCGTGGGGATGAATTCCAAGGCCTTTTGGCGTCGAATTCTTCAAACTTAATTTCCTGATTTCGTTTGGCTCGAGCCGCCAGGAGGGCGCGTCTTTGTTCTGCGGCCTGTAGGTCGCCCGTGATATCTTTGGGGAACAGGAGTCCGTTGCCAAAATAACCGAGCGCTCCTAGTGCTATCACACCTAGCGCCAGCTTCGCTACGTTATTTGTACCAGAGATGGCAGATGTGCGCATCCATCTGCTTGTCGGTGCCGCGAAAATGTCATCGGGCGATGACACCAGAACTTCCTCGCTTTGGAGGAGATTCTTGATCCGATCATCTGAAAATGCGCCGTCTTCTTTCCATGACTTTGGGACGTGGAGAGATTTCCACTTGTTCGGCTCGAGCTTTAGAAATGCTTCCTTTGCTTCATTCTCATCTTCGAAGACCCGATCGCCATTCGGCATGATATAGGAGTTTTTGCCGTTGGAGATCCAGACGAGACCTTGGATCTCCAGGGCATAGAGCCAGCCTTCGCCTCCGATTACGGTTGTCAGCGCTGCGGCTGCGGAAATCGCGCCGGACTTGACACCTTCCGACTTCGAGCTCAACGCGTACTGAGGGGAATCTCCAGGCCGCAGCAATAGAAGATCGAACCCCGCCTGAGAGTTCTTGGCTGTTTCCAATGCTGACTTCTTGAGTGGCTCATCCTCATCAGAGGTGAACCAGGAGAGGCCGAACACGTAGGTCCTGCGACCGTAGTCAAGGAGTAGGTGTTTGTTGGATGCTTGCATGGACAGCCTCGTTAACGCCGCATTGGCTTGTTTTGGGCTTCCATGATGACAGGGGTCATGACGACAAAGATCTGCGAGTCTTCCATGCTGTAGCTTGAAGACCCTCCAAGGCCCCAGAACTCGGGATCGAACGGACCTTGTCTATCGTCGTTCGTGCTTTGCTGATCAAATGTTCCGATTACTACGGAGTCTCCATTTGCGATATTGAGTGTTTGCATGAAGTTGCGGCTGGTAACATTCGGGAGTTGAACAACCATGCTTCCGTCGTCGGTTTCGAAGCGCTCGAGTCCGACCAGGTCGCTGAGATTGAGCGTGTATTGCAGGTTCACCATTCCACTGGACATAATCCGCGGCGTCACAACAGCGTTCATCCCGGATCTTACGAGCGAGGTTTCGATCTCGGTGGTTTCTTCTCCGTCTTCGACAGTGGTTGTGCTGCCGGAGAGGTAAGCTCTCTCATTGGTCACGCTAACGGGAGTGGGGGTGTTGTTGGCAGCGATGACTGTCGAGGAGTTCACGACAGATATCTCTCCTGCACTGGAGAGTGCCTGAATGAGGTTTGATACGCCTGACAAGGGGCCGGACAGAACTCCTGCGTCAAGGATGCCGCCATTTTCAACTTCGTTGACTGGAGTGGAGTAGTCCAGGACAAAACCATTGCTGCTTTGATCGATAAGGGCGGTAAGGCTGGTCCCTTTGTTGTCTGCACGGGTCCGTGTAAATGCGACGACGTCGAGCTTGACCGCGACTTGTCGTGATAGCCTACGGTTTTCTCCCTCGACAAATTTCTGTACTCGGCGATGGATGTTCCGCGGGGCGGTTACAACGATTGTCCCGGCACCTTGGTTTACGTTGTAGCTTGCGGCGCCACTAGGGATAAGAGCTTCCATCCCTGTTTCGAAGGTCTCCCAATAGTTGAATGAGATGGATGAAGAAACAGAGGCCGGAGAGGCGCCGCCGAATACTTCACCGCCGCCGCCGCCGACAGACGAGTCAGACTGGAGCGTCGTGGGGAGTGCCCAGAGGGTGTAGGTTACGGTTTGAGGTCCGAGGAATTGGATGCGGCCGGCTTCGTAGACCCAATCTGCATCCAGTCGTGAGGCGACGACATCGAGCAGGGACGAGAGCTTCCCGTGGTGATTGATACGGAATGTTCTTTCGAGGGGTGGCAGAGTTAGGCTTGATGCCTCTGTGGTGGCGTTGGAGTCATTTTGCGCCTGTCCGCCTGCGGAAGCCTCGATGCCGGCAGGCGCTGCGCCTTCAGCTTCTTCACTTGCTCCGGCGACAATGTTCAGATCGCTGTAGTCGACGCGAATACCGGTTACGCGCTCGATCGCGACTGCCACATCTCCAATGTTAACCTCTCGTGCCATCGAGAGGCTGATGCCATCAGGGGTCTCGAAGCGGGATGGGAGCGGGTTTCCGTTCGTGGCGCGATACCCGGTGTCGCCGAGGAAAAGGCCTTCGCGAACATTAATGTTTGCCGGACGATTGGTGGGTTTTGCGTTCGTGAGTGCTGGTGCGTTCGCGGCGATTTGACCCTGTGCCCGCTCCAGGCGTTCTCTTGCGTCGGCGCGGGTCGTCGAGCCATTGACGCCCTCCATTGATGCGCCGGTACATCCGGCCAATGTGAGCAGCGACATTGCTGACGTGATGCTGAGGGTTTTGATGCGTGGTGCGTTCATGGATCTTGTTCCTTGTTCAGTTAGCGTCCGTCGAAATCATTCGCGGAACGCACCACGATGACCTTGTTGCCGAGGAAGAAGTCTGCACTGACGGGAGGGTTGGCACTGGCGAAGCTCTCGATCACCTGCCCAGAAGCCTCGGCGAAGGTACCTCTGATGACGACATCAGCTTGAAGGACGTAGTCGGTGTCAGCCTGGTAAACGATCGTAAAGCCAGCGTCGTCGCCCCAGCGATGGAGGAGTTGACTGAGGGTCTCACCGCTACGGACGTCCCATTCGCTCGCAGCATCGATAAAGGGATTGGAGGGGTCTCGGTGCCAAAGACCGGAGCCTTGAGGGGAATAGCGCCCGACCGAGTGTGTTGGGATCCTTCGATCCTCCAGTGTGTTGGCCCGCCTGATGTCTCCCTCCCTGAGGGCTCCTTGCGCGCTGGCAGCGGTTTCACCGCCGCGGCGCATGATGTCCGCGCATGGATTGTCCTGGATCGCGGAGAGCACTCCGTCGTCGCCAGCCATTTCACCACGACGCCGATCGTAAGGCGTTACGCCACGTTCACCTGTGGTTTGCTTTGGGTTGGCGAAGTCCAAGGTTGCGGGCGCCTGGGATGGATAAGCGCATCCGTCGTCGGCGAGCAGCGGGTCGCCTTCGGCAGGTCTCCCGCGAGCGGGAGCTTCATTGATGGGATAGTCATCCAGGACGGGGTTTCCGGGGTAGGAGCTTGCTTCCTTTGGCTCATCATCTGCCTTCGGGGCGTTCATTCGTGTGAACTCTTGCCGTTGCATGTCGCCCGAGCTATGGCCTGTGATCTTGGATTGCTCTGGTGAGTTCTCTTCTTCGCCAATCCAGAAAAATGGATCATTCATCCCGGGGGCGTCAGCAGAGACCGCGCCCGCGCAAAATAGGGCTGTTGTGGTCAAGAGGATCGCAGGAATGTTTTTCATTGGAATGTCCGATTTCAAGCAGGCCGAAGATTTCGTCTTGTTTCAGATAGGGAAGCCCCAATGGCCGACAAAAATGTGGATCAATCCGAAGCCTTTTTTGTTTCTGGGGAGAACCCTTATTCCTCGGGAAACGATTGAACAGGAGAGGTAAATGCTGGTTGTTGGAGTGGACGAGGTCGGCCGGGGAGCTCTGGTTGGCGATTTGGTTGTCTGTGCGGTTCAGTTTTCCCATGGTGTGGAGAGCGCATTGGAAGGAGCAGGTTGCGAACTACTGGATTCAAAGGCGTTCACGACGCGCCGCCGGCGCGAGCGCGCGTACGACATCCTTGTGAACACGCCTGGCGTATCGTGGAGAATCGCGAGGAAAAGCCCGGAACAGATTGAGAAGATCGGCATCCACTATGCTGTGCTTGATGCCATGCAAGAGGCATCCCTCGCTCTGTCGAAGGGAGAGATCGACTGTCGGTACCTGTTTGACGGGAAGTTTGTCCCGGCTGACATGAAGGCGATGGACAGCGAGGCTATCGTCAAGGGCGATAGCAAGGTTCCGCAGATTTCAGCTGCATCGATCATTGCGAAGGTCGAGAGGGATCGCGAGATGGATGAGCTCGGAGTGCGCCATCCAGAATATGGCTTTGAGAACAACGCCGGATACGGCACGAAGCAGCATATCGAGGCCATCAGATCTTCGGGTCTTCTGAGAGAGCACCGATCCTGGGCCCGGAAGTTCCTACAGGACGTCTGAGAGGGAGGAGATCCCTGCCTTGGCGAGGGCTTTCTTGATGGTGTCGAGGGCCTCGAGCTCGATCCTGCGAACTCTCTCGCGGGAGACACCGACCTTCTCGGCGATGGTTTCCAGGGAGGTAAATTCGCCAGACAGGTGTCGTAGGGTGATGATGGTCTGCGTCCGCTCCGGGAGGGACCTCAGGATGTCTCCGAGGATCTCCGCGGCCTGGGCGACGGACTGATCTTCGATAAGTGTTTCTGCGGTCGATGTTTCATCCTTGATCTCGAAGACGTTTTCGTCGTCGAAGGATGGCGCAGAGAGAGATTTCACGGGTCGAATGGTTTGCTCGTACTCGTGGAGCTCGGAAAGCGAGAAGCCGGCGTCTTCGCAGATTTCGGCTTTTTCTACATCGGACAGACTTCTGCCGATTTCTCCCTCTTTGGCGCGGATCTGGCCAACGCACTTCGAGATGAGGCCCTTGATCCTTCGGGAGTTCGGGAGCCGCACAATGCCGATAAACTCCGCGATATGCAGCTGCATCCTTGATTGAATGTGATAGCGTGCCAGAGTCCCGACGGAGTATCCTTTCTCTGGGTCGAAGTTGTCTAGCCCTGCAAGAAATCCGATGGTTCCCTCTTGAATGAGGTCATCGCGATTCAAGCCGGCACGCATGTTTCTCCGGGCTATGTTCTTGATCATGGGTTGATACGCTCGGACGAGCTGAGCGCGACTGCGTTCACATCCATCGTTGAGCCAGGACCGCGCGAGGTCTAGTTCTTCTTGCTTCTCGAGGATCCTGGTAGTCATAAAAGGAGGGGCTTTCGATTTACCTTACAGGGAGGTAAGAAAATCGAAAAACCCCTCCAAAAAAGAAGCGCTTGCCGAAGGCTGGAAAGGTTTATCCGCCGTCTTGCGCGTCAGCGCCGGACATCAGGTTTTGAGTGGCCTGGCTTGCGGCATTCTGAATGGAGCTCCCAGAGTTAGTTCCGAATGGATTGAGGGCATCGACGACGCCTTTGGCGGCGCCGAGTTTATGGGCTCCTGCGGTGGCTAGCAACTTGGTACCAAATGCCGCTGCCCCCAGCGTTAGTCCAGTTGCACCCATGCTGAGACCCATAGCCGATCTACCCATCTTGAGCGCATTGTCTGCCATAGTGCTTGCGCCTTCAGATCCGACCAAGCCTTCGAACATTTTGATGATTTTCTTTCCGAGGCTGAAGATCGCGAGGCCGCAAAGAGCCAAGTAGTAGAACCACGGCGTCGTAAGGTCCATTGGGATTTGAGGTTCTTTAGCGTCGGATTGTTGAATGCGAACGATGAACTCTTGGAAGTCTCCGATCGCTCCTCCTGTCGCGTTTTCGCGATCTGAAATCGTTTCGAGCTGAATGTTGGAATATTCTTCCTGGAGGCTTGGCACCAAGGAGTCATAAACGTTCACCGTGTTGGTCAGAAGAAAGAACGCCACTGTGCTTACGATGCCGATGCCGACGGCTGTCATTACTGCTCCTGCCGCTGCTCTGAGCGCCGACAGGGCAATGTATCGTGTCGGATTAAAGACGAGTGCTCCAAGAATAAAGGGAAGAAGAGCGGCAGTGATCAAGCCGCGGACGACCACGTCGAGAACAAGAAAGCAGAACCAGAGCGCGGACAGCCCGAAAACAAACAGCATGAAGAAGCCAGAGATCATTTTGACCGCTGCTGTGCCGAGGGATGCTAGCTCCCATAGTGATGCTTGGCTTGTGGCGGACCCAATAATGGCGAGACCCGTCGCAAAGCCGATCATGTGGGTACGTTCAGTTGCGCATGCGACATCGAGCGCCGCGCCGGAAAATCTCTGAATACTGGGCTGGTAAGTGAATTGAGACATGTATTCAACTGTGTTTTGGCAGTTGAAAGCATCAGGGTTGGTTCCGAAACTATAGTTGGTAATGCTACTTTGGGCGGACAAGGTATTGTCTCGAATCTCGCTACTCAGGCCGAATGCGAATTCGAGATAGGTCGGGCCCGCAACTGTCCAGGCATATGCGGGTGTAGAGACAGTAGTGGTTCCATCACTGAACTCTGTCGTTTCTCCGAAGGAGAGTACGAGCCATACGAGGAAGAAAATTGTCATCTTGGAGAAAACACTGTAGATGAACGACCTGCCATCCTCGCCCCCGACAACGAATAGTTTCGAGGTTCGGTAGCCGATCCAGATAAGGACGAAGATCGGCATAAAGACCTGGAACAGCCCCTGAAGATAGAGGAACGTTGCTGAGCTGAAGCTTGCTAGTCCGAGCATAAAGTTTCCAAGGAATGTACAAGTGATGCAGTCGTTTCCATTCCCGTCAGCCCCGCCCATGGCGTAGCGGAACAGTTTTAGGGCCATTCCCCCGGCATCCTGATAGGCCTTCCATTCTTTGTATTCCTGAATGGTCTCACGGTCTCCGACTTGCAGTACGAAACTGCTATCGCATCCACCACCGCGCGCGACTCTATCACAGGCCTTTATCGCTTCCTCTCGCTGGATGGCGGTCAGGCTTCTCCATGCTTCGGAATCTACGCCTGTTGCGAAGTAATAGGATACACCGTCGATGACGATCCCAGAGGTGCCGTTTTCCGTTTGCCCAACTCTAAATTCGGCGGCCAGAGTCGAAGTGGGTATGGTGGCGATGGTGAGGAGTAGCAGGAGTGAAAGCAGTGCCTGTTTTACGGTTTGTGATAGCTTGCTCATCTTCTTCCTCGCCCCCAGCGACCATACACATATCTGCGGAGTGTGTCCTGATTGAGAACAACGCGCGCGCCACCCTGAACCGGGGCGTAGACCAATGAGATAAACTCGTATACGAGAGGATCCCGTTGTCCCATTTCCACAAGAACACGCTTACACAGATCTGTGAGTTTAACCTTTCGAGGAATATCGGTAATGCAGGAGACAACGACTTCACCTGTATCGTCTCTTCGACCAATCGCCAGAAACTGTCCGGCTTTGGCATAGTGGGCTTCAATGCTGTCGGGTCGAGATGACATGCGGATCCTCAAATGACTTTGGTCGGAAATAGGTCCTTCGGCAGATGCTCGCGAAGATCTTTCAGGCAGAACGAGAAGATCTGTGTCTGGCAAATTGGTGGCGGCAGGCTTCTTCGGTTTTGGGGAAAAGGGCCAATCTCTATTGTGAAAATTTAGGAAGAGGTCCTATGGGCGAAATGTTCCAAGGCGTCCTGCCGATGCGGATGAACGACGCGCTCGAGCGGCAGAACCACCGCGAGGCGATGACCAAAGGCGTCCCGTCCCGAGCCGGAAAGAAAGACAGAGAGAACGATGGGCCACAAGAGATGGCTACAGAAGACCTGCTCGGCACTGGGAAGACAGAGCTTGCCGGCCGCATGGGCGGTTCGATTGCCGGGGTTGTGGTAAAGATCCAGTTCGCCAACATCGAGAAGGGCTTCTACGTTCTTCGGGTCAGGCTCGAAGACAGTGGGACGCTCGTAAGCTTCATTGGGAATGCGGAACCTGTAGCAGTTGGCGACAGGGTGGAAGCGAAGGGTAGCTGGGAGCGACACGCCAAGTTTGGTCGTCAGCTCAGAGCGAGGTTCATTCGCGTTCTGGTCCCTTCGACCGGACGGGAAATCTTTGAGTTCCTGAAGTCCGGTGGGGTCAAGGGTGTTGGGAAGAAGTCGGCCGAGAAGCTCTTCAAGGAGTTCGGCGATGATCTGGCAAAGGTCATGGAGAGACCGACGCTGCTGATGAAGTCCGGCATCACTGAAAAGCAGGCTGAGCTGATCTCTACAACGTGGTCGAAGCGAACGACCCATACTGAGCTTCTCGCATTCCTTCAGTCGTTGAGCATTGGTCCGTCGACTGCAGGGAAGATCCTCAAGAAGTACAACGAGCGCGCGAAGCAAGTGGTTCTGCAGAACCCGTTTCAAATCGTTCGCGACATCACTGGTGTGGGCTTCAAGACAGCGGACTACATGGCGCTGGCTTTGGGTATGGACCGGCGCGACCCTCGCAGGATCGACGCGGCGATCATTCACACCATGGGACAGATCGGGCGGGACGGACACTGCGCTTGCCCTCGGCATACCATCGTGAAGGGTGTCCGGGAGCTTCTCTCTATCCCGGATAAGGACATCCGTGCCGGCATCAAGCGACTGATGGACGATGGCCTCTTGATCGAGGAGGAGAACGGCGGCTCTGCTGTTGTCTACGAGGCCAATGTACTGAAGTGCGAAACGGAGATCGCCGAGCGCATTACGGAGCGTGTTGGTGGGGTGGAGCTCCCTGATGAGGTGGATGACCTTATTCAGGAGGCTGCGACCGAGATCGGCATTGCGTCGATCCACGAGAACCAGGCGCTCGCGGTAAGGAACTCTCTGGGGTCTCTGTTCTCAGTGATTACCGGCGGACCCGGGGCGGGCAAGACGTCCTCGCTCGAGGTCCTACTGCGAGTGTTCGAGAAGCTGAACCCTGGCACGGTGATCCAACTTCTCGCTCCGACCGGTCGTGCCGCTCAGCGGATGGCGGAGTCTACCGGCCGACCCGCATCTACGATCCACCGCGGTCTCGGGTATGCCCCGGAGGCAGGTGGGTTCCAACACAATGCTGAGAACCCGCTTGAGGCGGATCTTCTGGTGGTGGACGAAGCCTCGATGCTGGATATCTGGCTGGCTAGGGATGTTCTCCGAGCTCTTAAGCCTGGAGCGATGGTCGTGTTCGTGGGCGACGTGGATCAGCTTCCGTCGGTGGGCGCCGGTCAGGTTCTGGCCGACATCATCAACTCGGGCGTAGTCCCGGTCACGCGGCTGACTGCAATCTTCCGGCAAGGCAAAGGGTCTCTGATCTCGGAGGCGGCTCAACAGATCAACCGCGGACAGATGCCGCGTCTGGGCGAGCCAAACCGGAATACGGACATGTGGGCGATCTACTCGCAAGACCCGGAAGTCTGCATGAAGAAGATCTCGAGGCTGTCGATGGACGTGGCCGTTAAGCTCGGCTTCGACCCGATGCGGGAAGTTCAGATCCTGGTGGCCGGTCACGGCGGGACGCTGGGCACGGTCGCTCTGAATACGATGATGCAAGACCACCTGAACCCCCTGTCACCGGGGATGCCTGAGCTCGCGCTGAACGAGAAGGTATTCCGGGCAGGGGATCGCGTGATCCAGATGAGCAACAACTACGATCTGGATGTCTTCAACGGGGATATTGGCCAGATCAGCGAGCTGCGCGAGATCGGTTCCCGGAAGGATGAGTACCTCGTCGTTGTGGACTTCGATGGGCGGGAGGTGACCTACACCCAGACGGAGGCCAAGGATCTGAACCTGGCTTACGCGATCTCGGTCCACAAGTCTCAGGGCTCCGAGTTTCCCTTCGTGATCTTCGTGGCGTCGACCCAGCACTTCATGATGCTCAGAAAGACGTTGGTTTACACGGCGGTTACGCGCGCCAAGAAGGTCTGTTGCATCGTTGGTCAGCAGAAGGCGATGCAGACGTCGGTGCGGAACGTGGACTCCGGGCGGATGACCGGCATGGCGAAGCGCCTGGCGATCGCGGCCGCGGAGCGAGAGCACCTCTACGGGGAGTGATGAGAGCTTTGGGTCTGCTCGAATTCCTTGGCGAATTCCTCGTACTCGGATTGTAGCTCTGCTTCGAGGCGTGCTCGTTCTTCAGAACGGGCGCGCTCTTCCGCCTGTCGAGAAAGTATTTTCTGGCGGACTTCCTCGTCATAGTTCTGAAATTCTTCCGATGCGATGATCTCTGCCAGATCACTGTTGGTTAAGGCGTCCAGAGCGATGTCGACGGTCCAATGATCCGAACGTTCAAGGAGCCGTTCTAAGGATCGACGCACTCCAGGTGCCGTGAAGATGTGTGCTGCGACCGAGAGGCACCAGAGGCCCGCGATCCCCCATTTGAGCTACCGGGTAAGCCGCTTTTTGATATCTGGACCTTCCATCATTTTGGAATGAAGCCTGCGTGCCGGATGCGAGTCAATCGCCGGGGCCCCGACGTCTGGCCGCCGGCCGACCTTTTGCGAAAATACCCATTTAGAATCAATGAAATGCGAAACCCACTCACTCCAGTGAGGTGATCAGAGAAACCTTCACAGCCTCTGGGGTCGGCGAATATGCGCAAGGTTCTTACGAGATTCCAGACTTGATTTTCCGCTGAGAACCATCAGCATTGAGGTCAATTATTTATCGGCGCCAATTTCATGGTGATAGATTTGCGAATTCTGCTCACTCTGCTCTTTTGCATGATCCTGAGTCTCCTCTCGATGAGGGTTTCCGCCGAACCAGAGCGGACGTTTGTGCCACAGTTGGGGTTGATCGAACTTTCTCCCATCGAGGTGGCGTTTGTGGGGGAAGACCCGAACCTGGTCATGATCGTCAACAGGTCAGGCAGTGTCATCCTAGTTGACCGATCAAATTCAGAGCTGCCGCGGGTAAGGCAGGAGATTTTCGCTGGGGCGATAACGGCAGACATTGATGGTGCTGGCAAAAATCTGGTTACCGGCGGTATCGACGGCACAGTTCGGATATGGGATCTGGCGACAGGCAGGCAGGTTGGTGGCGCGCTCAAGGCTCATGAGGGCGAAGTAGTGAGCGTCGCGCTTTCCGCCGACGGTAGTCGCGCGGTCTCCAAAGGAGCGGACAATACCCTACGAGTTTGGGATCTTGAGACAGGAGCGCGGATGGGCGTCGTCCTCGGAAGGGATTATTCGACATTTTACAGTGTCGACATCTCGGCTGACGGCCGTTTCGCGGTGTCTACTGACATAGCTGGAAAACTGCGGGTCTGGGACCTTGTTGCAGGCACGCAGGTGGACGATGCGGTCGGGCGATATAGGGAGGAGGTCAAAAGTGTTGCCATCTCGGGGGACGGCAGTCACGCGGTATCCATTGGTGAAGGGTGAGACTTACGGATCTGGGACGTCGCATCTGGTATTGAGGCGCGCGAGCCGATTATCAGGAATAGAAGTTGGTTCGAGAGTATAGCAATGTCCCACGATGGTAGCCTAGCGGTATCTGGTGGCTTCGATGGAAGTATGCGGATCTTGATGGTGTGGACGCCCCCTCACGGCATCGCTGTGCCAAGGTAGCGGTGTCGAAATTCGCTACGAGGAGGAAGCGTCCATGGAGAAGGTTAGCATT
>Ga0208328_1000257_pt1 | contig 27145 bp, 27 predicted proteins | sample DeeseametaMP2633_FD_184170 | JGI IMG/M metagenome (GOLD analysis project Ga0208328, IMG submission 184170) | Marine microbial communities from the Deep Atlantic Ocean - MP2633 (SPAdes) | ecosystem: Environmental > Aquatic > Marine > Unclassified | place: Northeast of Antigua and Barbuda, North... | reverse complement strand
ACGACACCGAGATCGGAGCCGACGACCTACCCGCACTGACCGCCTGACCAACCCCACCGAAGGAACGCAGCGCTACACCACTAGCCGGGACTTGACCCGCCGTCGAGCGGACTTGGTTTTCGGACGAGCACGAGTGGCCGTGTACCTCGATGGATGCTTCTGGCACGTGTGCCCTGCTCATGGCAATTGGCCCCGGGCCAACGCGGCGTGGTGGCGCGCGAAGCTTGAACGGAACGTCGCGCGGGATCGCGAGACCGACAAGCGACTGGAGGCCGAAGGCTGGCTGTCCTTAAGGATCTGGGAGCACGAGGATCCGGCAGGTGCTGCAAGCAGAATTCAGACGATCGTCCGCTCTCGCACTTCGCAAAGTTGACGGCCTCGCGTGAGCTATTCGGGCTGGCTAGGTTGCTCGGACTCCACATCCCACGATTAGGCGCCGCTCGTATCTTGCGGTCCGACCTCCTGGGTGAGCACGTCGCCGTATGCGTCGAAAGCCGACTGCAGTCCCGCGAGCTTCGTGGCGAGCGCCTCAGCACTCGTGTTCCTGAGATCTAGATCGGCTTCGAGGTCGACAATCTGGTGCCGCAAGGCTCGGGCATGCTCGACGGCTGCGCGCTGCTGCGCCTCGAGCTGCTCGGCCAGTTCGCGGTTCCGTTCGAGTTGATGTTCGAGTTCGAGACGCAGTACCTGGATGCTCGCCGATCCGCCGGACCGCGGCGGCATAGACCGGTCGCGGGTCGGTGCCGGCGGGTGGCGGGTTCGCCGCCTGCCTGAAGCAGACCACGGGTGTCTCTCTTCGTAGGCTTCGATGGACGCCAGGGTCACGGTCCGGTCGGATACATGGGCTGTTCCTGTTGGACGCCCCTCGGGACTCTCCAGTTCGAAGATCGGCGGATCGACGAAGGCGCACTGTTCGTTGAGCAGCTGGCTGACGCGGGACTTGCTTACACCGAGACGTTCGGCCGTGTCGGCCGCCGACAACGCACCGCGTGTGGGGGACATTGGTCTTCCGTAAGTTAGTTAGAAACGCCCCGCAGTCTACGCGGTGAGCATAGGAGGAGTATACTAAAGTTTAGATATGTCCGACCGTCCCACACCTCCTCCATCGCAGGCGCAAGGCCTGGGTCTGGAGTTCGAAGGGACGGTGCGGCCCACTGCGACATTCGAGCTTCCCGACTTGACGGTCGCCGAGCCGGAGCGCCTTCGGCTGCGTCGCGGCCTCGTCGCCGCCCACATTGAGCTGGCACTCCCGGCTGATGGCGTCGCGATCCACGAAAGCTTGGTCGAGCATGTTCGCGAACGTCTAGCTGGTCGCGAGGCGCTGGTCTGGCAAGAGCCTGGCCGATTCAACATGTCCTTCGGGGCCTTCGCGCATACAGAGCGTGACCACATTGAGGACTTCGCCGCGGATGTCGCTCGAATCCTGGGTGCCACGGTCGTCTTTGCCACCACTGTCGGCCTGGTCGTTCCAGCCGACGCCGACTTCCTTACTTAGGTTGGTCGTCTTCCCGGCGTGTCGAACCCGAGATGAAGAGTCCCGCCGGGATGATGGAAGCGTCAGCAGAGTCGGGAGGTGTTAGATGCCGTCGAATGTCACTGAGATGTTCCCGACCCCGGGTGAGGGCTCTAAGCGCCGATCTCGCTACCAGCAGTACACGATCCAGAGTCGCGACCGAGTCCCACCGGATGGTCACGTACCGGCTCGAGCGACGAGCGACGACGACACCGTCTGGCGCTGGGAGTTCCCGGTCTGCAACGCCGATGGTGAGGTGATGCGGTACGTGCGTGTAAACGCACGGACCGCGGAAGAGGCCGTCGCGGTAGCCAGCGACCGCATCGATCAAGACCGGACCCTCGGCGCAGCGGTCCGTCTGCGGCGCGCGATCGAGACCTAACTGCAGTAGGGCTAGTGGACTCCACATCCTCAGCTCAAGTGGATGCTGGGGGTCGGGCGCCAGCACCGCGTGAGCTACGGACGAGGCCAGCCGTTCCGAGGACGAACCTCAACGCCGTGCTTCCTGAGGAACTTACGTACGGTCTCGGCATCGCAGCCGTGTCGGTCGCCAATGCGCTGGCTGGACCACTCCTGCTCAACGTAGAGCCGGGTGACCTCGCTGGCTGCTTCGTCCGGGATGCCTTGGTTGCGTAGCCGCACGCTGGCTTCGCGGAGCAGCTTGAGGACACTGCCCTTGCTGAGGTTGAACTGCTTCATGAGCTTGTTGGTTGGGAGACCCGATTCGTAGGCCGCGATGAGCTCTGCGATCAGCTCGGGGGACAGGCGCTGGTCCAGTTTGTGGGTCTTGGGTGCCGGTTCTGAGGGGAGCGATCGGTAGGCCTCGACCTCTGGCAAAACCTTGAATGGTTCAAGGTTCGAGTAACGTCCCATTACCTCCACCACCCGGAGAAGGCCCGGGGCCAGCCGAATGCTGGCCCCGGGCCTTCGTCGTCCCCGGCTCAACGGCGGTGGAGGACCACCCCGACCCAGGTGAACCACACGATCAGGCCGAGGCCGAAGACCGAGGTGTTGAGCTCGGCCGCGGCGGGCACCACCGTGACGGTGCCGACGGCCCCGAGGCCGAGCGCGAGGCCGCCGAGCCCGGCGGGGAGGGCGCGGGTCCGCAGGGCGGCGAGGCCGACCGCGGCCGCCCAGAAGGCGCCGGCCACCTCGATGCCGCCGCCGAGCGCGTCCTGGACCACGCTGGTCGACACCCAGGTGCTCAGGGCGAGGTCGGCGTCCTGGGCGTGGAGCTCCACGGCCGCGTGCTGCGCGACGAGGGCCACGCTCCCACTGGCGATGAGCATGCCGGACCAGATCAGGCCCAGCGCGGTGCTGACGCGGGCGAGCGTCGGCGCGGCCGCGAGCCGTGCCCCGACCCCGAGGGCCACCAGCGCCATCGCGGCGCCGCCGACGAGGTAGAGCACGAAGTACCACGCGGACAGCTGGGCGTGGTGGTCCCGGAGGAACTCGAGCGACCCGGCGGGGTCCTCGAGCGTCGAGACCAGCCCCTGGGGGACGAAGTAGGCGACCATCGCGGCGAAGCCCACGACGTAGGTGCCGGCGACGACGAGGGCGGCGGTGCCGCCGGAGTGGACGAGGGTCGAGGCGGCCTGGTCGGTGGTGACGGCAGGGACGGTGTCAGGGGCGGTGGCGTGTCGTGTCATGACCCCGATCCTTCGCGAGCGGCGGCGCCGACGGATCGGAGCCGGGGCCGGAGCCTCCTCCTCCTCGAGGCCGACCGGCACTGGCCGAAAGTCCCATCCGGAGCGGGTGGCCCCGCCCTAGGGTGAGGTGGGTGATCAGCGGAGCGCTGCGGGCGTTGTGGGACGAGCCGCGGGCGACCGCGCCCCCGGGGACCGCGTGGTGGGACCGGGCCCTGGTCGCCGCCCTGGTGCCGCTCACGGTCCTCGAGGCCGGGGTGCGCGCCGACGTCACCCGCCCGGTGTGGGACGCGACGTGGGCCCTGCTGTGCCTGGCCGCGCTCCTGTGGCGGCCCCACCGGCCCCTGCTGATGCTGGTGGTCGGCTTCACCGCCCAGACCGTCGCCGGGGTCGTGCCGGCCCTCGCCGGTGAGCCCTACAGCGTCCTCGACGTGACCGCTGTCGTGCTGCTGCTGGCCTACTCGCTGGGACGCTGGGCCAACGGACGTGCCGTCGTCGCCGGCAGCAGCTTCCTGCTGGTCGTCCACCTGGCGCGCGAGCCGTTGTACGACGCCAGCGGCTCCTCGATGGTGGTCGGCGCGGGGGCCCTCATGCTGCCGGTGGCGCTCGGTGCGCTGGTGCGCCTCTGGGTCAGGTCCCAGGAGCGGGGTCGCGAGGAGATCCGGGCCCGCGAGCGCGAGCAGCTGGCCCGTGACCTGCACGACACCGTCGCGCACCACGTCTCCGGCATCCTCCTGCACGCCCGGGCCGCCAAGGTCCGCGCCCGCACCGACCCCCACGCCGCGGTCGAGGCGATGAGCGACGTGGAGGACGCCGCGCTGCGCGCCCTGGAGGACATGCGGGGAATGGTGGCGCTGCTGCGTCACGACCAGCACACGGGAGACGGCCGGAGCCCGACGTACGGCGTCGCCGACCTCCCGCAGCTCGCCCACGACCGGGGCGTCGGCCCGACGGTCGCCGTGGAGACCTCCGGTGACCTCGAGCGGCTGCCCGCGACCACGCAGTCGGCACTGTTCCGGGCCGCGCAGGAGGCGGTCACCAACGCGCGTCGGCACGCGAGCGACCCCACCCTGGTCTCGGTGCACCTGCGTCGCGACGGCGACACGGCGCGGCTGCGGGTCCACGACGACGGCCGCCCGGGCAGCCCGGGCCGGGGACGGCGCGCGACCCCGGCGTACGGCCTGGCCGGGATGCGGGAGCGCTTCTCCCTGCTCGGCGGCGAGGTCCACGCCGGGCCGGATCCCGGCGGCGGTTGGACGGTCGAGGCCACGGTCCCGGTGACGGGCGTCGCCGAGGAGGTCGGTCCATGACGGAGCCGGTGCGCGTCCTGGTCGCCGACGACCAGGACATGGTCCGTGTCGGGCTGGCCACGATCCTCGACGCGGAGCCGTCGATCGAGGTGGTGGGACAGGCCCGCGACGGGCTGGAGGCGGTGGAGCGCGTCAGGTCGCTGCGCCCCGACGTCTGCCTCTTCGACATCCGGATGCCGCAGCTGGACGGGATCGAAGCGACCCGGCTCGTCGCCGGCCCCGAGGTCGCCGACCCGGTCCCGGTCATCGTGATCACGACCTTCGACGAGGACGAGTACGTCCACGACGCCCTCCGCGCGGGGGCGCGCGGGTTCCTCCTCAAGGACGCCGACCCCGAGCTGCTGGCCCGTGCCGTCCACGCCGCCGCTTCGGGCGACGCGCTGATCTCGCCGGCGGTCACCGCGCGGCTCCTCGCCACCTTCACCTCGGGTCGCCCGGCGCAGGCAGCGGAGCCCGTCGACCCGTTGACCCCGCGGGAGGAGGCCGTGCTCGACCTCGTCGCCGCCGGCCGCACCAACCACGAGATCGCCGAGGCCCTGTTCCTCTCGCTGAGCACCGTGAAGACCCACGTCGGGGCGCTGATGACGAAGCTCGCGGCACGCAACCGCGTCGAGCTCGTCATCTGGGCCTACGACAGCGGCCGCGTCGACAGCGGCAGGCGACCCTGATCCCTGCCCCACCCCGACCCAGCCCGCCTCGTGTGGCCCAGCGCGGGCCATGGCCCGCGCTGAGCCACACGAGGCGAGGGGGGAGGGCCGTGACCCGAGCGCACCCCCGTCGTTGACTGTGACAGCCGTCACCTCGGCGGCGTCGCTCCCTCCGGAGGTCCCTGCGTGCGCGTGATCGTCCTGGTGCTGGGACTCGTCCTCTCAGCGCTCTTCTCCGCCTGCGGCTCCCAGCTGCACCCCGACGACGTCCGGGCGGTCGGCAAGACCGGCACGGGCACCGCGGTCTCCGGTGCGGGCGCCGACGTCGGGGGCGGCACCACGACCTCGGTCGACAGCAGCGGCGGTGGAGGAGGGGACGTCTCCACGAGCGGCGGCTCGACCGGTGGCACGACCTCCTCGACGGGGGGCACCAGCAGCTCGGGCGGCGGACCGACGGGCGGCGACGACGAGGCGGGCGACCCGACCGGCGGCACGAGGGCCGGGTCCTGCGAGGGGTTCGAGAACTCCACGGGCATCACCGACAAGGAGATCGTCGTCGCGAACTCCTCCGATCTCTCCGGACCGGTGCCGGGTCTCTTCGAGTCCGCCCGTCTGGCCACGGCGGCCTACCTGGCCTACTTCAACTCCCGCTCCGACGTGTGCGGGCGCAAGCTGACGCTCCTGGAGCTGGACAGCAAGACCGACTCCGCTGGTGACCAGGCCGCCTACACCCGCGCCTGCGCGGAGTCCTTCGCCGCCGTCGGCTCGGTCTCGATCTACGACGCCGGTGGCGCGCGCACGACCCAGGAGTGCGGCCTGCCGGACCTGCGGGCCAACATCCTCACCGAGGGGCGTGCCGACTGCACCACCTGCTTCTCCGCCCAGGCGCTGGAGCCGGGTGTCATCACCGACGCGGCGTACCGCTTCTACACCAAGCAGAACAAGGCGGCCACCCAGTCCGCGGCCTTCCTCTACCTCGACCTGGGCGGCTCGCCCGACCTCGCCCGGAGCTTCTCCGAGACCGCCGAGTCGGTGGGCTTCCAGGTCAAGATCCTCAAGGGCATCGGCACCGCGGAGTTCAACTACGCGCCGTTCGTGCAGGAGATGAAGGACAAGGACATCCGCTTCGTCTCCTTCACCGGCGCCACCATCCAGGCGGTGCGCCTGGCCGACGCGATGGCCCAGCAGAACTTCGAGCCCGACCAGTTCGTGGTGACCCAGACGCAGTACGGCCCGGAGTTCCACGAGCAGGGCGGCGCGAACGTCGAGGGCGCCATGGCGCCGGTCCCGCACCCGGCCTTCAACTCCGGCAACCCCGAGATCACCCAGTACGTCCAGTGGCTGCAACGGGTGAAGCCCGGCGCCTCGCCCAGCACCTTCGGCCTCTTCGCCTGGTCCGCCGCGCGGCTCTTCGCCGAGCGGGCCGTGGCCCTCGGCGGCAAGCTGAGCCGCGAGACGCTGCTGGCCGAGATCCGGAAGGTGGACTCGTGGACGGCCGGCGGGATGCACGCCGAGATGAACGTCGGCGGCAAGAAGTCCTTCCCCTGCCAGACCGTCGTCCAGCTGCAGCAGGGAGAGTGGCAGCAGATCTCCGGCAAGGGCTACACCTGCGGCAACCTCGTGCGTACGTCGCTGGCCCGCTGAGCCCCGGGTCGGCTCACGCCACGAGGTCGTCCCAGCCGGCGGCGAGGTAGTCCAGGAACGCCTCGCCGACCGACTCCGCACGCAGGTCCTCACGGCTGACCGGGCGCTCGCGCACCCGGAAGTCAGGGTCGGCCAGCGCCCGCGCCGCGAAGTCGTGGTGGAGGATCGCGCCGGTCCCGACCGTCACGAAGTCCGCGCCCTGCTCCAGGCACCACCGGGCGTCGGCGGCCGACACGACACCGCCGGCCACGCCCAGTGCCGTGCGCCGGCGGGGGAGCCGGGCGAAGTGCTCGATGAGCAGCCCGTCGGCACCGGTGCGGGGACGCATGAAGACGTCCCACAGCGACATGTCGAGGTGGTCGAGCAGGTCGGAGTCCAGCAGCCGCCGGGCGGTCTCGACGCCCTCCTCGAGGCTGATGCCGGTGCCCTCGGGGGTCAGCCGCACCCCCAGCTGGAAGTCGGGCCCGGTCGCGGCGCGCACGCCCTCGACCACGTCGAGCAGGGGCCGCATCCGGCCGTCCAGGTCACCGCCGTAGCCGTCGGTGCGGTGGTTGTGCCGCGCGTCGAGGAACTGGCCCAGGAGGTATCCGTGGGCCCCGTGCAGCTGCACCCCGTCGAAGCCGGCGCGCTCCGCACGCATCGCGGCCGCGACGAAGTCCTCGACCATCGCCTCGACCTCGCGGCTGCTCATCGCGACCGCGTCCTTCTCCGGGTCCTCCCACGGGCACTGGTTGGAGCGACCGGACAGCCGTGGATCGGCGCGCCGCCCGCCGTGGTGCAGCTGCACCGACGAGGTGGTGCCCGTGGTGCGCAGCTCGTCGGCCAGCGCGGTGAGCCCGGGCAGGTGCGCGTCGGAGGCGATGCCGAGCTGGCCGCCCCAGGCCTGGCCGGCGGGAGCGACGTACGCCGCTGCGGTCATGACCAGGCCGAAGCCACCGGTCCCGCGGGCGACCAGCCAGCGCCGCTCGTCGTCGGACAGCGTGCCGTCGGGGTGGCTCTGGGTGTTGGTCAGCGGCGCCAGGGCGAGCCGGTTGCGCCACGGCTGCCCGTGGGGCTGGGGCAGCGGCTCGGACAGGCCCGGCCGGTCGGGCCGGTCGTCGGGCCGGTCGTCGGGCTGGTCGTCGGGCTGGTCGTCGGGCTGGTCGTCGGGCTGGGGGTGCTGGGGCGGGGCGCCGGACGCGGCAGGGGGTGAGGTGCTCATCGCGACCATCATGCCGGGGTCCGGAAGGCGGACCCCGGGCGTGGGCACCGGGGACGGGAGGCTTGCGCGGCTACCGCCCCGGCCGGGTCTGCGTAAGTCCAGACCGGGGCGGTCGCTGCCGCACCCGGGGGGTTCCCAGCGGCTGTGAGCCACAACCTCCCCGAAAGGGTGAAGGTAAAGAGCGTGAGCCTGCGCGCGCCCCGGATCTCGCCTGTTCGGGTGAAGCTGCGGGGCGCAGGTGCGCGGCCGGCACGTCATCTCCCTTCGGGTGGCCTGACCGGCACCGGTGCGGGGCACCGTCGTCCCATGACCCGCCTCCTCGAGCACCGCGAGCAGCTCCGTGAGGAGCGTCGTGAGCGCCCCCGCACCGCACCCGCCACCGCAGCCCGACTGGTGGCGCGACCCACGACCGCGGGGTTCCGCGACTGCCGCGGTGTGTGGCACCCCTGGGACGAGGTCGCCTGATGCGGGCGCCGCTGCCGACCCCGCGCGGGACCCTCACCGAGGCACTGACCGAGGCCCTGTTCGAGCAGGGTGTGCTGCGCTGCGTGGACGCCGACTCCGACGACGACGCCGCCCTGGCGCTGTGGATGCTCTACGAGCTGCACCACCGTGGCCTCGAGGGGGTCGACGACGCCCTGGAGTGGGACCCCGCGCTGCTGGTCCTGCGGGCCCGGCTAGAGCACGACCTGGAGGAGCGCTGGCGCGACCGCGCACGGCACCTGGCCCGGCCCGCGCAGGAGCGGCTGGCCGACGGCGAGGACTTCGCCGAGGTCTTCTTCGACCTCTGCGCCGCCGACACCGGGGGAGAGTCCCTGGCCCGGTTCGTCCAGCGCGAGGCCGAGACCGAGCAGGTCCTGGCGCTGCTGCGCCAGCGCTCGATCTACCACGTGCGCGAGCAGGACTCGGCGATGTGGGCGCTGCCGCGGCTCGACGACGAGACCAAGGCGCACCTGGTGGCGATCGCCGCCGACGAGTACGGCAACGGCCACCCCGACCGCCTGCACGCCGAGCTCTGGCGCCGCGGGATGGCGGCCTGCGACCTCGACACCGGCTACGCGGCGTACGTCGACGAGGCGCTGCCGCAGGTGCTGGAGCAGAACAACCTGATGTCGATGCTCGGGCTGCACCGCCGCCTGGTGCCGGCCGCGCTGGGGCACCTGGCCGCCTTCGAGGTGTGCAGCTCGGTGCCCTCGAAGCGGATGGTGCGCGGGCTGGAGCGTCTCGGGATGCCCGAGCCGGTCGTGGCGTACTACCGCGAGCACATGGTGGCCGACGCGGTCCACGAGCAGGTGGCCGTGCGACGGATGCTCGGCGGCTGGGTCGCCCGCGAGCCCCACGTCGCCGACGACACGCTGTGGGGCGCGGCGGTGTGCCTGGCCGCGGAGCAGGAGACCGCCACCGCGGTGCTCGCGGCGGTCCGCGACGAGCCGGCGCTGACCACCGGTCGGGAGGCCGTGGCATGAGCGGCGAGCCGACCACCGCCCACGAGGTGCTGCTGTGCCCCGACGGCCCGGTCCTCATCCCGGGTCCGGTCACCGTCGAGGACGAGCAGGGCGTCAAGCACCACTCCGAGCGGCCGGTCGTGGCGCTGTGCCGCTGCGGTGCCTCGTCGGTGCCGCCGTGGTGCGACGGCTCGCACAAGCAGGTGCGCCGCCGCCCCGCCACCGCCGTGCCGACCCCGCGCAGCGGCCGCGACCTCGAGGACTACTGACACCTCAGCCGCGGGCGCGCAGCCAGGAGGTCGTGCCGGCGGGCAGCCCGCGGTTCTTCCCCGGCCCGTCGGAGGGCACGACGAGCAGCGGCGCGTCGTCCGGGAGGCTCCACTTCAGCTGGTGGTAGACCTTCGAGAGCGTCTCGTCGGCGTCGACGAGCAGCACCTCGGCGGCCACGCGCCGCACCTCGTGCCACGGGCCGGTCGCCTCACCCACCAGCTCGTCGTCGAAGCCGGCGGGCGACCACGCCACGAAGACGGTCATGGCCCGATGCTGGCACGGCCCGCTCACCCGCCCGGGTGCCGGCGATCGACCGGGACGGGCCGCGGAAGATCGGTCGCCTCGCCCGTTCGTGGACCACCCGGAAGGACTGATCTCCGCGGCCCCGACGCCTGCGCCACGACGGTCGGACCGACTCCACCCTTTGGTGGGACATGGACCCGGCGTCCGGTGGATATCCACGACATGTGCCACACCTCTCGGGACCCGCGGCTCCCGCCCACGTCGCCGCGCACCGCGCCCCGGCCGCTCGCCGACCCCTCGTCGTCGCCTCCGTGCCGTCGGGCCACGTCTACGTCCGCCACCTCGCCCCCGAGGAGGACGACGGTCGGGTGGTCCGGCTGCCCGACCCGGACCCCGACACCCCGCAGCGCCCCGCGGGCGCCCGGTGGTGGCCGCCGGTGATGCTGCGACCGGAGTGGGCGCGCGACGCCGACTTCGACCTCCTCCACCTCCACTTCGGCTTCGACGCCGTCGACCCCTCCACCCTGCGCGAGCTCACCGAGGTGCTGCGCGGGCGCGGCAAGCCGTTCGTGCTGACGGTGCACGACCTGCGCAACCCCCACCACGAGGACCGCGCCCTGCACGACGCCCAGCTCGACGTCCTGGTGCCGGCGGCCGACGCCCTGGTCACCTTGACGACCGGGGCGGCCGCCGAGATCCGGCGGCGGTGGGACCGGGAGGCGTTGGTGCTGCCGCACCCGCACGTGGTCCCGCTCGCCACCATGGAGGCCGCGCAGGAGCGCCGTTCCTGGGCGCGCGGCGACACGTTCCGGGTGGGGCTGCACGTCAAGAGCCTGCGGGCCTCGATGGCCCCGATGCGCCTGCTGCCGACCCTCGTGGACACGGTCGCGCAGCTGCCGGGCGCGGTCCTGCAGGTCAACGGGCACCGCGACGTCCTCGACCCCGACGGGGCCCGCCGCGACGAGTCGCTGGCGGCGTACCTCCACGAGCAGGCGGACGCGGGGCGGCTCGAGCTGCACGTGCACGACTTCCTCGACGACCGGGCGCTGTGGGCCTACCTCGCCTCCCTCGACGTCTCGGTGCTGCCCTACCGGTTCGGGACCCACTCCGGCTGGCTCGAGGCCTGCCGCGACCTGGGCACCGCCGTGGTCGCGCCGACCTGCGGCTTCTACGCCGACCAGGGGCCGGTGCTGTCCTACACCCACGACGAGTCCCACCTCGACGAGGACTCGCTCGCGGCCGCGCTGCGTCGTGCCCACGAGCAGCGCTCCACCCACGGCATCTCGGTCGCCGAGCGACGCGCCCAGCGGGCGAGGGTGGCAGCGGCGCACGACCGGCTCTACACCTACCTCCTGACGGCGGGGCGAGCATGAGGGTGTGCCTGGTCGCCTCGCGGCGACACCCCGTGGCCGAGCCGTTCGCGGGGGGCCTGGAGGCGCTGACCCACCACCTGGCACGGCTGCTGGTCGCCCGCGGCCACGAGGTGACGCTCCACGCCGCCGAGGGCAGCGACCCCACGCTGCCGGTCCGCACCCTGACCCCGCCGCGGTTCCGCCCCAGCGCGGCCGCCATGCGCGACGTTCACGCACCCGAGGAGGAGTGGATGGCCGACCACCACGCCTACCTCGCGCTCATGCTCGACCTGGCCCGCAGCGGCGCCGACCGTTTCGACGTCGTGCACAACCACAGCCTCCACCACCTGCCCGTCGCGATGGCCGAGCTGGTGCCGGTCCCCGTGGTGACCACCCTGCACACCCCGCCGCTGCCCTGGCTGGAGTCCGCGGTCGCGGTGTCCGGGCGCGCGTCCTCCTTCACCGCGGTGAGCCAGTGCACCGCCCGGGCCTGGGCCGGCACCGTCGACGCACGGCCGGTCCTCAACGGTGTCGACACCCGGGCCTGGCAGCCCGGCCCCGGTGGTGGCCCGGTGGTGTGGAGCGGTCGTCTGGTGCGCGAGAAGGCCCCGCACCTGGCCATCGACGCCGCGCGCCTGGCGGGGCGGGAGATCGTGCTGGCCGGCCCCGTCCAGGACCGTGGGTACGTCGACGAGTGCGTGCTCCCGCGGCTCGGCCCCGACGCCCGGCTGGCCGGCCACCTCGACCACCGGCGGCTCGCCCGGCTGCTGGGGCGGGCGTCGGTCGCTGTCGTGACGCCCGCGTGGGAGGAGCCCTACGGGCTGGTCGCCGCGGAGGCGATGTCCTGCGGCACCCCGGTCGCGGCGTTCGCGCGCGGCGCGCTGCCGGAGATCGTCGCGGACGGCACCGGCGTCCTCGCCGGCCCCGACGACGTGGCGGGCCTGGCCGCCGCCATCGACGCCGCGGCCGGCTGTGACCGGCGCGCGGTGCGCCGGCACGCGGTCGAGCAGCTGTCCGCGCACCGGATGGTGGAGGACTACGAGCAGGTCTACGCGTCCCTCGTCCAGCAGGAGGTGGCCGCATGAGCCGCGCGAGCAGCACCATCGGCTACTACGTCCACCACCACGGCCGCGGACACCTGCACCGCGCCGGCGCGGTCGCACGGGCCCTGGCCCAGCGGCACGGTTGCACGGTCACCGGGCTGTCCTCCTTCCCACGTCCCGTGGACTGGAGCGGGCCCTGGGCCGGCGGCTGGGTGGAGCTGGCCCGCGACGACGACCAGGTGCCCGGGGCGGGTGCCGGCGACGCCACCGCCGGCGGACGCCTGCACTGGGTCCCCCGCGGGCACGCCGGCCTCTCCCGGCGTACGGCGCAGCTCTCGGCCTGGCTCGACGCGACCCGGCCGGCCGCGGTGGTCGTCGACGTGTCGGTGGAGGTCTCGCTGCTCGTGCGCCTGCACGGCGTCCCCGTGGTGGGGGTGGTGCTGCCGGGTGAGCGCACCGACCCGGCCCACCGCCTCGCCCTCGACACCGCCGACGCGCTGGTCGGCTGCTGGCCGCCCGAGGCGACCGGATCGATGCTGCCCGGGCTGCCCGCGGAGGTGGTCGACCGGGTCCACGGGGTGGGCGGCCTGTCCCGCCACCCGGTCACCGAGGAACCCCCGCCCGGGGCGCGTCGCGTGCTGTTCCTGGGCGGAGCAGGGGGCCACGACCTGGCCGACCACGAGATCGACGCCCGGCTCGACGCCGCACGCGCGCAGGCCCCCGGGTGGACCTGGGAGGTCGCCGACGCCAGGCGCTGGCGCCCGGACACCGCGGCCGTGCTGCGGGAGGCCGACGTCGTGGTCACCCACACCGGGCAGAACGCCGTCGCCGAGGTCGCGGCCGCACGCCGGCCGGCGGTGCTGGTGCCGCAACGCCGCCCGCACGCCGAGCAGGCCACCACCGCCGAGGTCCTCGGTGACGGCGGCTGGCCCGCGGTGGTGGAGCCGGAGCTGCCCGCGGACGGCTGGGCCGGCCGGCTCGAGCGGTGCCTGGCGCTGGACCCCGTCGGCTGGGCGCGGTGGTGCGACGGGTTCGCCGCCGACCGGTTCGCCGACGTGGTCGCCGGGGTCGCCGGACACCGTCGTACCCCCGAGCGGAGCGCGTCGTGAGCGGCGTCGCGGTGGTGACCACCGTGCACGGACGGCACGACCACCTGCGCCGCCAGCGGCTCTCCCTGGCGGCGGGGACGCTCGTGCCGGACGTGCACGTCGTCGTGGCGATGGACGACCCGGCCGTCGCCGGCGTCGCGGTCGAGGACGGCCCGCCCGCCGAGGTGCTCGCCATCGCCAGCCCGCCGCAGGGGCTGCCACTGGCGGCCGCCCGCAACCTCGGCATGGCCCACGCGCTGCGGTCGGGGTGCGACGTGCTGATCGGGCTCGACGTGGACTGCCTGGCCGGCCCCACGATGGTCGCGGGGTACGCCGCCACCGTCCGCGACGACCCCGCGACCGTGTGGTCGGGGCCGGTGACCTACCTCCCGCCGCCCCCTCCCGGCGGCTACGACCTGCACACCCTGACCGCGCGCGACGACCCGCACCCCGCGCGTCCGGCGCCGGCTCCCGGGCAGCGACACCGCGGAGCGCCCGCCGAGCTGTTCTGGTCGTTGTCCTACGCCGTCGGCTCCGCCACGTGGGAGCGCTGCGGCGGCTACTGCGAGGACTACGTCGGGTACGGCGGGGAGGACACCGACCTCGGTCGCTCCCTGCTCGCGCAGGGGATCGGCCTGGGGTGGACCGGTGACGCCCGCGCCTACCACCAGCACCACCCGGTCTCCTCGCCGCCGGTCGAGCACCTCCACGACGTGCTGCGCAACGGGCGGTTGTTCCGCGACCGGTGGGGCCAGTGGCCGATGCGCGGCTGGCTCGAGCAGTTCGAGCGCCGCGGCCTGGTGCGTCAGGAGGGCCGGGAATGGGTACTCGTCGAGGACGGGACCGACCACGAGGCACGAGGAGAGCGAGCATGGCGATGACCGAGCCGACGACGACGGGGCGTGCGCCCCTCGACGACCGGGAGGTCCGCCCTCGGACCGCCTACGTGGGGCGGCTGGAGATCCAGTGGGACCCGCGCATCCTCGAGCCGCGGCCGTGGACCGCCGAGCAGTCCCGCTGGGCCGCGTCGCTGCTGACGGACCTGCCCCAGGGCCCGGTCCTCGAGCTGTGCGCCGGCGCCGGCCACATCGGCCTGCTGGCGGTCGCGGGCACCCGGCGCGAGCTGGTCTGCGTCGACATCGACCCCGTCGCCACCGAGTACGCCGCCGCCAACGCCCGCCGCAACGGGCTCGCCGCCCAGGTGAGCACCCGCACGGAGTCGATCGCCGACGCGGCCGAGCACCCGACGTCGTACTCCCTGGTGCTGGCGGACCCGCCGTGGGTCGCCTCGGCCGAGACCGGCCGCTTCCCCGAGGACCCGCTGCGCGCCATCGACGGCGGCGCCGACGGCAGCGCGCTCGCGGTCGACTGCGTGCGCACCGCGGGCCGGGTGCTGGCGCCGGGCGGGGCCCTGGTCCTCCAGGTCGGCACGGAGGCGCAGCTCGACGGGCCGGTCGCCGCCGCCGGGCGCGAGCACGGGCTGGTGGAGGTGGAGCGGCGCGTCTTCGAGCGCGGGGTGCTGGCGCTGCTGCGCCACGCCGACGGTCAGGTCAGCGGGTGAGCGCCACCGCGCCCAGGCCGATGACGGGGTTCTCCTCGCGGTCGACGTCGTCGCCCTGGATGAGCCCGATCACCACCATGGCGCCGAGCACGAGCACGATGAGGCCGATGACGATGGCGGCGACGACCTTGGGGCGGTCCACGGGACCCTCCTTCGCGAAGCGGGTGGTTCCCTCGAGCCTGCCAGCCGCCGGCGCGGATCGTCCCACCCCTGCGGCTTCACTCCTCCAGGTGGGACGCCGCCCCGGTGGGCGTCGTTACGGTGGGCCGGCATGAGCACCGACGCCGCCACCGGCACCACCGTGGTCCTCGACATCGACGGCACCCTCGTCGACTCCGTCTACCTGCACGTCCACGCGTGGTCGCGGGCCTTCCACCAGGTGGGGCTCACCGTGCCCTCGCACCGCATCCACGGCGCCATCGGGATGGGGGGCGACCGCATCGTCACCCACCTGGCCGGTGAGGCGGCCGAGGCCAGCATCGGCGACGACGTACGAGCCCGGCACGACGAGCTCTTCGAGTCGGTGCTCGGCGACGTCCGGCCGACCCGGGGAGCCGGCGAGCTGCTCCAGGCGCTCCGCGACCGCGGGCTGCGCCTGGTCGTCGCGAGCTCGGCCAACGCCGAGACCACCGACGCGCTCCTCGAGGCGGCCGGCGCGGCGACCCACGTCGCCGAGGTCGTCACCGGCGACGACGTGGGTCAGTCCAAGCCGCACCCCGAGCCGGTGGAGCAGGTGCTGGACAAGGCCGGCGCCGGTGCCGCCTTCCTGCTCGGCGACGCCCCCTGGGACGGCGAGTCCGCACGCGCCGCGGGGGTGCGGTTCGTCGGTGTGCGCACCGGTGGCTTCAGCGACGAGGTCCTGCGCGGGGCCGGTGCCGAGCACGTCTTCGACGACCCGGCCGACCTGCTCGAGCACCTCGACGACGTCCTGGGCTGACGCCCGTCCGGGCGGTGGGTGCTGAACCGTTCGGGGTTGCCGGAGGGTTGACCACTCACCGCTCCCGGGAGCCGTGCGCGGGCGGCGGTGGGTGCTGAACCGTCCGGGGCTACCGGACGGTTGATCACTCACCGCTCCCGGGCGCGGTGCGGGGCGCGGGCTCAGCGTCCCGGGAGCCGCCGGTCCAGCACCGCCGCCCGGGCGGCGTTGGCGCCGGGCGCGCCGTGCACGCCGCCGCCGGGGTGGGCCGAGCTCGAGGCGAGGTAGAGCCCCCGCACGCCGGTGCTCGGGCGGCCGGTGCCGGGCCACGGGCGCAGCACGAGCATCTGGTGCAGCTGGGAGGTGCCGCCGTTGACGGCACCGCCGACCAGCGAGGCGTTGCGGGCCTGCAGCTCGCGCGGCCCGAGCACCCGGCGGGCCAGCACCCGGTCGCCGAACCCGGGGGCCAGCGCCTCGATCCGGGCTTGGATGCGATCGCCGAAGCGCTCGGTCTCCGCCGCGTCCCACCGCCCGGTGAGCCCCTGCTCGCCCGCGTCGCCACGGACCCGGTGCGGCACGTGGGTGTAGGCCCACAGCGACTCGGTGCCCGCGGGGGAGCGGGTGGGGTCGGTGGTGGTCATCTGCCCGGCCAGGAGGTACGGCGCCGCGGGCACCAGCCCGGTCGCCACCTGGCTGGTGGCCTCGTGCATCTGCTCGGGGGAGTCCCCGACGTGGAAGCTCCCCGGCGCGACGGCGGGCGGGGTCTCCCACGGGACGGGGCCCGACAGCGCCCAGTCGACCTTCACGGTGGCCGGGTCGAGCTCGAAGTGGCGCAGTCCGCGGCGTACCCGTGCCGGGTGGTCGGCCTCCGGCACCAGCGAGCCCCACAGCACCGGGACGCTCACGGCGCCCAGCACGGCGTGCCGGGCCCGGACCTCCCGCCCCCCGGCGCGTACGCCGACGGCCCGCCCGTCCCGCACGACGACCTGCTCGACCGGGGTGCCGGTCCGCAGCTCGCCGCCCAGCGCGACGAACCGGCGGGCCATGGCGCGCGTGAGCTCCCCGGCACCGCCGACGGGCACGGGGAAGCCGTCGGCCTGCGCGAGCATCGTCATGATGAGCCCGAACGCCCCCGAGCCCGGGGCGTCGAGGGGGATGTCGGCATGCCCCGCGCTGCCGCTGACCAGCAGCCGGGCGGCATCGCCGCGGAAGCGCCCGCCGCCGGCACCGAGCGCGGGCGTGAGCAGCTCCCGGACGGTGCCGAGCCCGCCGTGCCGTGCCAGCGCGAGTCCGGTCCGGGCGCCCCCGCGGACCGGGGGGAACGGGCTCAGCAGCAGGTCGAGCAGGCCGGGACCGATCGCGTCCCACCGACGGCACAGGGCCAGCCACGCCTCGCCGTCACCGGGGTGCTCGGCGTCCATGGCGGCGGCGGTGTCGTGGCGGTCGCGGTGCACCAGCGCCCACCGCCCCGGCAGGGGGTGCCCCAGCGGTGCGGGGGGCGTGGTCCAGCGCAGCCCGTGCGAGGTCAGGTCCAGGCCGCGGATGGCGGGGGAGACGGCGGCGAAGGGGTAGAACGCGCTGAAGGTGTCCTGGCGGAACCCGGGGTGCAGCTCCTCGTCGTGGCGCACCGCTCCGCCGACGTCGTCGGCGGCCTCGAGCAGCAGCACCGACCAGCCGGCGTCGGCGAGCAGGTTGGCCGCCACCAGGCCGTTGGGACCGCCACCGACGACCACCGCGTCCACGGTGGCGGGCAGCTCGGTCGACGTCATGGGGTCGATCCTGTCGGGTCGGGCAAGCCCGGGCGAGCGGCGCGGCGGTGTCAGGCCGGCGGGGCGCTGCGGCGCTCGGCGAGGTAGGCCAGCCGGCGCAGGGTCTCGACGTTGCGCCACCCGATCAGCGCGTGCCGTGCGGGCGGGGGGACGAGCCTGCCGGGCCCGTGGCTGGCGTCCTCCTCGATGGTGACCAGCGTGTCGGCGCCCTGGGGCTCGAGGGTCAGCGTGACCGCTGCCTGACCACCGGGCCACGCCTTGGCGGTCAGCCGCAGCATCCGGCCGGGGTCGCACTCCTCGGCCACGGTCTCGTCGTCGAGGAGCAGCGGCCAGGAGCCGACCGAGTGGTGCAGCCGCGCACCCTGCGCCGGCCAGTGGTCGTCGACCTCGCGCATCCGGGAGGCCCCGACCACCCACAGCGGGTAGAGCCAGCCGTCGGCGAGGACGTCCCAGACCTGGTCCGGGGTGGCGTGGACGACGCGGGTGTTGGTGCTCATGCTCCTCACCCTTCCCCCGCAGGGGGGCCTGTCCCTCGCCCAGAGGTGTGAGGTGGGGGCCGATCTCAGGCGGGGCCCGGTGATGACGCCCGGAAGGGTGGGAGGACTCGGGGTCCGAGGGGGCAGCGTCGGGGGCAGCGGCGCGGAGGGCGCCGCGTCAGCGATCTTGGGAGAGGGCCCCGTGGCCGAGAGCATCTGGTGGAAGCACCGCGACATCCCCGTCCCGACGGGCGAGCCGCCGCACGAGCAGGTCGACGTCGCCGTCGTCGGCGCCGGGGTCACCGGGCTGACCGCGGCGCTGCTGCTGGCCCGCGCCGGCCGGAGCGTGGTCGTCCTGGAGGCGCGGCACCCCGGTGCGGTCACCACCGGCCGCACCACGGGCAAGGTCTCGGCCCTGCAGGGCACGATGCTCTCCCGGATCCTCCGCGCCGGGCGGCGCGAGTCGGCGGCGGCGTACGTCGCCAGCACGCTGCGTGCCCAGCAGTGGCTCGCCGACGAGGCGACCGGGCTGGGGCTGGACCTCGAGCAGCGGCCGGCCGCGACGTACGCCCCCACCTCCCGGGCCACGGCTGCGGTACGCCGCGAGCACGAGGCGGCCCGTGACCTCGGCCTGCCGGTGCGCTGGTCGGACGCCCCCGACCTCCCCGTCCCCGCGGTCGCGGCGACGCTGCTCGACGACCAGCTCCAGCTCGACCCGGGCCAGCTCGTCGAGCGACTGCTCGCCGCGGCGCTCGAGGCGGGTGCCACGGTCGTCGGTGACGCGCGCGTGCAGCGGGTGCGGCAGCGGCGCGACGGGGTGCACCTCCACGTGGCGCGGACCGACGGCGAGGCCGACGTCCATGCCCGGCACGTGCTGCTGGCCACCGGGGCGCCGGTGGTGGACCGACGGATGCACTTCGCTCGGCTGACCGCCCAGCGCAGCTACATCGTGGCCTTCGACACCGCCGAGGTGCCGGAGACGATGACGCTGTCCGCCGGCGGGCCGAGCCGCTCCTTCCGGGGCGCCGAGGTCGACGGCCGACGGGTGCTGCTCGTCGGCGGCGCCGGGCACGAGACCGGTCGCGGGCGTGCCGAGAACAAGCGTGTCGACGAGCTGCGCCGGTGGACCGCCGAGCACTGGCCGGACGCCGTCGAGCTCGGTGCCTGGTCGGCGCAGGACTACACGACCACCGACCACCTGCCGCTGGTCGGCAGCCTGGGCGGGCCCAGCCCCGACGTGCACCTGGCCACCGGCTTCAACAAGTGGGGCCTGACCAGCGGCGTCGCCGCCGCCCTGGCCATCGCCGGGGAGGTGCTCGGGGTCCGCGAGCCGTGGGTCGACGACCTCTACGGTCGCCGGGCCCGGCTGCGCGACGTCCCCGCGCTCGCCGGCATCCAGGTCGGGGTCGCCCTCGGCGGTGCCGCTGCCGCGGCGGGCCTGGCGGCGCCCGTCGAGACCTCCGGTCGCCGGGCGGTGGGGGAGGACTGCCGGCTGCTGCCGGTCTGCACCCACCTCGGCGGCCCGCTGCGCTGGAACCCCCACGAGGGCAGCTACGACTGCCCCCTGCACGGCTCCCGCTTCGATCGGGACGGCCGGGTCCTCGAGGGGCCGGCCACCCGGCCGCTGCGTCGCCTGCCCACCAGGGACTGACCCTCCGGGGTCGAGTCCCGCCCCCTGACCTCCCGGTCCGGTCCCCGCCGCGTCAGCGCCGGGCACCGGGCCGGGACGACCGAGGACGGCCCGTCCGTCCGCCCCCCCGCACGAAGGAGCACCCATGAGTGACCCGACGCGAGACCAGATCCCCGGCGCCCCCGCCCCCCAGCCGGCCTCGGTGGAGGAGCCCGGAACGCCCCACGACCCGCTGCCCCCGAAGCCCGACCAGGGCGCCCCGGAGCTGCGCACCGCCACCGGCGAGGCGCTGGAGGGCGAGGAGGGCACCGCCCGCGGCCAGCAGGGCCGCTGGCTGACCACCGCCACCGGCGTGAAGCTGCGCGACACCGACCACTCGCTCAAGGCCGGGCCGCGCGGCCCGACCCTGCTCCAGGACCACCACCTGCGCGAGAAGATCACCCACTTCGACCACGAGCGCATCCCCGAGCGGGTGGTGCACGCCCGTGGCGCGGCCGCGCACGGCTACTTCGAGGGCTACGGCACCGCCGGTGAGATCTGCCTGGCCGGCGTCTTCGAGGAGGGCCGGCGTACGCCGACCTTCGTCCGCTTCTCCACGGTGCTGGGCAGCCGCGGCTCGGCCGACACCGTGCGCGACACCCGCGGCTTCGCCACGAAGTTCTACACCGACGAGGGCACCTGGGACCTGGTCGGCAACAACATGCCGGTCTTCTTCATCCAGGACGGCATCAAGTTCCCCGACATCATCCACGCAGGCAAGCCGCACCCGGACCGCGAGATCCCCCAGGCGCAGTCCGCGCACGACACCTTCTGGGACTTCGTCTCGCTGCACACCGAGGCCCAGCACCACACGATCTGGAACATGTCCGACCGCGGCATCCCGCGCTCCTACCGGATGATGGAGGGCTTCGGCGTGCACACCTTCCGGGTGGTCAACGCCGAGGGTGCGACCTCCCTGGTGAAGTTCCACTGGAAGCCGAGGCTCGGCGTGCACTCCCTCACCTGGGAGGAGGCCCAGATGCTCGGCGGCCTCGACCCCGACTTCCACCGCCGCGACCTCGCCGACTCCATCGAGGCCGGTGCGTTCCCCGAGTGGGAGCTGGGCGTGCAGGTCTTCCCCGACACCGAGGACCAGACCTTCCACGGCATCGACCTGCTCGACCCGACCAAGCTGGTGCCGGAGGAGATCGCGCCGGTGCAGCCGATCGGCAAGATGGTGCTGGACCGCAACCCCACCAACTACTTCGCCGAGACCGAGCAGGTCGCCTTCCACACCGGGCACCTCGTGCCCGGCATCGACGTCACCGACGACCCGCTGCTCCAGGCTCGCAACTTCTCCTACCTCGACACCCAGCTCTCGCGGCTGGGCGGGCCGAACTTCAACCAGCTGCCCATCAACCGCCCGCACGCCCCGGTCAACGACATGCTCCGCGACGGGATGCACCAGCACGCGGTGCACCCGGGGGTCGCGCCCTACCGACCCAACTCCCTCGACGGCGGGTGCCCCTTCAGCCTGGAGAACCAGGGCGAGGACCTCAGCGACGAGCAGAAGCGGGCCTTCGTCGACGCGGCCGCGAGCATCGAAGCCAGCCGCAAGGTCCGGGCCAACCCCGCGTCGTACGACGACCACTTCAGCCAGGCGCGGCTGTTCTGGCTGTCGTTGAGCCCGGTGGAGAAGGAGCACGTGGTCCGGGCCTACACCTTCGAGCTCGGCAAGTGCTACGAGCAGGCGATCAAGGAGCGTCAGCTGGTCGCGCTGGCCAGCATCGACGCCGACCTGTGCGAGCAGGTCGCGACCGGCCTGGGCCTGCCCGCCCCCGACCCCTCGGTCGAGGTGGCCGACGTCGAGGGCAGCCCCGCGCTCTCGCAGCTGGGCGGGACCTGGCCGGTCGACGGCCGCATCATCGGGCTGGTCGTGGACACCACCACCAGCGCCGCGCAGGTGCAGCCGGTGCGCGAGGCCGTGCTGGCCGCCGGGATGGTCCCCTTCGTCGTCGGCCCACGCGGCGGTGAGATCGACGGCGTGCCGGTGCAGCGGACCTTCGCCACGGGCCGCTCGGTCGAGCTCGACGCCGTGCTGCTGATCGCCGCGCCCGTCCCCGCCCCGGACGCGCTGGGGGCCCGCGACGAGAAGGCGGCAGGCGAGGCCGCGGTCGACCCGCGGGTGCGGCTGCTGGTGGAGGAGTGCTTCCGGCACAGCAAGGCGGTCGGCGGCACCTCCGCGGGCCAGGCGGTCCTGGAGTCGGCCGGCGTCGCCGCGGACGCTCCCGGCGTCGTCGTCGCCGACGACCCCGAGGCCGCCTGGGAGCAGCTCGCCGAGCTGCTGCCCGCCCACCGGGTGTGGGACCGCTTCCCGGCGGCACTGGCGTGACCCCCACCCACCCCGACCCGTCCATCCGGGCGCCCCGGCCACCCCGGGCACCCCGTACGAGAGGAGAGGCACGATGAAGGCAGTCACCTGGCAGGCCCCGCGCAAGGTCAGCGTCGACGAGGTCCCCGACCCGACCATCCAGGAGGCCACCGACGCGATCATCCGGGTCACCACGACCGGGCTGTGCGGCTCCGACCTGCACCTCTACGAGCCGCTCGCGCCGTTCATGAACGCCGGCGACGTCATCGGCCACGAGCCGATGGGCATCGTCGAGGAGGTCGGCCCCGGCGTCCGCGACCTCGAGGTCGGCGACCGCGTGGTGGTGCCGTTCAACGTCTGCTGCGGCAGTTGCTGGACCTGCTCGCGGGGTCTGCACAGCCAGTGCGAGACCACCCAGAACCACGAGAACGGCACCGGCGCCAGCATGCTCGGCTACTCCTCGCTGTACGGGGCCGTCCCCGGCGGGCAGGCCGAGCTGCTGCGGGTGCCGTTCGCCGACTTCATGCCGATGAAGGTGCCGGAGGGTCCGGTCGACGACCGCTTCGTGCTCCTCTCCGACGTGCTGCCGACCGCCTGGCAGGGCGTGGAGTACGCCGCGCTCCCGACCGACGGCGTGCTGCTGGTCATGGGCGCCGGCCCGATCGGCGACATGGCCGCCCGGATCGCCCTGCACCGCGGGCACCGGGTGATCGTGGCCGACCGCGAGCGCGACCGGCTGGCCCGAGTGGCCGCGCGCGGCGCGGAGACCGTGGACATCAACGACGTCGACGACCTCGCCGAGGAGGTGCGGTCTCGCACCGGCGGTCGCGGCCCGGACTCGGTCATCGACGCCGTGGGCATGGAGGCCTTCGGCAACCCGGTGGTCGAGGCCAGCCACAAGGTCGTGGGGATGCTGCCCGACGCCCTGGCCGGCCCGTTCATGCAGGCCGCCGGGGTGGACCGGCTGGCGGCGCTGCACGGCGCCATCGACGCCGTGCGCCGCGGCGGCACGGTCTCGCTGCTGGGCGTCTACGGCGGGGCCGTCGACCCGATGCCGTTGATGCAGATGTTCGACAAGCAGATCCAGATGCGGATGGGCCAGGCCAACGTCCGTCGCTGGACCGACGACATCATGCCGCTGCTCCTCGACGACGGCGACCCGCTCGGCACCGAGGAGTTCGTGACCCACCGGCTCCCGCTCGACGACGCCCCCGAGGCCTACGAGCGGTTCCGGGACAAGGAGGACGGTGTCGTCAAGGTGGTCTTCACCCCCTGACGCCGAGAGGTCGCTCGCGCACGGCCGAGAGGTCACGGACGCACGGGCCGGCATCCCCGATCGGGGGGTGCCGGCCCGTCGGCGTACGCGGTGGCGTTCAGGCAGGCTTCAGCAGCTGCCGCTCGCGCACCAGATCGGTGGCCAGCGTGCGGTAGCCGACGCGGTCGAAGAGCACGGTGACGGTGTCGCGGGTCAGGTCGGTGATCGTGCCGCGTCCGAACCGCCGGTGCTTGACCCCGGACTCCGGGCGCAGGCCGTCGAGGTCGCGCAGCGTCTCCAGCGGCTCCGCGCCGCCCTCGGCGGAGCAGGTGTCGCAGCGCCCGCAGGGCTCGGCGGACAGGTCGCCGAAGTGGTGCCGCAGCACCAGGTCGCGGCAGTGGGCGGAGTCGGCGTACTCCCGGACCCGCTCGACCTGGGTGCGGCGCAGGGTCCGCTCGGCCTCCGCCCGGCGACGTACGACGTCGGCCAGCCGGTCCACGGGGTCCGACGGGTCAGCGCCGCCGGCGGTGAGCAGGGCGAGGACCCGGCCGACGGTCCGCCGGCCGAGCCCGGTGATGGAGGCGAGGGTCCGCACGTCGGCGTCCGGCGCCTCTCGCCAGGCCTCGGCGACCCGCCGCACCGACGCGCTGCGCGGCCGGCCCCCGGCGAAGAAGTGCCCCAGGGCGAGGTCCTCGTCGCGGAACAGCAGCTCCGCGACGGCGCGACGCCCGTCCCGGCCCGCACGGCCGGACTCCTGGTAGTAGACGTCGAGGGACTCCGGGGCCTGCGCGTGCAGCACGAAGCGGACCTCGGGCTGGTGCACGCCCATGCCGAACGCCGAGGTCGCGACGACCACCTCGACGTCCCCGGCGTGGAAGGCGTCGTGCACCTCCTCGCGCCGGGCACGGGGGAGGCCCGCGTGGTAGGCGGGCGCGCGCAGGCCGCCCTCGGCCAGGTGCGCGGCGAGGGTCTCGGCGTCGCGCCGGGTGCGCACGTAGACCAGGCCCAGCCCGCCCTCGGTCTCCTCGCGCAGGGCGCGGACCCGCCCCTGGACGGTGCCGGCCCGCTCGGAGTCCTCGTGCAGCCGCAGCACCCGCAGCGCCAGGTCGGGGCGCTCGAAGCCCAGCACCTGCTCGGTGCCGCCGAGCCCCAGCACCCGGTGCACGTCCTTGCGGACCGCCGAGGAGGCGGTCGCGGTCACCGCCACGGTCGGCGGGGAGCCCCACGCCTCACGGACCTGCCCGAGCGCGGCGTACGACGGGCGGAAGTCGGTGCCCCACGTGGAGACGCAGTGCGCCTCGTCGACGGCCAGCAGCGCCGGCGGGTGCTCGGCCAGCAGGTCGCGCAGCCGGCCGCCCTCGAGCTGCTCGGGCGAGGTGTAGAGCAGCCGCAGCGTGCCCGCGCGGACGGCCTCCTCGGTGGCGTCGAGGTCGCCCGCGGACTCCGCCGAGGTCCAGCGGGCGGCGAAGCCCTCCCCGGCGCTGGCGTCGAGCCCCCGGACCTGGTCGCCGGCGAGGCTGAGCAACGGGGTGACGACGACGCACAGCCGCTCCGCCGCAGCCGCGGCGAGCTGGAACACCAGCGACTTCCCCGTCCCGGTGGGGGCCACGAGCAGCACGTCGTGCCCCTCCAGGAGGCGGCGTACGGCGGTGAGCTGGTCGGTCGTGGGCTCGGCGACGTCGAGCAGGTCGGCGGCGAGCGAGCAGAGCTGGGGGTCCGAGACGGTCACGCCCTCCGGTACCCCGCGCCGCGGCACCCGCAGCCACCCCTCGGGGTGCCAGCAGCCGGCCCTCAGGAGCCCTCGGCGTCGTGCCCGTCCCACGCCGCGACGACCTCGTCGGCCGTGCGGACCTGCTGACGGTGCTGGACGCGCAGCATCTCCAGGGTGTGGTCGTGCTCGTCGGGGTCCACCGAGGCGGTGGCGTCCGAGACCAGGACGACCTGCAGGTCGTGCGCGAACGCATCACGCGCGGTGGCCGCCACGCAGGACTCGGTGCTCACCCCGCACAGCACCACCCGGCGTACGTCCAGGGCGGCGAGCCGCTCGCCGAGGTCGGTGCCGAAGAACGCACTGTCCCTGGTCTTGAGCACGCAGTCGGCCGCACCGGGCTCGAGCCCCTCGGCCCGCGCCGCCCCCGCGGTATCCCGGACGACGACGCCCTGGTCGTCCTCGAGCATCGTGAGGGTCCAGGTGCTGCGGTCCGGCTCGTGCTCGGTGCGGATCTCGAGGACGGGTACGCCGTGGCGGTGCGCGGCGTCGGCGAGCCGGTTGCAGGCCGCCACCACGTCCTCGCGGCAGCGGGCCAGCTCGTCGTCGGCGAAGTAGTCGACCTGCAGGTCGACGAGCAGCAGGGCGTCTCCGGCACTCTCCTGGGCAGGCATGGCCCCAGCGTTCCCCGCCGCGGGCGGGCCCCATGCACCGAGCGGCTCCCACGAAGGGGTGATCCGGGACGGGACGCCCCACCCCCTCGGGCGGTGGGCTGCGCCGGTGGGCGACCTAGCGTCGTGGACATGACCACCATCGCCTTCCTGACCTCGGCCGAGGGCATCGAGCGAGCAGAGCTCGTGGAGCCCTGGCAGGCCGTCACCGACGCCGGGCACGACGCCGTGCTGCTGAGCCCCGAGACGGGGGAGGTGCAGCTCTTCGAGCACCTCGACAAGGCCGACACCCGCCCCGTCGACAAGGCCGTGGGCGAGGCCTCCGTCGACGACTACGCCGCCCTCGTCCTCCCCGGCGGCGTCGCGAACCCCGACGCCCTGCGCCTGGACGAGGCCGCCGTCGCCTTCATCCGCGACTTCGTCGCCTCCGGCAAGCCGGTCGCCGCCATCTGCCACGCACCGTGGACCCTGATCGAGGCCGGCGTCCTCGACGGACGCACGCTCACCTCCTGGCCCAGCCTGCAGACCGACATCCGCAACGCCGGCGGCACCTGGGTCGACGAGAGGGTCGTCGCCGACGGCAACCTGATCACCAGCCGCAACCCCGGCGACATCCCGGCGTTCAACAACGCGCTGCTCGAAGCCGTCACGCACGGAGCCGGCAGCACCGGCTCCTGACCCCTTCCCGGCCCTGTGGCTCGGCCCCGTCGCTGCGGCGGCGGGGCCGAGTGCTGCCCGGACGTCTGCTCGGAGGTGTGGTGGGACGCCGGTCGTGCGGCCCCCGGGGCGCCGCGACCGGGAAGGATTCCGGCCCCCGGCCGCGGCCGTTCCCGACGATCACCCCTGCGGGTGGAAGCACCACCCGGATGTGGCGATTCGAGAGCGAGAACGTCTCGATGGTGCTCCGCGCAGGCACCCCACCAAACCACCCGGCCGGGTAGGCGCGGGTGCTCAGCGGCCGGCCCCGGTCGCCACGGTCACGGTGCCGGGCCCCCGACGGGATACCACCGGGTGGGGTGGGGTGTGAGACAGTGGTCCCGTTCGCACCCCGTGGACCAGGAGCAGCAGCTCCCGGGACCCCCACCGCTCGGCCCGATCGTCCGGCCCCCAGGGCTGGCCCGACCGGCCCGACCACCGGCAGCGAGTCCCCTCAGGCGGTGCGAGCGCCGGCCTGCGCCGCCGTCCCCGGAACCCGCCGGGACGCCCGGCCCGGACCGACCGCCGTGCGGCCCACCGAGGGTCCGCAGGCCCGGAGGAGGAGCGAGTGGCTCGACGGCCCCAGCGTCGCAGCAACGGTCAGCGTGCCCAGCGACGGGTGCGCGACCTCGACAACGAGGGGATCATCCCCGTCCTGGCGCGCGCGGTGCGCGAGGTGGAGGGTGCCGCCCAGCGCGGTGCCGTGCCGCC